>OIZA01000368.1_pt1 | contig 24864 bp, 36 predicted proteins | sample 1588381 | NCBI WGS metagenome assembly OIZA01 (sample SAMN03283277) | human gut metagenome | biome: human-associated habitat; material: feces | host: Homo sapiens | place: Peru | collected 2012 | reverse complement strand
ATTATATCCATGAGTAAAAGGACGTGTGAAAAAACTTTCATTTTTTCACACGCCCATTTTTCTGTTTGGTTGTCATACCAGAAAGCCTGGTATATATGATAAGCAGAAAAAAGCATCCAAAAGTCACAGGATATTCCACTTCCTGTGACTTTTTCCTTTTTTCAATAATCAAGTATGGAGGTATGGCATGTTGCTTAAAAAGACAGGGAAAAACAAAAAGAATAGTTTAAACATTCCGAACAAAGAAAAACTCAAATATCTGGTTCCTGTTCCTGGAATTATCCTTTCGATTTATGCTGCAGGATTTATTGGTGCATTGATAGATCCAAATACAGCAACGGGGATGGATTTTGGGTTTTTCCCAACATTAAGACGCGCACTTACCACAAAGGCAGGGTGGACAGGCATTATAATTATGCTTCTTGCCATTGGCGCACTATTTTTGTATCTATGGGTACAGGCAAAATTAAGCGATACCGATGAGCGGAATGTGAAGCGCTCTCAAAATGGTACATACGGAACCAGTTGGTTCATGGATGAAAAAGAGTTGGCAGAAACCTTTGCAGAAACAGATTACGCTGCTGAGACAGACGGGATCATCCTTGGAACATCTTTGGATTCGGGGAAGATCGTTTCCATTCCAATTGAACGAGGGAAAAATCGTAATATTGCAATCTCCGGTGCGCAGGGATCAATGAAATCTGTTGCGTTCTCCAGACCGATGATCATGCAGGCGGTTGCCCGTGGAGCATCTATTTTTTGTACTGACCCGAAATCGGAATTGACAGAGGATGCCTATTATTATCTGAAAAGCGAAGGTTACCGTGTGTATGTCTGGAACCTTATAGATATGGTGAACTCGGATTCCTGGGATATCCTTGCGGAGAGTGAGGGCGAGAAATATATGGATGTCCTTTGTGATGTCATCATTAAGAATACACTGGACGGCGACGATCCGGATCATTTTTACGATGGAATTGAAAAGGATCTCTTGAAGGCACTCTGCTATTATGTCTATACGGTTAAGCCGACAGGGAAAAGAACGATTGGCGAAGCCTATAACATGCTGATTACTTATTCTGCAGATGAGCTTGACCGTATTTTTGATGATCTGCGAAAAACTGATCCGGAAAATCCGGCTATCGGACCGTATATGCTTTTTGCGAAAGCACCAAACAGTAAAGGTAATGCAATCCTTGGTCTTGGTACGCGTCTTGGTATCTTCATGAACCCATTGGTCAAGCGTATCACATCTACGCCGGGGATTGACCTTGCGTCTCTTGCGAGAGAGAAAACGGCAATCTTTTGTGTTACCTCTGACCAGGACAGTACCTATGATGTACTTGCGGCTACGCTGGTAAGCATGACCTTTATCAAAACAGTACGTTTCGCGGACAGCCAGCCTGACCGCATGTGTATCGTGCCGATTGAATTCATACTTGATGAAATGCCATCGATTGGGGAAATCCCGGACATGGGTAAAAAGTTGGCAACAGCCAGGAGCCGTGATATCGGTGTTACAATGATTTTCCAGAACCTTCCTCAGATGCAGAAACGGTATCCGCAGACGGATTGGGAAAATCTACTTAGTGGCTGTGACTACCGAATCATGCTGGGGTGCAATGATACGACCACATCCAACTATTTCTCGGAACTTACCGGAATGGCAACGATTGAAGTTTCTACAGAACGGAAGACGCTTGGAACCATCCGTTTAACTGACTACACGCCACAGTATGCGGAAAGTAAAGGTGAAGGACAGCGTCCGGTCATGTTCGAGGATGAAGTCAGACGTATGGATGACACGCAGCTGCTTCTTATTGTGCGTGGAAAGAAGCCAATCCGTTTGAAAAAGTTTGGTTATTATAATCATACGGAAGCACTTAAATTCAGACAGGTCAAGACTTCGGAGATTGTTCCACCGTGGAGGATTTACCAGGGCGAGGATGTACTGACGGGTGAGAAGATCGAGTCCAATGATGAGTTTCTTCTCCGGGTCAGCAAGGATGATTCAAGACTGGTAGTGAAAAATAGTAAGAAATATGGATCTCAGCGTGCGCTTTTGGAACGCGATCTTGCGGAAATCAAAAAGAGAAGGAAGAAGCGTGGTTTTGCGGACAACATTGAGCAGGAGTCATTTTCAGAAGATAGTCAGCTTAAAGAGCAGAAACAGGAGGAAACAGATCCGGATATGATGGATTCTAATATGCAGTCCGTCATTCCTGGCCATGATCCATATGTAGATATGCAGCAAAAATCCCCAGTGGAGGTTAACGCGGAGACTGATATTCCAGAAGAAACTGAAACTGTGTCGTTTGATACGGGAATGAAAGAGCCAGGTATTCCTGATGTGGTTCAGAAAACGGAGAGGGCAGAGCCAGTAAGGATTGATCCGGTCATGGATATGAAAGAGTCTGGCGCGAAAGATGTGCTGGTAAAAAATAACAGAGTTACTTCTGTTCCTGCTGTCGAACCAGAAACTGTGTCTGAACCAAAACCGGTCACAAAAGGAAAGGCAGTTCCGGAACTGAAAAATGGGATAACTAACGTAAGAGTGCGCGAGCGGAAAAGCAATCTTTCCCAGTTAAAAAAAAGGGATGAGCTCAAGGCAGATGACTATCTGAGCTTGCTGAGTAAAAATAACCGAAGATAATTTTTATACTGATTTGGTTGTCAAAAAAAACATATTACGTAAGAGATATGTAGGAAACTTGTGGGTCAAGGAAAAATACGGAAAATTTATACCGTATTTTTCTTGTTTTATGGCGCTGGTGCGCGAGAGGAGAAAAAATGGCTGAAAAAAAAGTAAAAGAAACCAAGAATCTTGAAATCCCGGAAAACATCGGAGAAGAGGAAACTTCCGTGTCAGATGCGACTGCTTCTGAGGAGTCACTGAATGAGAAAGAGGCAGAGAAAGTTGTTGAGGAAGCGGAACAGATCATGGAAGAGGCGGCACCTGCAAAGGATACCTCAGTAGAAAAAGAAGCTGCACCGGAGAAAGAAGCCGCCCCTGTAAGAAGGAGATCAGAGCCGGTCAAACATTTTACTTATCGTCCAGAAGACGTTATCACGGTACATAAGACTGCGGCTGCGGAAACGGTAAATGAGGAAGATACGGCATGGCATGAATTAAAAAATTCCTATATCTCCAGGAAAGCGCTGTCTGGCGTGTTGTCATCTGTGGAAAAAATGAGATATGAGGAACATAGCTCGGTTATGGTGGCTGTCGCAAACTATAAGGGTTGCCGCGTTGTTATCCCGATCAATGAGATGAATATCGTGATCGATGGAAAAGATGAGGAAAAAAAGACCAGACAGATCCGGATTGCATCAAACATGATCGGTAGTGAGATTGATTTTATTGTTAAGGCTATTGATGACAATAACCGGTCGGTTGTTGCGTCCAGAAAAGACGCCATGTTACAGAAGGTTCATGATTTTTACCGTGAGATTCAGGCGGACGGCGAGCCTCTTATTAAGGAGGGCAGTATCGTTGAAGCTAGAGTAGTAGCCGTAAGCGATATTGTCTTAAGACTTGAGATCTTTGGGGCTGAGTGCTTTGTACGGTCGCTTGATATGGAAAATGCGTGGATGGGAGATGCGAGAGACAAATACCAGGTGGGGGATATTGTAAAAGTCCGTATGGATAAGATTGCTCTTGGTGATGGCTCAATCCGTATTGTTGCTGAGGGTAAGAGTATCAGCCCGGTGGATACCCGTATTTGTACGGCACAGAGTAAATACCTTGGTACAGTGGTTGGTGAAAGTAAAGGAATCTTTTTTATCCGGCTTAAGGATGGCGTCAATGCAATCGCGCATAAGTGCGAGGCGCAGCGTATGCCAGTCAAAAACGATCTGGTGAAATTTGCGTGTACCAGAATGGATGAAGAGAGCCATGTGGCGATCGGTATCCTTACTGGGGTGATCGGGCATCGGAGATAGATAAAAGGGGCGGAATAATCCGCCTCTTTTTTGGAGGAAATAATATGAAGAAAACATATGTTCTTGATACTAATATTTTAGTTCATTCTCCGGATTGTCTGTTTGGGTTTGAGGATAATGATCTGGTCATTACGACAATGACAGTGAGTGAACTTGATAAATTAAAGAGTATGCCAGGAGAAACCGGATATGGTGCGCGTGAAGCAATCCGCCAGCTGCGTGAATTGAATGATCGTGGCGAACTATATAGAAATGGAGCGGCATTAAAGACCGGTGGGCGTGTAAAAATTGTTATGGATGAGGAAAAAAGCTGTATTGCGGACATTTTTAAACTGAATGAGCCGGATAACCGGATATTAAATACGGTAAAGTCCATGCAGGTGCGGCAGGAGAATGTTTATCTTGTCACAAATGACAATGGGATGCTTCTTAAAGCCGGTGCCTGCGGCATAAAAGCGCAGGATTATCATAATGAAAGTCTTGATCAGAATACAAAAGCGTACACCGGGATCAAAGTTGTTGACTGCATGCTGTTTGACATCAAAAACGTTAGCTTTGGCAATCCGCTGGATATATGGGACAAAACGGGGCTTTATGAAAACAGCTTTGTGATCCTCAACGCATTAGATGCAAACATGAAATACCCGGCGAAGATCAAGAATGGGAAAATACATAGACTGGAGTATGTCAAGGATGGCAAAGCTGTGTTCGGAGCTATGCCGCGTGGGATAAAACAGTGGTTTGCATTGGAAGCACTGCTTGCTCCTGCGTCAGAGATCCCGCTTGTTTTTCTTACCGGGCCTGCCGGAACCTCGAAAACATTCCTGTCTCTGGCGGCTGGAATGGAGGGAGTTTTAAAAACGGCGCGGTACGATTACATGATTCTTACAAGAAATAATGTCTCATTTGACGAGGACATTGGATTTTTGCCAGGCAGAGAAGAAGAAAAGATTTCGCCGCTCCTCCGATGTTTTACTGATAATTTGGAAGACCTTATAAAGCTTGAAAGTCCGAAGATTTCAAGGGCAGACATGTCGGAACGCTTCCGGACTTATTTTGAGACAGGGCAGATCTGCATGGAAGCAATGAATTTTATGCGCGGGCGGTCACTGCATGATGTGTATATTATCGTTGATGAGGCACAGAACGCAAGCGTAAGACAGATCAAGGGCATGGTGACAAGACCGGGCATCAGAACAAAGACTGTGCTGTGTGGTGATCCAGAACAGATCGACAACGCTAAGTTAAGCAGAAGGAGCAACGGTCTTGTATATGCAGCGGAAAAGATGAAGGACAGTGCATTGAGTGCGCAGGTCTCTTTTTCAGCAGAAGACTGCATTCGGAGCCCGCTTGCAAAAGAAGCTGCAAAAAAACTTTAGGATAATTTTGAAATCTTGTTGTCAAATAAAAATACTGTCCTACATGTATAAATGAAGAAAATAATATAAATCGTGGAAAAAACAGCCTGCGAATTTTTTATGCGCAGACTGTTTTTTTTCTTTTTTAGGAGGGATGGAAATGGAACTTTGCGCTTCCAGAGAATTCGTCCTGGTGGCGATGGACAAAAAACAGGAGTTTCGGAAAGTCTTTCTTGTTAATTTGGCGGCAATCGTGTTTTCTGTATTTCTTTTTGTGGTAACCGGCGAAAATCCTTTGTTTCTTATCAGTCTTTTCATTGCTCTCACATATGCAAGCAGCTTGTGCCTGCGGAGGATGAAAGAGGAAACAAGAAAGATCACTGATCTTACAAACAGCAGGTTATCCCTGAGTGGAGAATGGTTGAGATGTACTCAGACCGCAGAAAACGACACGTATGAAGAATGCCTTATTCGTCTTGCTGAGATTGAAAAAGTGATCTGCGCCAAAGAAGAGGGCGTATGCGGTTTTTATGTGTACCTTTCAGATAAGGATGGCAAAAGTTCCATTTACGTTAATCGTTCACAGGTAGACAGGAAGCTCTTTTTTGTAAATGGCTTCGGATATACCTATGAAGAATTTGTTGATTTTTATAAAAAATTCGTGGAATTGCTCCCGAAAGAAGCGGAGGTAGGAAATGAGGAGGGCTATGTTTTCTGGAAAGAAAAGCCCATGAGGTTCTTTTATTTAAAGATCGCTTCACCGTACATCTTCGTTTACGCAATCGCTTTTATACGTGTCCTTGTACTGTTTATGAGAGTTTAGGACAACCCAGGCAAAATGTGGCAGAAAAGTCAACCTGGAGGTTCGAATCCTCTGCTTGGGGCTGCTGGTTGATCCAGTAAAAAAAATAAGGAGGGTAGATGACATGCCGGTAGAAAAAAGACAGAAAGGCAGAGTCAAGTGGTATCAGGTAAGGCTTGGCTATGGCTTTATTACGGGCGATGACGGAAAGGACTATTTCGCTCACCACACAGAAATCCAGATGAGTGGATTCCGGAAGCTGAAAGCGGAACAGGAAGTTTTATTTGTTCCGGGTTGTTCAGATAATGGAAAGCTTATGGCTACGCAGATTACTGCTGCGGATTAAGCAGCACTTTTAAGTTACGGATTAACATTGTTTCAGTTTTTGAAAAACAGGAGGAAAAATCATGAGAGAGATAATTAGTGAGTTTGGACCGGTAATTTTGGAGGCAATTGCAGTATTTGCCCTGATCGTACTTGTTAAATCAGTAATTGGTACGGATGCGACCAGTGTAGTCGGAAAGGCGTTTTCGGATGTCATCACTGGATTTTACACAAAAGCAACATCCATTGGTGGATTCTAAAAATCGACTGCAAAAACATAGGCGGGTGCAGAAAGGGGGAAATCTTTTTTCTGCACCTTTTCACTTAGAAGAAGGGAGTTAATCATGGACGCAGTAAAAATCAGCATGACACCGGAATATTTTGGGCGACTGTGGGAATACGTGAATGACAAGAACATCACTGATATTGATTTTAACGGCAGTATGCTTTGGCTTAGAAATTCGGACAATTATCGCTACGCGGTTTTGGATCATGGCATCCCGGAACGGTTTGTAGAACAGTTTACGCAGCGTGTGGCGGATACCGCATCAAAAGGCTTCAACAGGGTCGAGGATACGCTCGAGGCAGAAACAGATACACTGCGCATCTCTATTATCCACAATGAAACCGCAGTAACTGGTACGAGTATCAGTATTCGAAAGTCCCTGCCGGAAGTCAGAATTACGGCTATGGATGCAGTTCAGTCCGGATATGCAGACAAACAGGTGTTAAGTCTTATTACAAATTGTGTGAAAGCAAAAATGAACATTGCTTTTGGTGGTGAGGTCGGTGTCGGAAAGACAGAAGCGGCTAAGTTTTTTACTCAGGTTATTCCGGCAAATGAGCGTGTTATCACGATCGAAGACAGACTGGAGTGGCATTATACAGAGATCAATCCTGGAAAGGATTGCGTTGCGCTTAAAGCACGATCTCTGGAAGACTATCCAAGACTTATCAAAGAAGCGCTTACCCATAATGCCAATTGGATCATGCTCTCAGAGGCAAGATCGGTTGAAGTCAAATATCTGATCCAGGCATGGTCAACAGGAATCCGTGGGGTAACTACGCTTCACATTGATGATGTGCGCAACATCCCGGATCGCGTCGTAAATATGTCCGGCGACGCGTTGCATGAAAAACGGATTGAAAATGATGTTTATACCTATCTGGATGTCGGGGTTTATCTCAGACAGGCAGTATCTGAGGATGAGGACAAAAAAGGGCATCGCTGGATTGATCAGATTGGATTTTTTACAAGAGAAAATGGTGTAAACAGCTGTGCGTTGACTTATGACGACAAAGAAAGGACGGAAATGGCGATTCCAGAGCAGGCAATGAAGAAATTCAAGCGTGCGGGCATTGAAGATCCTTTTTATTGTGAAGAAATAGAAGAATCGTTGAACATTATGGAGAAAGGAGAATAGCAGGCTTATGTCTAACAAGAAAATGATAAAGAAAAATGACAAAACAAAGAAAAAAGAACGGCTTGCAGCAAAAGAGCGAAGACGGCTGGACATGAGGAAAAAAGATCATTCCTTCCTATATTATGCGTATCCTCCGAATCTCATTCATGAAGTACGGCTTTACGGGTTCAAGAACTTTGGGGCAAAGGACATCGTTACGATGTATATCGCTGCGTGTTTACTGTCTTTTGCAGTTGGGATGATTTTTAAATTAAGAATCCAGAGCATTATCGTTTTGGCGATTGGTGAGGCGCTGTTTATCCCATCTGTGGTGCATAACACTTACAAGAACAAATACGAGGATGGGCGTTTCGCAGACCTTGCTACATATATGAAGCAGATGCTTCGTTTTTTTAAATTGCAGAGTAATGGAACATGTACCAGGCGTATTGGTGATGCTCTTAAGAGCGTACGCGAGTCATTCAGGGAAGAAACACCAATGCGGGAATCTATCGACAGCGCAGTTAACATCATTTACAAAACATATGATGATGACGTGGATGTTAAAGAAAAAGGACTTGCTGAAATTGAAAAACGTTACCGTAACGACAAACTCAGCAGCGTTCATGCTTTTCTGCGCAAAGCAGAAGCGGATGGCGGTGAGGTAAGAGGGGCAGTTGATCTGCTGCTGAAAGATATTGCTCTTTGGCAGAAGCGTGTGAATGATTTAAAAACCATGCGAACCAGGCAGCGGCTGTACATTTTTGTGACGATTGTCGGGTCTTTGCTGATGTGTCCGGTCATGATGCGATTAGCAAAGGATATTGATATTTCGTCTACGATTCTTGTCCAGGCATCATCTGTCCTTGCTATATTGATCGACACCCTTATTTTTCTTAAGGCAGACAAAAAACTGGCAGTGGATCTTTTGGACAATGGGGCGGATGAAAAGACAGAAAAAAAGGCTGTGACCGAGTATTATCGCGTACTCAATTACAACGAGAAAAAAGAGATGAAGAACAGTTTGCTTTTAAGTATTATCCCGCTGTGTATTGTGGTGTATGGGGCGATAAAAAGTGACAAAGCGTACCTATTTGTGGGGCTTATTGTTATGTGCGTCACGATGTCGCAGCACGTTATTGGTCACAAGTTGGCTATCAAAACAGTAAAGCGTGAGATTGAAAAGCAGTTTTCTAATTGGCTGCTTGAAATGACACTTTTAATGCAGAGCAACAATGTACATGTTTCCATTTTTCTCACAATCAATGATGATACGCCAGCTATTTTAAGACCAGAACTTGAAAAACTACGTGATGCAATCACAGAAGATCCAAATTCCAATAAACCGTTCCTTGATTTCTTTAAAGACTTTGATCTTCCAGAAGTTTCTTCTGCGATGAAAATGATCTATTCCATTTCAAAAGGTTCGGGAGTAGATAAAGCTGATCAGATTGCGGATATCGTAGACGGCAACATTCAGGCGATGGATCGGGCGCAGCAGATTATCAACGAAGATTCGCTCTCCGGGTTAGACACGTTATTCTGGATGCCGTTTTTTACTGCCGGAGGCTTGATTTTCTGCTACTTGATGGTGTACATGATCGCGTTTCTGCAAATCGCGACACAGGCAGTACAGTAAAGGAGGTATGCGATTATGCGCACAATAATTGAGTTTTGTTGTGGCTTATTCTTCCTGCTTGCAGAGGCTTTTGCCGGGTTGGGAATGATTACGTCTTCTATTGATGTTCGGAATGTGATGGATTACCAGACAGCTGTTGTTGATGAACTTGAACAGAGCAACTTTTCGTCGTCTGTCGTAGATGCATGCGGAAAACAGGGACTGAAATACGGCTACACCGTGAATTTTGTGCTGTATCACGATGACGGAACAACAACAAGTGTTACCTATACGGATGATGCTGTAAGTGCTGGTGATACTTCGGATGTCTATCTGGCACAGGTTACAACAGATTATAACTACCAGATTAGGATTTTCAATTCGATCGTACAACATGAACTTCGATCTCATGCAAAAGGCTTTAGATAGGAGGGGATTCTATGAAAGAAATCGCTGGAGAACTTGGAGGCGCGCTTGTTTATTTTGCGTTCTGCGTCCTCATGATGCCATTCTTTGGCAATTTGCTGGATGTTGTTTCAATATAAGGAGGAATTTTTATGCATTTTGTATCAAACGAGCTGGGGAAGTCGATTATTTCCGTATGCGGATTAGTCTGCATCCTAAGTATTTTTGGTATATTTTTCTTTGGAGGTGCAATTTCGAAGCTTGTTGTTGATGTACTGAACTCTGGGATTTAAGGAGGAATCAAGATGAGAGAGATAGTGCGGGAGTTTTCCGGAATTGCCCTTGCTGCTGTATCGTTTTTTCTCTGCTTAGTTCTTGTGTCGAATATTCGGATGTCAGACGGCACATCCGGGATCTTTAACATAATCGGGAAAGCCGCTCAGACAGAGGATATAAAAGCGGGACATGGACAGGACGCTAACGCAATGGATATGTTCGGAATGCGCTCAAAACCGGTCATTGCCTGCGATGCAAATATCCACGAAAAGCAGCAAGTCAATCTAAAGGGCTGCTTTCGGGTTACAGCTTGCGATGGAAGCGTGGTGCCGAATACTAGGAAAAAAATACTGGCAATCAGCGATAGTGCTGGAAACGATATGATGGCATATTACAATGACCAGACTGGGGAGATTACATTCCCTTACCGGGATGTGTATCGGATTACGCTGCGCGTATGCGATTCCAGTAATGTCATTACGCGGAGAGACGTGGAACTTGCAGTAGATAATTGAGAGGAGGATAGGCAATGAAGATGTCAGTGTTTGGAATGGGTCTTATGTATTTTCTTGTTATGGTTGTTGTTATTATCCTCACGATCACCGGGCGGGCAAACCGGCAGTCAGAAGTCAATAATTCTCTACAGATATCCGTTGAAGCGGCTGTGGCAGAAACCATGAATAACAGGGCTTATACGGTAAATAATTCGCAGGAGCTGATTAGTGATGTTTTGCAGGGAATTGAGAGCATGATAGGCACCACAAATGGCAGTATTCAGGCGAAGATTGATAAAGTGGATAAAGCAAAAGGCATTGCTGTCTTGACGGTTATGGAGAACTACGTAAATCCGAACGGGGAGAAGGGCAGCGTGTCCTATACAAAAAAGGTTGTGTTGGATCAGCATGAACCGCATGATGATTCGGCTGATCCACTTATCCATACAGCTTCATTCTATGTAGATGGGAAACTCTACAAAAAGGCTGTTTTAAAAAAGGATTTTCAGTTTAACAAAATTAAAGCTCCAGCTAAAAATGGAAAGACATTCATTGGCTGGTCGCTGGATAGTAATAGCAATAACGTAACAGATCTGTCGAATCTTTCGATGGATCAGGATTACACGTTTTATGCGGTATTTGGTTAAAAAACGCATGCTTGACATGGGACACCCGAAAAAGCGCAGAATAACCATGAAAGGATTGATGATGGTCTAGGAAAAGACCGTCATCGGTCCTTTTTTTATTTAGTTTGGCTGTTGTGAATTTTCTATATAAAAAAGCAAGGCAGAAAGGAGAAGGTAGCAAATGAAAAAAAAGAGCAGAAAAAAACGATTCCTGGATATTCGGCAAATGGATCAGACCAAGGAATATGAAGTCTTTTGCCCGTACTGCGGAGCAAAGGCAAGGCTGGTGAAAGCAAAAGAAATTTACGGAGCAAAGGCGGTTGAACCAGAGGAATGGATGTATGCGTGCAGGAATTTTAAGAACGGATGTGATGCCTATGTATCTACCCATCATGGCACAACCATTCCAAAGGGCACTCTGGCGAACAGCGAACTCAGACACCAGCGGATCAAGGTGCATCAGCGAATTGATCAGGTCATCAAGACCGGACTTGGTAAGTCAATGGTTTACGACATGCTTTGCGATCATTTTTCACTGCCGCTACGCCAGTTCCACGTAGGGAATTCGGATTTGTACAACTGCGCAGAGGCAGTGAAGTTCCTGGATGGAATTATCGCATGCAGGAAACGGAGCGCCTGAGAAAAAACAAATGTTCTGATTAACGAAGGAGGAAAAACATATGCTCACAAAAATGGAAAAAGAACAGGTATTAAATGAAAAAGTAGATTATATCCGTAAGCTGATCAATATTTTTACAGTGTCAAATGGTACAAACCGGGTAAATTTTGACCGGGACGATATCATGCAGACAGGAATTATTGCAGTTTATAAGGCTCTGGATATTTATGACCCGGATAAAGGAGTGGGGCTTGATACATACATCTCAACTGTTGTAAAAAATGCAGTTACTGATTACAAACGTAAATTTATGCGATATAACGCCCATGTGGTTCCACTGGCTGATTTTGAAGATCCGGAGAAGAAAAAGGAAGAATTTTCGCTTCAAAAAGATGCATCTGCATTTGTATTGCCGGATGAATCCATTGCTGCTGCTGAAAGAAAAGCAGATTTTGAATCTTTGATCGGAAAGCTTCAGGGCATGAGGCAGAGCAAGATAAATTTTGAGCGTTATGGATCAATTGCGCTGCTTAACAATGCGAATGGCATATCATTTAAAGAGACCGCGGAATGGCTTGACGTCCCAATCAATAAACTGAGAGCTTTTGTCTCGCAGCTCCGTAAGAAGCTCATGGAAGATCCAGAAATTGTGGAACTCGTAAAATGCTGTGCGTAGTAGGAGGTCTTTTATGAAAAAAAGATTTATTTTATACCTTATTATTGTAGTCAGTGCTGTAATACTTACGTTTTTGCCGATTGCGAGCAGAAAAACAGATCCTGCGCAGAATGTGAGGGCTGTGAATGGCGTTGAAAACGAAGGAGGAAGCGAGTATGGAGTTCAGTAGTAAGAGCGGTGTTGTTGAATGTATCCGAAAAAGGACGACTTTGGGGGAAATCTGGATATCGGTTGATGCCCTTCTAATGGAAAATAATATGCAGTTTTATGCGGCATTGTGCAAACGCCGCATTCGCGCAAGTATTGCTCATGGAAAAGAAAGTAACACCGGTGTTATAGATGGCCCGCATGGGGACTTGCTTCTTACAGAGAAGGGTATCAGAGATCAGATGCCGGTACTTTCAGGATATATACGCGAGGATCAGTTGGATGAACTTCTGGTTTATTTTAGAACTATCAGCGCTACGAACGAATTGCTGGTAAAACTTCGGACTGCAACGAAAGACGAGCTGAATTATACATATAAGGCTTTGGGAAAATTAGGTGATCGCTATTTTGAAGTAAGAATGTGGATTGAGGAAGAACTGAAAGCAAGATCTGTTGTGGGAAGGATAAGATCGCTGTGTTTCCGTATCCTTCATATTTAACCCCATATACGCCTGTACTGGTTGTCAGATCGGGCGTATTCTTTATAAGTTTTATATCGACACAGGAGGGATGAAATGCAAGAAATAAAGATATTGTTGGACGACATTATTGATCGCGCCTATCGGTACGAGGATAAAAAGATTCGGAGTGCGTATAAGAGTTTTTCCTTGGAGCTGGCATCACAAAAAAGAAAGGAATTTATGGGAATGTATAAACCTGAGATCCATAAGATCATGGTATACAACATTGCCCGGAGCAGCCAGAGCATATTGATTACGGCCCTGCATGAGCTGGCTCACCATATTATGGTTGTGTCTGGAAAGGAGCTCGGTCACGATAAGGCTTATCTTGCCATATATGAGCTTTTGGTGCATACCGCCATGGATATGCATCTGCTTTGCAGAAATGATCTTCTCGGTTTTTCTGAAACCACAGATGCGAAGTGGTTAAAAAAATTTGTCAGCACATATAATCCAAGAACCTATAATTATGGAAAAGACCGATACGTTATAAAAGCAAAGGTTCCTTATCGCATGCGCGAAAAAGCGCTAGGTTTAGGTTTTCATTTTTCAGACCTGGAAAAGACCTGGAATAAAACGGTGGATGAAAAGGAGCTGGAAAATGATCTTCGAACTTCAAAGGAACTTATTCCAGAAGATGACATTGTTGTAAGTAACGTAGCGGATATGCAGGTAAATTCAAAGATATATATTGTTGCTGTAGGAAAAACGACAGAATATATTCCTATTTTAAAAGAGAATGGCTTTTCCTACGCCGGTAAAGGAGAGTGGCGGAAGCTGGTTCTACTTAGTGAGTGTGCGGATGAGTTGAACAGATTGGATTACCTTGGACAGACGGGACTTACCTTTGTTAAGCAGCCTGCAGAAAGGAAATGATGCGTATGTGTGAAAGGGCGGCTTTTATTGCTGTTTTGTTATTGATTTTTTTAGCATTGCAAATTCTTTCCTCATTCTTTTTTAAGGATGAGTCGGAAAAAGCGAGTGCGGATATGCGGTATGTGATATGGCAAGACTGCATGCGGCTCGGGCCGGTTCCTGTGATCTGGAGATTTTATCAGTTTACCGGGCGGTGGATATATTCAGGTAATACAATGTGTTCACTTGTGGGGAAGGGATGTGTGGTTTCGAAAATCAATCGTATAAGCCTTAAGACTTCACCAGTGAGCCGATTTTTTGGAACCGGATCTTTAATTTTATATGTTTCAAAATCCGAAAATTTCCAAAGCATTGTATTAAAAGGGATTAAATCCCCAGAGCGTACAAAAGAAATGCTTGAAAAATGGATCAGGCTGGAGAAAAACAGACAAAAGAAATCAAAGTATGAAAGATAAGGAGTAATGGATATGGTAATGGAAAAAGGAAAAGTGTATCTGCCGGAGTTGGAGCGGCTGTATGTAAAAGAAAATTATTCCATAGATTTGCTGGCAAAAGTATTTGGAGTTAGCATGCCTGTCATCAGCAGGATTTTATGGAAGTATAATCTTCCGCAGCGAAAAGAGGCATATTATGAAGCAACCGGGTTGCCCAGAGAGAAAGAAAAATACCGGATTGGCAAAGAATCGACCGTTGAAAGGTCAGATAAATCATCTGTTCCGAAGATGTCATCCCGCAGCATGGAAGATGACTTCTTTTCTTCATTGGAAGGTGGTGATGGATTTTGAATTTATCACAAGTTGAGGTTGATAACGAGATAAAAAAACTAAAAATGATAGAGAGCTGTTCGGATACAACTATCGAATTTGAAACAAAAATCCTGCCATCGAAACAGCTCTGCTGTTGGTATCGCGGGAATATTGCTGTTATTCGTTCTGCACCATATGTGGTCTTTGTGAGGGCAACGGATGATCTTGCGGCTGTATGCCGGGATTCTGCCGGAAATGTATTGTTTTCCTGCTATTCAAGAGGAAAAAATGATTTTACATTGAAAGCAGATCCGTTCTTCCGGAATGACGTGGATCTCTTACAGGCATTAAAAAATGAGAAAAACAGGACAAATGATATTCGCTTACAGCTTAAAACAAATCGGATTGAAGTCACGATATTTAATTCTGAAAATGGAAAGAAAAAGAAATTTCAAGTAAAAATGATAGATGTCCTTAAAGCGGTAAATAAGGCTGTTTCGATTTTAGATAATATGCAGAATTTTTAACATTTGAAAGGAGAAAATGCTATGTTTCAAAGGATTTCAGACCAGATTCTTTCCAGAAATGGGATTATTTTTGTGGTTGTGACTGCTATTTTTTTGATATGTCTCGCGGATTTCAAGGCGAAACGCGGTCGTTACAGTCCTTATCGGGCGCAGAAAAGCCTTATGACACTTGACGAATACTCTTTTTATTCGGTACTGGTTTATGCACTTGAACCAAGCAAATACATTGTGTGTCCCAAAGTGCGGCTTGCAGATGTTGTTTATGTGACCGGAAATAAGAAGAATGGATCTTGGTACCACAATTATGCACAGATATCCCAGAAACATATTGATTTTGTCGTGTGTGACAGGCGGGGGCAGATCCTGTTTGGTTTGGAACTGGATGGGGCTTCTCATTACAGTCGCCAGGAAAAGATGCGTGATGCACAAAAAAATGAGATTTGTCGTGCGGCAGGATTTCCTCTTTTGCGTGTGCGGTCGTCTAAAGTATATGACAGTGGTTCCGTTCGGGAGTTTATTCAAAATGCATTAAATATCCGGCTTTAATTTGACATAGAATCCGATTTTTATAGCAGATTGTATTTTTTTTAATACAATCTGCTTTTTTATTGTGGAAATCTTGCGTTTTTAAATTTCGAACGTATCTACAGGTAAATGTCTTTTACAAGGAGGAAAAGATCATGAAAAATCCAAAAAAATTAACTTATGCGCAAAAACAGCTTTTAGAAAAAACAGGGCATGATCCGGCAGAATATTACTGTGTCAAGCATGTTCTTGGACAGTATTGGTTTATCAAAAAGAAAGATATGGAGAAGCTTCGTGATCGGAAAGACAGGAAAGTCAATTTCCTTATTTTAAATGATTGATCGGGATGGCAACATGTTGATTTTTGGTTTTGAAAAATTTGATCATGCAGGGTGGAATAATCATACTACCCCCATTAGATTCGATTTTTTGCTGATTGGAGGGAAAATATGAGATACCAATCTGGGTGCTTACATACTATTGTTACCAGTTTTAACCAGTTTGAGGAACTGGATGCAGACAAAGAAATGGAATGTTATTACAAATACAAAAACGAGGGAAATCAAAACGCAAAGAAGATGTTGGTTGAATCCACCACAAAAAAACTAATGCGTTTTGTTTTTTATTTTTATCAGGGTGTGCCGGATGATACGATGTGTGATCTGCTAATGGAGATGAGCGTTGGGGTGCTGGAAGCATTGGAACACTACAATTCACAAAATGCAAATGGGGCTAAATTTACGACGTACGCACAGTGGCGGGCGCGAAAGAGATTGTCTGAGTATACGGCAAAGGATTGTGTAATAAAGAAGCCTCAAAGAGCCTTTCGACGTGCCAAGAAAATCATGAATGTGGAGCAGGAGTTCCTCGGTGAAAATGGAAGATATCCGAATTATGAGGAAATTGCACAACGAACGGGTCTTACCGTACAGCAGGTCAAGTACGTGCAAGAGAAAACCCGCTATGTAAGAGCAAGTGTCCTGAGCTTGGATTATGAGGTTGGGGAAGACGAGGATACGTCACTGATGAGTATACTTGATCTTAAAGCAGACGCCGCGGATCTGGAGGAATTGATTATTGAACAGGAGACGGAAAAGGAGATAGTAGACAAGGTAAATCGGTTGATTGAGAAACTTCCAGAACGGAAAAAGGAAATCTTGCGGCTGCGTTATGGGATGGACGATGGACATTTTAAGACCGGATCGGAATGTGGCGCCATACTTGGTACATCCAGGCAATATGTTAGTGCAACGGAAGTCGATGCGATAAACCGAATCCGTAAATACGGAGCTGATGAACTGGCGGAGCTTGATGAAATAATCAATTAATTGCCATAATAATCGGTTGTCGAAAATTATATCTGCCGCTATATGTATGATGTGAGATGTTTATCTGTTTTTGCAGAGGTAGGGTTTGTCTAGTCATGACATGTCGTAAATTATCTGTCGAGTGGTATTACCACAATCAATACAGCTTTTGCATGCTGGTATTTATGAATTACAGGCATTGTCTGTTCAGATAAGGAAATTTAGTGAAATCAAGAAAGAATCTGGGAGTTATCCTGGATTCTTTTTTTGTGAATGGAGGTGGTGATGTGAATGATGTGGAGCGTACCGCGTATGAATCTTTTCGTGCGCAGTATACAAAAGAGGACTTTGATCGCATGTTCTGCGGAAAATCAGTCATTACAGTCTGGTTTATCCAGGAACAGGAAAAAGTGGCAATGCCTGCAACCGTAGCGGGCGAAAGCGTTGATCCCACGATCCTGCGTAAGTATGGTTTTACGGAAAAGGCTGATTGTCAGAAAGTTTTTACCGTGAACCGGAAAAAGAAATGCATCAAGTGGTGTAAAGGGGGAAGAAAAAGATGCCGGAAATGAAGCTGTATTGTGCGGAGTACCTGGATGACACGGATGAGGGTTACTGTCTTCTGGTTGCAGAATCCGAGAAAGCTGCTGATCAAAAATTTAACAGGGAAGTGTACAGCAAACTATCGTGTCCGATGTTTTATCACATTTATGAGGTGCGCATCGTAGATGGATATGAAGTAAAAATGCAGAAGATATCTGCAACAAAGATTAGGTGATGAAGTCGAGCCGGAAGATGTGCTTTGGCTATTTTATCATTATGTAAAAGAGTAAATTATAAATGGTGGACAGCGTTTTTACTGTCCACTATTTGCTTATTAAGGAGGATATGAAATGGAAGTAATTAAAAAATATGAAGATTTGAAAGAGAAAATTTCTGCATTGATGCAGAAGTATGAGGATGGAAATCCTTTGGTAACAGATTACGAGTACGATATGTTGAAACAGCAGCTTGTGCAGATGGAAAAAGCGTATCCGGAATTGGTAACAGCTGATTCTCCAACACAGAGAGTCAGTTCCGGAAAATCAGATGCATTCAAAGGCTTTGCGACTGTGGATCACCGGGTTCCGATGCTGTCAATTCAGGACGTTTTTACAAAAGAGGATGTTGCCGCATGGGTCGAAAAAGTGAAAAAGATCCATCCTGACGCAGAATTTGTCGTTGAAAAAAAGATTGATGGGCTATCCGTTACCCTGAGATATCAGCATGGAGATCTCGCTATGGCAGAAACCCGTGGGGATGGTCATACCGGTGCGGTTGTTACCGATAACATAAAGACTATTGGTGATGTGAAGCAGGAGATTGAAGATGGACCGGAGTACCTGGAATTGCGCGGTGAAGTCTATATGAAGCAGGGATCTTTCGATGCTTTGAACAAAGAATTGGAACTCTCAGGCAAAAAACAGATGGCAAACAAACGGAATGCGGCGGCTGGTACGCTGAAATTGTTGGACGCTGCGGAAGTAGAGAAACGAAAGCTCTCTATGTTCCTCTTCAATGTACAGGATGTACACGGTCGTGCTTTTGATACACATATGGAAGCGTATGATTGGCTGGATAAACATGGCTTTATCACGATTGAGGCTCCCTGCTTATGTCGGACAACCGAAGAAATCTTCTCGGCGATAGATCAGATCGGAGAAAGCCGTGGATCACTGGATTATGATATTGACGGTGCGGTGATAAAGATCAATCAGTATCGGTATCGAAATGATTTCCCAATGGGAAGTAAGTATTCATCCGGACATATTGCGTATAAATATCCACCAGAAGAAAAAAAGACAAAGATCCTTGATATTGAGCTGTCTGTCGGTCGGACCGGTAAGATCACGCCAACTGCGGTGTTTGAGCCGATACATCTTTGCGGTACTACGGTTTCAAGGGCGACCCTGCATAATGAGGATTTTGTGCGAAAAATGGATGTCCGTATCGGAGATACCATTGTTGTATATAAGTCAGGGGAGATCATTCCAAAAGTAAAGGGTGTATGCACGGAGCTGCGCCCAGAAAACAGCATCTCATTTCAATTTTCGGAAACCTGTCCGGTATGTGGAGAAAGGATCATCCATGAATCGGCAGAGGCGAGATGCGTAAATCCGTCCTGTCCGGCACACCTGGAACGCACACTGATTAATTTCTGCGGACGCGATGCCATGAACTTAAAGGGACTTGGTGAAAACTATATTGCTGATCTGATCAGCGCCGGATTCGTCCATGACGTTTCAGATTTTTATACGCTAAGAGAGCATCGCACGGAACTGATCCAACTCGGTATTCTTGGCAAAGAAAAAAATACGGACAAGCTCCTTAATGTGATTGAGGATTCAAAGCGAAATGATGCGGTACTATTACTAACCGGGCTTGGCATTGAAAATGTAGGCAAGTCTGCGGCAAAGAGTCTTATCGGTGAGTTCCATGACATACCGGCACTTGCGGATGCTTCCGTGGATCGGCTGATGAAAGTGCCGGATATTGGAAATGTGACAGCAGAATGCATCTATTCTTTCTTTCGCCAGAAGGATGTAATTGAAATGTTGGAACGGCTTCATTCCTATGGCGTAAATATGTCAGGGAAAAATTCTGTTAAAAGTAATAAGCTGTCTGGGAAGACGTTTGTTATAACTGGAACTCTTCCTACAATGGGTAGAAAAGAAATGACCGCATTGTTGGAAGAAAACGGTGCAAAAGTTTCCGGATCAGTATCGAAAAAAACAGATTATCTGGTAGCTGGGGAAGATGCCGGCAGTAAACTTACAAAAGCGAAAGATCTTGGAATAACGATCGTGAGTGAGAGAGAAGCTTTGAAAATGATTGATTAAAGGGATGTCTCCGGCGGTTCTGACTGCCGGAGATCAATTTTGATAAGGAGCAAAATGTATGGGAGAACAAAGAAAAAGATTATTTGTAGATCTGGACGGAACGGCAGTTAAATGGAGAAACGTAACTCTGGAAGATGTGACTGCTCCGGGTTTCTTTTTAAGTGGCGAACCCGTGGAAAATGTATGTCAGGCTGTGGGTAATTTGGTCAAATACAGTGAATTGGAAATATGTATTTTATCGGCTGTGTTTGATGATGACCATTCGGTCGATGAAAAGAAAGCCTGGGTCAAGGAGCATATTCCAGAAATACCAGAAAAGAATATGTTCTTTCCGCGATATGGAGAACCGAAAGGGGCTGCGCTTGGGTGTATTACAAAGGACGATTTTCTTTTGGATGACAATTCCGATGTGTTGCGCAAATGGGATGGTATCGGCGTAAAGATTTACACGCCTGTCAACGGTAATCACAGCACATGGCACGGATATTCGGTAAATGCAAATATGACCGCAGATATTTTGGAAAAGCAGCTTTATGCAATCTGTGTGTGCTGCGGATAAGTAAAATATTTGATTGCCTAAAAACAGCAAATATATTTACAAATTAAGCGCATTGTGTTAATATAAAAAATATAAAACAAATAATGAGAGAAGCCTTTAATGGATTTTGCAGATTATATCTGTAAATAAATGTTAAAGGTTTCTCTTTTTTTTGTTACAAAAAAAAGAAAGGAGCAATAAAAATCATGAGATTAACAAAGGAAAATAAAGGAGGGCACTTCCCCAAAAGGTATGAAGTAAAAAAAGGTGTTTCTAACAGCCGGGTAATACACGCATTAGGAAGATATGAAGATTCTGGATTTACTCCAGATGAATTGCTTTTGTTTTTGAACCCGCCAAAGGTATTGTATATAAAAGATGCAACCGAGGGAAAAATCATTCCTATTTTCCCATTGGATGTTAGGCCGTTGATAATTGAACATGGGAACATTTGCTGGAATTGCAAAGCCAAATTCAATGACATCGCGATTATTCCATTGATGGGGCTGAACGTAGATTATTTTCTGACTTATGAAGAAGCAGACGAATACATCCGAGCTAATTAGAGTAGTAATGGTGTATTTAAACAAATTAAACTAAAATCTAAAAGAGAGAGAGTGGTTAAAATGAAAAAAATGAATGTAAATGATTGTGAAGTAACTTTTGTAGTAGACGCATATGCAGATATGTTTCAGCGGAAAGCAGTTCTTGCTTTTGTTGCAAGTGGAGATGAAAAGGGCGAATTGTATGGAGATGTAACAATTAACCTTCCACAGTATTCACTTGATGAGGGAGAATCATTTTTAAGTTCAGATTGTCCTGATCTCATCGATGCAATGGTTAAGAACGGATATCTGGAAATTACCGATAGCGTGAAGTTAAATTGGGGAACTTATAAGATCGGCAAATTCACACAAAAATTTGCTGACGAGTTTGAAAAGGCAGTGTAAATGGATATTTCAAAAAGAATGGAGATGACTATATGTTCCCAATTATAACAGACGAAAAACAGAAAGCATTTGAAGAGAATTGCATTAAAAATCATATTATAAATGATGAAAGCGAATGCAAAGTACCTTGTATATGTGGCTACTACGGCAGAGCTTGTAGGCAAATGAATGACAAGGCAGATAGATTTCTTTGTACAAGGTGTGCATTGGCAGAGTTTAGCAAGTAAATGCGTGTTTCCTTGGATTGGAAAGGGAGGTATAAAAATGGATATTGAAGAAATGATGATTGATTTTTTATTAAATAAGGCAAATGATGAACAGATTGAAGAATTTTTTGGATATGCCCCACATGGATTCAGTAGAGAAGATATTGAAGATAATCTGAGCCAGATGCCAGATGATGTATTTGATGAACTGGTAAAAGAATTTGGACTCCCTACTGATGGAGTGAAGTTGTAAAAGAAAATGTGAAAATTGTTCAGACTGAGATTTCTAATGAAACTAAGATTTAGTCAGAAGGAGTAATGGAAAATGAGCAAAGAAAAAGAAAATGAAATATTGGATGCTGTAGATGTTGTATGCTTGAATTGTGTAGAAGACACACTTAATGATAATAGTGTATGCAAAAAGTGTCCGGTAAGGAAGTTGTGCAATTCATTAGAAAAATAAATCTAGTAACTAGACAAAGGCAACCAGAGAATAAATAATTGGTTGTCTTTTTTAGTAGAGAAAATTAGAAGATTTCTTGGTAAGATTGGAGGCAAAATTAATGGAAAACAAACCTTATGCAATAGCAGTACGGATTTATGAAAGTTCAAATGGAACAGTAATTTTAGCAATTTCAAATTAAATATAGCATGCAGATGTTTACAATTTGAACCTGCTATGCTAATATAATAATTATAAACAACATAAAAAGAGAAGCCATTAATGGATTTTGCGGATATGATCCGTAAAATGAAATTGATGGCTTCTTTTTTTGTTGTAAAAAATAGAAAAGGAGCAATAAAAAAGATGTTGAACAAAGGACAACAAAAAACACTTGATTACTTGACAGAAGGAAAGAATGTCTTCGTAACTGGAGATGGAGGTACCGGCAAATCCTATGTGATTCAAAAATACATCGACTGGTGTATTGAAAAGAAAAAGAATCTTATAATTTGCGCTCCATCCGGAATTGCAGCACTTAACGTAGGTGGAGTAACTGCGCACAGAGCATTTTCATTACCCATCGGGATTGTTGAAAACTTTGACAAACTTAAAGTTCCGAAGGAAATCCGGACTGCAGATGTATGTATCATTGATGAGATTTCCATGAACCGAATGGATGTTTTTAAAGAAATTTCGTACATATGGAAAAAAGCTGGAAACAGCGACAAGCAAATGATCGTTGTGGGAGATTTCTTCCAGCTTCCACCTATTGTCGGAACAAACGAAAAGGAAACGTATCATGAATTGTACAAAAATTGTATCTATCCATTTGAATGCCCTGAGTGGAAGGAATACAATTTTAAGTATTGTATTCTTACGGAAATCGAAAGGCAAAAAAATGATGTGGAATTTATTAAAAACCTCAACAAGGCAAGAGTAGGAGACCGAACCTGTATTGAATATTTCAATCGTTTTGTCCGTACTTCTCCAAAGGAAACAGATATTATTTCGTTGTGTCCCACAAACAGGGAGGCAGAAGAAATTAATAGCTCTCGCTTAGCTAATTTGCCTGGTCCGTCTACCCTTTTTCACGCAAAAATTGAGGGAGAGGTAAAGCTGTCCGACATGGTCACTTCGGAGTTGTTGGAATTAAAAGCCGGAGCGAGAATCATGACTCTTGTAAATGATCTAAATGGAGATTTTGCTAACGGATCTTTTGGTATTATAAAAAAGGTCTATGAGGACAGCATTGATGTGAAAATGGACAACGGAAAGTCTTTACACATCGATCCATTCCGTTGGTCTATTACAAAATACGCCCAAAATGAAGATACTCTGGAGCAGGTAGAAATTGGCTCATTTGAGCAGCTACCAGTAAAATTGGCCTATGCAATAACTATTCATAAGTCTCAGGGACAGACATATGATGCGGCCGTAATTTCTCCAAAAGTATTTAATGAAGGGCAGTTATATGTAGCGCTTTCACGCATACGTTCTTCAGCGGGATTATACATTAAAGAAAAAATTTCACCAAAAGCACTAAACGCCTCAAAAAAAGCATACGCATTTTATCAAAGCATCAAAAATGATATTGCAGATGTGTATAAAGAGGAAGAAAGTACGTCCCTCAATTTTTCAGCCCAAATGCTGAGTAAAATTGAAAGTAAACTCCCCGTATATATCTTTTCAAAAGAAGATGTAGAAATCGGACAGGTATTCCCAGTCAAGGAAGATTTTGCGTTTGAAGATTGCAGACTTTATTATAAACAGTACTGTGAAAAGAAACATAAAAATCCGCCGGTAGACTGGAAAATGGCAAGTGATATGCCAGAAAGCTTCGTAAGATACCAGGTAAAAGTATCTGGAAAGACAATTATGTCACGAGAAGAAGTCTTAGTGAAATATAATTGCACTATCGATCAAGACAAGATTTATTTGCTTGAGCTTCAACTGTGTGGAGTCAGAAGACTCGATAATATTGCTATTTAAGACAAAGAGAAAGGATATAGGTGATCATATGAAAATTAACGGAATTGGAACAGTAAAGAAAGAGGATGCAATGAGCATCCTTACAAAAGAGGGACGTGAAGCAGTCAAAACCGGCGATATCACGCTGGAAGAGCTCGGACAGATGTACAAGCTGGAGCAGGTCAAGAAAGCGTCAACGATCGGCAACCATGAGAATACATTCCGTGAGTCCTATAAATGGATCCCGGATGAATTGAAAGAGCAGTTAACACCGGAGCAGCTTGGAAAGCTTGTTGATAGCTTTTATGAGTGCTACGGAGCAGGAAAGAACGCATAGAAAGGAGAACGAATATGTTTGCAGAATTTTATTGTAAAAGAAAAATGAGTTATGAGGAATTGAAAGAGGTTTTAAGCCTAATGGAAAATCAAGAAACCACGGACAAATACACAGACGCAGAAATGCAGATTGACGGAGACGACGCCAAAATAAGAGTGAAGATAGATAAAGAGGGAAATGTGACATTGATCTAAAAAATGGAATACAATAGTACATAGAAAAGGAGCGGGAAAGATTAAACATCTAACCCGCTCTTTTTTTTCATTACTGAAAATGCTATTGTTTCAATCCGTGATCCGGGGAATTGCTCCAGATACCACGCGCAGAGCGTCCACCACGCGCGACAAAT
>OIZA01000367.1_pt1 | contig 24999 bp, 20 predicted proteins | sample 1588381 | NCBI WGS metagenome assembly OIZA01 (sample SAMN03283277) | human gut metagenome | biome: human-associated habitat; material: feces | host: Homo sapiens | place: Peru | collected 2012 | reverse complement strand
AGCCGATGCGCGCCATGCTGCGCAAAAACGGCTTTGAGACCTGCGGCACGATCCGGCTCGTCGGCGGCGTGGACGACGGCGCGCTGCGCATCGCGCTCGAAAAGCTGGTGGAACGATGAATCTGACCGACTACCGCGACATAACGGCGCTTTTGCAGCGCCACGGCTTCCGCTTTTCCAAATCCATGGGACAGAACTTTCTGACCGCCGCGTGGGTGCCGCAGCAGATCGCCGCCGAAAGCGGCATCACGGCAGCCGACGGCGCGCTCGAGATCGGTCCCGGCGTCGGCTGTCTCACGGCGGAGCTTGCGAAAACCGCGGGCCGCGTCACGGCCATTGAGCTGGACGAGCGGCTGCGGGGCGTGCTCGGCGAAACGCTCGCGGATTTTGATAATGTGTCGGTCGTTTTTGCCGACGCGCTCAAGGCGGATCTGCCGGCCATCTGCGCCGAAACGCTCGGCGAAAGACCGTGGAAGGTGTGCGCCAATCTGCCGTACAACGTGACGACGCCGCTCATCACCGCGTTTCTCGAGGCGGGCTGCTTTGAGAGCGTTACCGTGATGATCCAGAAGGAAGTCGCGCAGCGGCTGTGCGCCGCGCCCGGCACGGGCGAGTACGGAGCCTTCTCCGTGCTCGTGCAGTGGTACGCCGAGCCGAAGCTCCTCTTTGACGTGCCGCCGCACTGCTTCGTGCCGCAGCCGAAGGTGACGAGCGCCGTTGTTCGCATGGACCGGCGCGCCGCGCCCCCCGCGAGCGTGGACGACGAAAAGCTCTTCTTCCGCACCGTGCGCGCCGCGTTCGCCCAGCGGCGGAAAACGCTTTCAAACGCACTGCGTTCTGCCTTCTCCGAGCTGGACCGCGCCGCCATCGAGTCCGCCATGGAGGAAACCGGCCTTCCGCCCGCCGTGCGCGGCGAAACGCTCTCCATCGCGCAGTTTGCCGCGCTCTCGAATACGCTTTTACGCAAGTTCGACAAATGAAAATTGCAAATTTCCTTACTTTTTTCGATATACGCCATTGCCAAACGGAACTTTTCCGTCTATTATGAATAATATAATGTAAAAGCAATGGGAGGCTCCGGGACATGGCATATACGATCAACCATTATATCACCGACTGGGTCGAGGAGAGCCGCGCGCTGATGCAGCCGGACAAGGTCCTTTGGATCGACGGCACGGAAACGCAGCTCGAGGAGCTGCGCCGCGAGGCGTATATCACCGGCGAGCTCATCAAGCTCAACCAGGAAAAGCTGCCGGGCTGCGTATACCACCGCAGCGCGCTCAACGACGTTGCCCGCGTCGAGGGACGCACGTTCATCTGCTGCAGGAAGGAAGAGGACGCCGGCCCCACGAACAACTGGATGGCGCCGGACGAGATGAAGGCAAAGCTCCACGATATCTATGCCGGGTGCATGCGCGGCCGGACAATGTACGTTATTCCCTATTCGATGGGCGCGATCGGTTCGCCGTTTGCCAAGTACGGCATTGAGATCACCGACTCGATCTACGTTGTCTGCTGCATGGCGATCATGACGCGCGTCGGCACGAAGGTCTATGAAGCGCTCGGCGATTCGCCGGACTTTGTCAAGGGTCTCCACTCCAAGGCCGAGCTCGACGCCGACAAGCGCTATATCGCGCACTTTCCGGAGGAAAACCTCATTATGTCCGTCAACTCCGGCTACGGCGGCAACGCGCTGCTCGGCAAGAAGTGCTTCGCGCTGCGCATCGCCTCCACGCTGGGCCGTGAGGAGGGCTGGCTCGCCGAGCACATGCTCATTCTCGGCGTGCAGAACCCCAAGGGCGAGATCCGCTATGTCTGCGGCGCGTTCCCGTCCGCCTGCGGCAAGACCAACCTCGCCATGCTCATTCCCCCGGCGGCGTGGCGTGAGAAGGGCTGGAAGTGCTGGTGCGTCGGCGACGATATCGCCTGGCTGCGCCCCGGCCCGGACGGACGGCTCTGGGCCGTCAACCCGGAAAACGGCTTCTTCGGCGTCGCCCCCGGCACGAGCGAGAAGACGAACCCCAACGCTCTCGCCGCAACGCGCAAGAACACCATCTTTACGAACGTCGTTCTCAAGCCGGACGGCACCGTATGGTGGGAAGGGCTTGACAAAAACCCGCCGACGGATGCGCTCAACTGGAAGGGCGAGCCGTGGGATCCCGCCTCCGGCGTGCCCGGCGCGCATCCGAACTCCCGCTTCACCTCTCCGGCGGTCAACTGTCCGTGCATTTCCAGCGAATTTGAAAATCCGCAGGGCGTGCCCATCTCCGCGATCGTGTTCGGCGGCCGCCGCGCCAAGACCGCGCCGCTCGTCTATCAGAGCCGCGACTGGGGTCACGGCGTATTCGTCGGCAGCATCATGGCCTCCGAAAAGACCGCCGCGGCCGAGGGAAAGGTCGGCGAGACCCGCCGCGACCCGATGGCGATGCTCCCCTTCTGCGGCTACAACATGGGCGACTACTGGCAGCACTGGCTGGATATGGAAAAGCTCGTCACCAAGCCGCCGGTCATCGCAAACGTCAACTGGTTCCGCACCGACGACGAGGGCCATTTCCTCTGGCCGGGCTTCGGCGACAACCTGCGCGTGATCGAGTGGGTGCTGCGCCGCGCCTTCGGTGAGGTGGACGCGCGCGAGACCACGCTCGGCTATGAGCCGTACCCCGAGGATATCGATCTTGAGGGCAGCGGCGTAACGAAGGAAACGCTCGCCGATCTTCTCTCCGTCGATCCCGAGCTCTGGAAGGCCGAGTGCAAGGGCATCCATGAGTTTTACGCCAAGTTCGGCGACAAGCTCCCGCAGCGTCTCGCCGACGAGCTCGCCGCTCTCGAAGCGCGGCTCGGATAAAGAGAATATACAAGAGCCGGGGCATGACCGCATTACCGCGTGTCATGCCCCGGTTTTTCATTGCTCCGGCGACCCTTCCAAATCGCAAAGGACGGTTTCATAGTCCTGTACATAGTATCGGATATTTTTTCGGCCTTTGGAGAGGATGGCATGTCCCTCCGCCTCCAGCTTTTCCTTCTGTGACTCGATACCTCCCGGATATTTTTCGTTGAGCTCGCCGTTCGCCTTCAACGTTCGCCAATACGGCGTTTCATCCCCGGCACGCTGATGGCTCGCCCACGCCGCGATAGAGACAAAGATCCCCGCCGTGATCGGCTCGGTAAAGTCCGCGCCGCTCTGCTTTGCGAAATATTCCCGTATCTCCCCCACGGTGGTCACCCTGCCGTAGGGGACTCTTTTCATCACGCGGTCATAGTCGAGCGGCGGTGCGAAGTACATTTTGCTTCCGCCATATTTCTCAATGCTTTTCCGGTCGGTAATGATCTGTATCTTGGGCATATCCTTGCTGTCATGCAGCATGGCGTTGAAATCCTTCGTGCTTTCGTTTGCCATTTCTCCACCTCCTTCTGTAAGAATAGCCGGTTTTGAAGCTTAACGCAATGAGACGGTTCGAAAAATATTTGCCTTCACAGCTTTTAAGTACACATCCTCCAAAGCGCAGAAAAGCTGCTGCCGCAATCGCGGCAGCAGCTTTTGCTGTAACAATTCTTATTTCGCGTAATCGACGGCCTTGGTCTCGCGCAGGACGTGGACCTTGATCTGGCCGGGGTACGTAAGCTCGGCTTCGATCTTCTTGGCGATGTCGCGCGCGAGCAGGACGATCTGGTCCTCGCTGACCTCTTCGGGCTTGACCATAACGCGGATCTCGCGGCCGGCCTGGATAGCGTAGCAGCTCGCAATGCCGGGGAACGAGCGGGAGACTTCCTCCAGCTTTTCGAGACGCTTGACATAGTTCTCGATGTTCTCGCGGCGCGCGCCGGGACGGGCGGCGGAGATCGTGTCGGCAGCCTGCACGATGCAGGCGATGACCGTGTGCGGCTCCACGTCGCCGTGGTGCGCTTCGATCGCGTGGATGACCTCTTCGGACTCCTTGTACTTGCGGGCAAGGTCTACGCCGATGGTCACGTGGCTGCCCTCGACCTCGTGGTCGATGGACTTGCCGAGATCGTGCAGGAGACCGGCGCGCTTGGCCAGAGCAATGTCCACGCCGAGCTCAGCAGCAAGCAGACCGGAGATCTGGGCGACCTCGATGGAGTGGTTGAGCACGTTCTGGCCGTAGCTCGTGCGGTAGCGCTGGCGGCCGAGGAGCTTAACGAGATCGGGGTGCAGGCCGTGGACGTTCGTCTCAAACACGGCGCGCTCGCCCTCTTCCTTGATGGTCTGGTTGACCTCGCGCTGGGCCTTGGCGACCATTTCCTCGATGCGGGCGGGGTGGATGCGGCCGTCCTGAATGAGCTTTTCGAGCGCAAGGCGCGCGACCTCGCGGCGGACGGGATCAAAGCTTGAGACCGTGATGGCCTCCGGCGTATCGTCGATGATGAGATCGCAGCCGGTGAGCGTTTCGATGGAACGGATGTTGCGTCCCTCGCGGCCGATGATGCGGCCCTTCATTTCGTCGTTGGGGAGAGGAACGACGGAAACGGTGATCTCGCTCGTGTGGTCGGCGGCGCAGCGCTGGATGGCCGTGGCGATGACCTCGCGGGCCCTCTGCTCGGCCTCGTCCTTGAACTGGGCTTCAACTTCCTTGACCTTGGCGGCCATTTCGTGCGTGCAGTCGGCCTCAACGCTCTTGATGAGATACTGCTTGGCTTCCTCCACGGAGTAGCCGGAGATCTTTTCGAGCATGTCGAGCTGGCTCTTCTTGATGAGCTTGATCTCCTCCTGCTGGGCATCGGCTTCCTGGAGCTTGCGGTTGAGAGTCTCGGTCTTCTTTTCGAGCGCTTCGGTCTTGCGGTCGAGATTTTCTTCCTTCTGCTGGAGACGGCGCTCCTGCTTGGAAACTTCGTTGCGGCGCTCTTTTACTTCGCGGTCGCACTCGGTGCGGGTGCGATGGATCTCTTCCTTCGCCTCGAGCAGCGCCTCGCGCTTTTTGTTTTCAGCGGCTTTAATGCCTTCGTTGATGATGCGCTTCGCTTCATCCTCGGCGCTGGCGATCTCGCGCTCGGAAACCTTTTTCCGGTACATGACGCCCAGCACAAAGCCGATCAGCAAAAACACCAGCACGGCAATGATGCTGGCGACGATCATCCATACGGACATTTGCGGCATAAGTCGGTCTACCTCCTTCTTCCTTAGTCTTCTTATGATAAAGGGTCATTTTGAAATTAAAGGAGTTCCCCATCTCTCCCATAATATCATAAGGTACATTTTATCGATTCTTTAACGTTATGTCAAGCGGTTTCTGCTGTGCAGGAAACAAAATATTACAATTTGTAATATGCAGGGCAAAGCTGCACGCCGCGGCCTTTTCCATGGGGAAATTTTTGTATGTCAAGACCGAATTTTGCCAAAATTCCCGGCCCGATTTTCTACGCTTTTTCGCATTGACTTTCCATAATTTCCGCCGCCGAAGCCGGTGGAACGTGCCTCCGCCGGGAAAACGCAACCGGGATTTCAAAGAGTTATCAACATTTCCCACAGACTTTTCAACATCGATTTTTTCTTTGTATTTCAATGCTTATCCGGAGAATATCCAGAAAATGTCAATCCCGCAAACGGCATTTCGCCTGTTTCCGGCTGCCGTTATGCGGTTTCCATAACGAACCGTCCCGCGTGATATGCAGGGAAAAATGCACAGCACTGCAAAACCGGCGGAGGCCGAAGCCCCCGCCGGTATCAAATCTGAAGCAACATCTGTGTGATTTATCGCATAAATCCGCCCTCGCGCATGGAGACGTAGTCGTTTCCGGCGACGATGATGTGGTCGGAAAGCTCCACGCCGAGCAGATCAAGCGCGCGGGCGAGCCGCGCCGTGGAGGTCTCGTCCTCCACGGAAGGCAGCGCCACGCCGCTGCGGTGGTTGTGCGCGAGGATGACAGCGCTCGCGCGGTACTGCAGCGCAAGCTCGGCGAGCCTGCGGGCGTTCACTTCGGCGGCATCCACCGTGCCGCGGCTTATCGCCGCGCAGTGGATGGGACGCTTCCGCGCGTCGAGCAGCAGCGCATAGACGATCTCCTCCGTCTCGTACATAAACCGCGGGATGAAATAGCGTCCCGCAGCCTCGGCGGAATCGATCGGCTCGTTCGACGGCGTCTTGTCGAGCAGGTACCGGCGGCTGACCTCCGGGATGAGCCGGAGAAGCGTCACGGCGTTCTCGCCGATGCCCGGCACCGCGAGAAGCTCCTGCTCGTTTGCCTCCAGCACAGCGGAAAACGAGCCGAACCGCTCGAGAAGCGCGTGAGCCATGCCGTTCGTATCGCGCCGGGGCGCGGCATAAAAGAGCAGCAGCTCCAAGGCGTTTATATCGTTGAAGTTTTCGAGACCGTGGCCGCGGAAGCGTTCCTTCATCCGCGAGCGGTGGCCGTCGTGGACGCCCATTTCCCTCGCCCCTTATTTTTTTATCTTATCCTATCTTATCCGATCTGCTTTTCGAGCGGCATCGTCGCGTAGGCGTTGAGCTCCGGCCCGGCGGTATGCCCGGCGAGGAACTCATAATAGCCCTGGCAGCCGATCATCGCGGCGTTATCGCCGCAGAGACGGAGCGGCGGGACAAAGAGCTGCGCGCCCGCCTTTTCCGCGGCGGCAGCGAAATCGGCACGGATGCGCGAATTGGCCGCGACGCCGCCCGCCACGGCGATCTTTTTGTACCCGAGCTCCGCGGCCGCCGCCATCGTGCGCGGCACGAGCGATTCGCTCACCGCGCGGCAGAGCGACGCCGCGAGCCCCGCGCGGTCGAGCGTCTCGCCGGTCTGCTCGCAGTGGTGGGCGAGATTGATGACGGCGGTCTTGAGACCGGAAAAGCTCATGTCATAGGGATTCTCGCCGACGAACGGGTGCGGCAGCGTGTAGGCGTCGTCACGCCCTTCCTTCGCCAGCCGGTCGATCGGCGCGCCGCCTGGATACGGCAGGCCGAGCACACGCGCGGATTTATCAAAGCACTCGCCCGCGGCGTCGTCGCGCGTCTGGCCGAGAATGCGAAGATCGGTATAGTCTCGCACGTCCACGAGCATCGTGTTGCCGCCGGAGATGGCAAGACAGAGGAACGGCGGCTCAAGCTCCGGATAGGCAATGTAGTTTGCGGCGATGTGGCCGCGGATGTGGTGCACCGGGATGAGCGGGATGCCGAGCGCCGCCGCGGCGCTCTTGGCAAAATTCACGCCCACGAGCACCGCGCCGATGAGTCCCGGCGCATACGACACCGCCACGGCGTCAAGCTCGGACTTTTTCACGCCCGCCGCCGCGATCGCGCGGTCAGCCAGCCGCGAGATGACCTCCACATGGCTGCGCGAGGCGATCTCCGGCACGACGCCGCCGTATACGGCGTGCAGGTCGGCCTGCGAGAAGATCTGGTCGGTGAGCACCTTTCGTCCATTTTCGGTCACGGCGACGGCGGTCTCGTCGCACGTGGATTCCACGGATAATATCAGCATTGCGTTACTCCGCCTCTTTTTGGAAGAATTTCGACATCAGAATAGCATCTTCCGCCGGTTTTTCATAGTAGTTTTTTCGTTTTCCCACGGTTTCAAAGCCGTTTTTTTCATAGAGCCGCCGCGCGGCGAGATTGCTCTCACGCACCTCGAGCTGTAAAACGGCGGCGCCGCGCCGCTCGCTTTCGGCAAAAAGCGCTTTCAGGAGCGCCGCGCCGATCCCGCGGCGGCGAGAGTCCGGCGCCACGGCCACGTTGCCGATATCGCCCTCGTCGAGCACGAAGCGCGCCCAGACGTAGCCGAGAAGGTCATCCCCCTCTTCGGCGACGAGGATGACGCCGCCGTCCGTTTCCCAAAGGCGCGCGAGCATCCTTTCGTCCGCGCCGTCCGGAAATTCGGCGCGCTCGAGCGCGGCAACGGCGGGAATGTCGGAAAGCTCCGCTCTGCGAACGATCATGTCCCGTGCGCCTCCGCCCAATTTCTGCCCCAGCCGGCGTCTGCGGTGAGCGGCACGGTATAAGCTGCGGCATGTTCCATTTCCTCGCGCAGCACCTGCACGGCCTTTTCCCGCTCCGCTTCCGGGCATTCGACGATCAGCTCGTCGTGCACCTGCAATATGAGCTTTGCCTTCATGCCCTCGGCGCGAAGCCGCTGATCTACATGCACCATGGCGAGCTTTATAACGTCCGCCGCCGTGCCCTGAATGGGCATGTTGAGCGCGACGCGCTCGCCGAACGCGCGCAGCGCCGGAACATTCAGCTCCGGCAGATAGCGCCGCCGGTGAAAGAGCGTTTCGGCGTAGCCGAGCGCCTTGGCGCGCCGGACAGCTTCCTTCTGGTAATCGCGCACGCCGCGGAAGCGCGCGAAATAGGCGTCCATATACTCCTTCGCCTCGCCGTAGCTGACGCCGATGTCCTGCGCGAGCGAGAAGGCGGAAATGCCGTACACGATGCCGAAGTTCACGGCCTTCGCTCTCCGGCGCTCCTCGGCGGTGACGTCCTCCAGCGGCACGCCGAACACCTGTGAGGCCGTGACGCGGTGGACATCCTCGCCGGAGAGAAACGCCGCGCGCATCGCCTCGTCGCCCGAGATGTGCGCGAGCAGGCGCAGCTCGATCTGCGAATAGTCCGCGTCCACGAGCACGTTGCCGGGCGCGGCGACAAACATTTTGCGCAGTCCCGCCCCCAGCTCGCGCCGGACGGGGATGTTCTGCAAATTCGGCTCGGTGGACGAGAGACGCCCCGTCGCCGTGACGGTCATCTGAAAATTGGTATGGATGCGTCCGTCCGCGCCGATGACCTTCAAAAGGCCGTCCGCGTAGGTGGATTTGAGCTTGGTGAGCTCGCGGTATTCGAGCACGTGGCGCACGATGGGCTCATAGCGGAGCTTATCGAGCACATCGGCATTGGTGCTCCAGCCGGTCTTGGTCTTTTTCCCGCCGGTGAGACCGAGCTTTTCAAAAAGCACGGCGCCGAGCTGCTTTGGGGACTGGATGTTGAATTCCTCCCCCGCCTCCGCCCATACCGCTTCGCGCAGCGCGTCGATGCTGCCCGTAAGACTCTCGCCGAAGGCGCGCAGCGCCTCCGCGTCGGCAAGGAAGCCCTCGTTTTCCATTTTGGCAAGCACCGCGCAGAGCGGCAGCTCGATCTTTGTAAAAAGCTCCTCCATCTGCGTCTCTCGCAGCTTCGGGAGCATAACTTCCTCGAGCGCCGCGACGCTCGCCGCGCGCGAGGCCATCTCGCCGAGCCGGTCGGCGAGCGTTTTTCCCTCCCCGCCGGAGAGGTCGAGCATGAGCTGATCGCCGCTGTCCGCCGCGCCGGACGAGGTATGCGGCGTGAAGCCGCAGTAGGCGAGCGTGAGCTTTTCGATCTCGTACCCGGCGGCGGTCGCGTCGAGAAGATACCCGGCGAGCGCGCTGTCAAACACCCAGTTTTCGAGCGCGTCCACGCCTCGCGCGAGCAGCGCGCGCTGCAGATTCTTCACGTCGTGCCCCGCCTTGCGGCGCTCGGGCGCAAAGAGCAGCGCGAGCGCCGCGGTATAGCCGTCCCGGTATGCCTCCGGCGTCAGAAATACCGCGAGCGCGTCATTTTCGGAAACGCTGAAATGCGCGAGCGTCTCGCCGCTTTCGGCATCAAACCAGTAATAGGCGACGGCGTCCTCCGCCCGCTCCAGCGCGGCGCGGAGGTCTTTTTCCGTTTGCGGCGTCACGCTCTCGCATATGCCCTCGAATACGGTCTCTTCCTTTTTCTCCTCCGCGGCCGGCTTCAGACCCCACTTTTCAATGAACTTCTGGAAGCCGAGCCGCCGGAAAATCTCATACGCCGCGCCGCCATAGTCTGCCGGGCGGCGAAGCTCGTCGGGGGAAATATCGATGGGTGCCTTGCGGTCGATCGTGGCGAGATAGTACGAGTCCTCGGCGCTCTCTTTGCCGTTTTCGAGCTTTGTGCGCAGCGAGGCGCGGATGTCGGGATCGCTGATATGCTCGTACACGCCCGCGAGCGAGCCGTACTTCCGCACAAGCTCGAGCGCCGTCTTCTCCCCCACGCCGGGGACGCCGGGGATGTTGTCGCTCGTGTCGCCCATGAGTGCTTTGAGATCGACCATGTGCGGCGCGTCAAAACCATATTCCTCGCGGAAGCGCTCGGGCGTATAGTTGACGGTCTCGGTCTGGCCCATACGCGTTTTGACGTTGAGCACGCGCACATGATCTCCCACGAGCTGCAAAGCGTCCTTATCGCCGGTGACGACGACGCACTCCCAGCCCTGCTCCGCTCCGATGCGGCTCACGGTGCCGAGAAGATCGTCCGCCTCCCAGCCGGAGAGCTCGCGCCGCTCGATGCCGAGCGCGTCGAGCACGTCCTTCAAAACCGGCATCTGCGCGGCGAGATCGTCCGGCATGGGCTTGCGCGTCGCCTTATACGCCTCGCTGTGCTTATGGCGGAACGTCGGCTCGCGGCGGTCGAACATGACGCAGAGCGCGTCCGGCTTTTCGTCGTCGAGCAGGCGCTGCAATATATTCAGAAAGCCGAAAACGGCGTTCGTCGGCGTGCCGTCGGGCGCGGAGAGCGGGCGCACGCCGTAATACGCGCGGTTTACGAGGCTGTTGCCGTCGATGAGCATCAGTTTTGGCATAGAGTTTCCTCCTTAAGTTCCCTGGCGAGCGGGCGGTACACGGTGAGCATAAGCGTTGTGAACGCCGCGCCCCCGCCGAGCAGATCGCTGATCGGCTCGCTCCAGTACACGCCGTCCGCCCCGAGACCGAATACGCCCGGGAGCAGCAGCATCAGCGGCACGACGAGCACGATCTTGCGCAGCAGCGAAAAGAAGATCGCCTGCCGCGCCTTGCCGAGCGAGCGGAACGAGTTTTGCGCAACGAATTGGAGCGACATGAACACGAACCCGCAGAAATAAATGCGCACGGCGCGCACCGCCACGGCGATGAGCTCCTCATCCGGCGTAAAGATGCGGATGAGCGGTTCGGGGAAGAGCATGAACACCGCCCACACGAACAGCGAAAACGCCGCCGCGCCGAGCGTGCTGAACCGGATCGTCTCCAGCACGCGCTTTTTCTGCCCCGCGCCGTAGTTAAAAGCGAGCACCGGCTGGATGCCGGAGCCGAAGCCGTGGATGATCTCGGTGAAGATCGTCCGCAGCGAGTTTACGACCGTGATCGCGCCGACATAAAGATCGCCGCCGTACAGTCCGAGCTGGCGGTTCGCCACGGTCTGAATGGCGGAGTTCGTCGCGCCCATCACAAAATCGGCCACGCCGAGAGACATGATGCGTCCCATGATCTTCTTCCGCGGCGCCATCGTCCGCCACGAAAGCTCGAGCGGCGTTTTGCTGCTGCGCAGAAAGAGGAAGCACCACGCGGCGCTCAGCGCCTGTGAGAGCACCGTGGCAGCCGCCGCGCCGCGCACGCCCATGCGGAAAACAAAAATGAACAGCGGGTCGAGCACGATGTTCGCCGCCGCGCCGAGCAGCACCGTGAGCATACCGCGCGTGGCGAAGCCCTGGGCGTTGATATACACGTTCATGCCGAGCGACACGAACGAGAACGTCGTCCCGATGAGATACACCGCGAGATACTCGCGCGCATAGGAGCTTGCCTCCTTGCCCGCGGCGAACACCGTTATCACCGGATCGAGAAACGCCCACGTGAGCAGCCCGAGCGCAACGGACGAGACGAGCAGCATGGAAAAGGCGTTTCCCATCACGCGGGCGGCCTCGTCGTTATCCCCGCGGCCGCGCGCCATGGAGCAGAGCGGCGCGCCGCCCTGTCCGAACAGGCCCGCGAACGCCGAGAGGATCGAAATGACCGGCAGCGCGATGCCGACGCCCGTGAGCGCCATGCTGCCGACATTGGGAATATGGCCGATGTAGATACGGTCCACCACGTTGTAGAGCACGTTCACGAGCTGCGCGGCGATGAGCGGCAGCGCCATGCGCATGACGACCGCGGGGATATTCCCCTTGGAAAAATCGTTTTGTACGTTCTTTTCCGCCATGGTCACTTCTCCCCGCGCAGCCGGATGATCTGATCGCGCAGCACAGCGGCATATTCGTATTCGAGCATCTGCGCGGCTTTGCGCATTTCTTTTTCCAGCCGGTCGATCTCGGCCTTCCGCTCGCGCTCGGTCATGCGCATGCCGTGCTCGTCCTTCGCCGCGGGGCCGGTAATCTCCAGAAGATCGCGGATGCTCTTTTTGATGGTTTTCGGCACGATGCCGTGCGCCTCGTTGTACGCCGTCTGGATGGCGCGGCGGCGCTCGGTCTCGTCGATGGCCGCGCGCATGGAGGGCGTGACCGTGTCGGCGTACATGATGACGGTTCCCTCGGCGTTTCGCGCCGCGCGGCCGATCGTCTGGATGAGCGATGTTTCGCTCCGGAGAAAGCCCTCCTTATCCGCGTCGAGGATCGCAATGAGCGATACCTCGGGAAGATCAAGGCCCTCGCGCAGGAGGTTGATGCCGACGAGCACGTCAAACTCGCCCCGGCGCAGATCGCGGATGATCTCCATGCGCTCCATCGCGCCGACGTCGTGGTGCATGTAGCGCGTTTTGATGCCGGCGTTGCCGAGATACGCCGTCAAGTCCTCCGCCATGCGCTTGGTGAGCGTCGTGACGAGCGTGCGCTCGCCGCGCTCGATGCGCGCGTGGATCTCGGCGATGAGATCGTCGATCTGTCCCTCGATGGGGCGCACGTCGATCTTCGGGTCGGTGAGACCCGTCGGGCGGATGATCTGCTCGGCGATCTGGCCCGAGCGCGTGCGCTCGTACTCACCGGGCGTGGCGGAAACGTATATGACCTGATTTACCCGCTGCTGGAATTCCTCAAACTTCAGCGGCCGGTTATCAAAGGCCGACGGCAGCCGGAAGCCGTATTCAACGAGCGCTTCCTTGCGCGCGCGGTCGCCGTGGTACATGGCGCGCACCTGCGGCAGCGTCACGTGCGATTCGTCGATGAACAGGAGAAAGTCCTTCGGGAAATAGTCGAGCAGCGTCATCGGCGCGCTCCCGACCGGGCGGCCGGAAATGATGCGCGAATAGTTCTCCACGCCGGAGCAGTAGCCCAGCTCCTGGATCATCTCGATATCAAAATTCGTGCGCTGCGCGATGCGCTCGGCCTCAAGGGGCTTGTCGTGATCCTTGAAAAACTTCACCCGCTCGTCGCACTCGCGGCGGATCTCCTGCACGGCGCGCGCCATTTTCTCCGGCGGCGTCACATAGTGGCTCGCGGGGTAAATGGCCGTGTGGCTGAGCGTGTGCACCGCAGCGCCCGTGAGGGGGTTGATCTCGCTGATGCGCTCGATCTCGTCGCCGAAGTACTCCACGCGGATGGCCTTATCGCGCCAGTAGGCCGGGAAGATCTCCACCGTGTCGCCGCGCACGCGGAACATGTTGCGCTCGAAGGCGATGTCGTTCCGCTCATACCGGCAGTCGATGAGCTTTTTCAGCAGCTCCTCCTGCGGCAGACTGCTGCCGGGGCGGAGAGAGATAGCCATGCGCGCAAAATCGTCCGGCTCGCCGAGACCGTAAATGCAGCTTACCGACGCCACGACGATCACGTCCCGCCGCTCCAGCAGCGAAAACGTCGCCGAAAGGCGCAGCCGGTCGATCTCCTCGTTCGTGGAGGCGTCCTTTTCGATGTAGGTATCCGTGTGCGGGATGTACGCCTCCGGCTGGTAGTAGTCGTAATACGATACAAAATACTCCACGGCGTTGTCCGGAAAGAACTCCTTGAACTCGCTGCAAAGCTGCGCGGCGAGCGTTTTGTTGTGCGCGAGCACGAGCGTCGGCTTCTGCACGCGCTCGATGACCTTCGCCATCGTGTACGTTTTGCCGGAGCCCGTGACGCCGAGCAGCGTCTGCTCGTCCAGCCCCGCGGCCACGCCCTCGGCGAGCTTTTCGATCGCCTGCGGCTGATCGCCCGCGGGCGAATATTCGCTTACCACATGAAATTCCGGCATAACGCGCTCCTTCTAAAATAATTTCTATAACTGATTTATTATACCACGCCGCGCCGCGCCGCACAAGCGATTCGCCCGCCCCGTGCGTAAAAACTCCCTGCCCGGTGGATTTCCGCCGCGGGATATGCTATACTGACAATATAATGATTTTAAGGGGGTGCTTCCCTATGAATAAAACTCTGATCGCGTATTTCTCCGCCAGCGGTGAAACGGCAAAGCTTGCGAAAACGCTCTCCGCCGTGACCGGCGGCGACCTTTTTGAGATCCGTCCCGAGACGGCGTACACCTCCGCCGATCTGAACTGGATGGACAAGAAGAGCCGCAGCACGCTCGAGATGAAGGACGAGCACAGCCGCCCGGCCATTGCGGGCCGCGTGGAGGATATGGCGCAGTACGGCACCGTGTTCGTCGGCTTCCCGATCTGGTGGTATCAGGCGCCGCGCATCATCGAAACGTTTCTTGAAAGCTACGATTTCACCGGCAAGACCGTGATTCCGTTCGCCACCTCCGGCGGCAGCGGCATGGGAAAGACGGCCGATATCCTGCGCAGTGTCTGCCCCGCGGCCGACATTCTGCCCGGCAAGCGCCTGAGCGCGCGGGAGAGCGCCGAGGCCGTGCGCGCGTGGCTCGAAACGTTCGGCAAGTGATCCGTCCCGGCGCGCCGCAGAATATCCATTCCATAAAAAATCTCCGTATAACCCGTTTGACCGGTTATACGGAGATTTTTTATATGCCGCTCTCTTCCTTCTGTATTGGAGCGCTTCGGCAGGTTTTCACGCCGAAAACAAAATAGATCACATGCCCGACCCAGACGCAGGCGAGAATGATGCACAGGATATAGAGCTCCTTTCGCATCATCAGCGCGAAGCCGACGGCCATGAGCGCCGTAACGGTGAGCATGATGCGCCGTTTCGCCGCAGCGGTCATGCCCTCGCCGCGCACATAGCTTTCGAGATTGTTTTTATAAAGCTTCGTGCCGGTGAACCACGTGTGCAGCCGCTCGGAGCTTTTGGCAAAGCCGAGCGCGGCCAGCAGCAGGAACGGGACCGTCGGCAGCAGCGGCAGCACCGCGCCGAGAGCGCCAAGCGCAAGGCCGATGCAGCCGAGGCAGAGCCATAAGATTCTCTTTATCTTCATTTACATTCTCTCCTCTCTCCTCGCGCGCGGCAGGGGGAACATCCGGCCGTTTTTCACGCCGTATACTCGATCGGCGATCGCCATCGTGGACTCGCGGTGCGACACGAGGATGATGCCCTTCTTATTGCGCAGCCGGCGCAGCGCCTGCAATATGATGCCCTCGTTGATGCTGTCAACGTTGCTCGTCGGCTCATCGAGCAATATGAGAGCGCTGCCGCGCAGCAGCGCCCGCGCCAGACCGAGCCGCTGCTTCTCGCCCGTGGAGAGATTGTCGCCGAGCGCGCCGACGCGCGTTTCGTACCCCTCCGGTAGCGAGAGGATGAAGTCATGGATCGACGCGAGCCGGCACGCCTCTTCGATCTCGGCGCGCGCCGCGCCGGGCCGGGCAATGCGGAGATTTTCCTCGATCGTCTCATCAAAGAGATACGTTGTCTGGCTCACCATCGTCACATTGTCGAGAAGGCTGGCCGTTTCGATTGCATCAATGTCCGCGCCGTTATAAAGAATTTCGCCGCCCTGCTTCTGCCAGAAACGGAGAAGCAGTTTGAGGAACGTGGACTTGCCGCAGCCGGATTCGCCGACGATACCGACGATCTCGCCTCTTTCGGCGTACATCCATACATCGCTCAACACATTCGTCACGCCGTCGTAGGAGAATGTGACGCCGTCTGCCGAGAGATGGGCAAAGCCGTCGATCTTCTCTCCCTCTCCCTCTTCCACCTCGCGCACGGCGCTCTCCTCTTCCAGAAGGTCGAGCACCCGCTCGCCCGAGGCGAGTGTCTGCGTGAGATTGCCCGGCAGCGCCGAAATGGCAATGACCGGCCCGAACGATCCGAAGAGCGCCGCGACGCCAAGGAGCATCGTGCCGGGCGTAAGCGCGCCCGTCACGGTGAGCGCCGTCCCCACGGCGAGCCCCGCAAGGATAAAGAGCGACACGCAAAGCTCCGTACCCGCGGCGGCGCGAGCCGTTTCGTGCTTCATTTTCTTCGTCTCAGCGAGAAGCACCTCCGAACGCCGGCCAACTTCCGCGGCGCGCTGCGCGCCCGCATTATGGAGTACAATGTCCCGAATGCCGCGGATACTGTCGAGGAAATACGCGCTGAACGAAGAAAACTCCGCGCGGTAGGCCTGTCCCGCGACGCGCACACGCCGGGAGAATACGAGCGGGACAAGAACGCCGATGGTAACATACCCCGCCGCCGCAGCGAGCGCCAGATACCAGCTCGATACGCAGCCGATGAACACCGTCATTCCCACGCTCAGCAGCACCGCAATGCAGATCGGCGAGATGGTGTGTGCATAGAACACCTCCAGCGTTTCAATGTCCGAGGTGATCATCGCAATAATGGCGCCCTTCTGCCGGGTTTCCAGCTTGGCCGGGCAGAGACGGCGCAGCGCCGTGAAGATCTTGTCGCGCAGCACCGCCAGCAGACGGAAGGCAATGTAGTGGTTGCCGTACTGCTCGGCAAACCGGAGCAGGCCGCGCAGCACGCCGCAACCGACGGCCAGCGCGATGAGCGCGCCGTAGGAAAGGGAGATTTCCTCGCCGAGCGCCTTGGCGATGGCCGCAGCGCCCGAGAGCGTCACGCCCATGGCGCACAGGAAGCCCGCCGTGCCGTTAATTACGGCGAGCAGCATAATGTACACGAGCGAACCGAGCAGAACGATGAGCTGCGCCATGATCTTCGCGCCGCTGCGGCGCGGTTTCGTTGTCGTATTCATTCCTCGTCCTCCCGGTATCCCTCTTCGAGCGCCTTCTGCGCCGCATAGAGCTTTGCATAACCGCCGCCGGAGGCCATGAGCGCGGCGTGCGTGCCGCATTCGGCAACCCCGCCAGATTCCATGGCATAAATTTTCTCCGCCGGAACAACGTTTGCAAGCCGGTGCGAGATGAGAATGACCGCCTTTTCTTTTGCAAGAGCGGCAACGGCCTTCATAATAATCTCTTCGCTTTCGATATCGATGTTGCTCGTTGCCTCGTCCAGAATATAAATGTCCCGCTCCGCCGTGAGATTCACCGCGAGCGCGAGCCGCTGCTTCTGTCCGCCGGAGAGATTGGCGGCATCCTCGGCGATTACCCTGTCCAGCCCGCCGTTTTCCCGGACGAACGACGCGAGATTTACCGTTTCGAGCGCCGCCCAGATCGCCTCGTCCGTTACGGCGGCGTTGGCAAGACGGAAGTTGGCGCGGACGGTGTCGTTAAAAATGTGGCTGCCGCAGCTCACCACCGCGAGATGGGCATAGTAGCTCTCTCGGGAAAGGCTCTCCATGCTCGCTCCGCCGAGCGTAACACGCCCGCTCTGCGGCCGGAGTGCACCGGTCAGAAGCTTCACGACCGTGGACTTTCCGCACCCGGACGGCCCGACGATCGCCGTCATACCGGTGCGGGGAAAGGCCATGGATACGTCGTGCAGCACATCGCGCTGTCCGTCGTAGGAAAACGAGACGTTCTCCAGCCGCAGTTCGCCCGGCTGTGCCTCCGCTCTGCCCCAGACCGGCTCCGGCTCATCGAGCAGGGAGAGGATCTTTCCGCCCGCGCTCACGCCGTTCATCGCCACATGAAACGCTGCGCCGAACGCGCGCAGCGGCAGGAAAAACTCCACCGCCGTCAAAATCAGAAAGAGCGCGGCGAACGGCGAAAGCCCCCGGCGCAGCACGTCCGTCACCGCCACGGCAATGCCGGCGCCCGCGCCGCCGTAGGCCACAAGATCCATGATCGTTGTGCTCGCAAGCTGCATGGTGAGCACCTTCATCGTGATGCGGCGAAATTCTTCGCTCGTTTCGTTCATCTTTTTCTGCCGCGCGGCGTCGGCGCGGAAAATTTTGAGCTCCCGCATCCCCTGCACGCTGTCGAGAAAGGCGTCGCCCATGGAGGTATATTTGCCCCAGTACTTTGCAAAGATCTTCTTTGCATATTTTGAGACCGCGATGATCGAAAGCGGAATGAGCGGCACGCACGCGAGCAGCACGAGCGCCGTGCGCCAATCCACTGGCGACGTAACGCAGAAGAGGATGACCGGTGCGGCCATCGCATAGAAAAACTGCGGGATATACGAGGAATAATAGAGATCCAGCTGCTCCACGCCCTCCATAGCCACCTGCGTGAGCCCGGCCATGCTCATGCCGTCCGCCGAGCGGACGCCGAGACGGACGATCTTGCCGTACACACGCTCGCGCAGCTCCTTCTTTGCCCGGCGGCCGAGCGTATCGCGCAGTTCCCCCGCGCCGCGGGATGCGGCATACCGCACCGCCGCGCCCGCCGCAGCAATCGCCGCCGGAAGCAGAAAGACGCGCGCAGTTTCGTATTGTTGGAAATTTACCGCCAGCTCAATCGTGCGGCAGATGGCCGCCGTGATGCTGAGATTGGCAAAAAGGCCGAGGATCATCAGCGCGACCGTATAATAGATGTACTTCTTGTTTGCGCCCAGAAGGGCGAGGAGCTTTTTGTCGATCATGCGTTTTCTCCGTTTGTTTATTGGTTAGCGCGCGCTAACGTTTTAGCAGAAAAGAGCAGCGGCACGCTTTGCGTTACCCGCTGCTTACTATCATATTTATATACCCATTTTTCGCCGCATTGTCAATCCGGTGAAGAGGAAGAAGAAAGAAAACGTCGTCTTTTGGCAGCGGCGGGCACACCTGTGCGCTGCGCGCCGCACATTTTTTCGCGCCGCTCTTTCACGCCGGGAAAAACTGTGATAAGATTGACCCGTGAAAAATCATCGGGGAGGATCATCCCATGGGAAGAAAAGAAGCGCCGCGCCGTGTCGCCGTGATCGGCGGCGGCGCGGGCGGGCTCTGCGCGGCGATCGCCGCCGGGCAAGCCGGAGCGGACGTTCAGATTTTTGAACAGGCGAACCGCGTCGGCAAAAAACTGCTCAAAACCGGCAACGGGCGGTGCAATCTCTCGAACACGCACGTTTCGCCGGAGCACTATAACCGGCCGGATTTCGTCGCGCCCGTTCTTGCGGACATGCCGTGCGATGCGCTGCGCTCTTTCTTTGGCTCGCTCGGACTCTGGACTGTCACGGATGAAGAAGGCCGCGTCTATCCGCGCAGCGACACCGCCGCCTCCGTGCTCGACGTACTGCGTCTCGGCTGCGAGGCGCTGGGCGTTGCGGAGCGCTGCTCGGCGGAGATCGCCGCCATCGCCCCGCAGGGCCGCGGCTTTACTCTCACCGCCCGCACGGGCGAGAAGTTTTTTGCCGACCGCGTGATCGCTGCGGCCGGCGGCGGAACGAGCCTTCTCCGCCCGATAGGGCATAAAATGGTCCCGTTCTCCCCCGTTCTCTGCCCGCTCAAGACCGACGCGGAATCCATCCGCGGTCTCACGGGGCTGCGCTGCGCCTGCCGCGCAGAGCTTATCCGCCGCGGGAAGAGTGTTTACACCGAAGAGGGCGAAATTCTCTTCCGGGATTTCGGCGTGAGCGGCATTCTCGCGCTGAATCTCTCGCGGCATGTCCTTCCGGGCGACACGCTCTCGCTCGATCTGCTGCCGGAGCTTTCTTTGGAAGCGCTCGCCGCGAAGCTCTCGGCGCAGAAGGCGCTGCGCGGAGCTGACGCCGATCTCTTCACCGGCATTTTCCACCGGCAGCTCGGCGAGGCGGTAGCGCGCCGCGCCAAAAGCGGCGAGACACCCGAGCTTGCCCGCATTATCAAAAATTACCGTCTTTCGGTCCTCGGTCCGGGCGACACGCAGCACGCGCAGGTGACGCGCGGCGGCGCGGACGTCTCCGAGTTTGACAGCGAAACGATGGAGAGCCGCCGCGTGCCGGGGCTCTATGCCGTAGGCGAGGCGCTCGACATTGACGGCGCGTGCGGCGGGTACAACCTGCACTGGGCGTTCGCCTCCGGGCTGCGCGCGGGAAGGAGCGCCGCGCGTGATTGAGGTTCGTGATATAAGGCTCGCTCTTGACGGCGATCTCAAGGCCGCGTGCGCCAAAAAGCTGCGCGTTCCGGTTGGCGACGTGTTGGAAGCAACGCTCCTGCGCCGCAGCGTGGACGCGCGGCGCAAGGACGACGTGCATTTCACCGTGACCGCCGCGGTATCGCTCCGGCGGGGCGAGGAAAAGTTTTCACCCTATACGCCGTGGACGCCGCCGCGCGTCGAAGTTTTGAAAAAAAAGCCTGCCCTTCGTCCCGTCGTGTGCGGGGCAGGCCCGGCGGGGCTTTTCGCCGCGCTCACGCTTGCGCGCGCGGGCGCGGAGCCGATATTGCTCGAGCGCGGCAGCGCCGTGGACGAGCGAAAGGCCGACGTGGAAAAATTCTATCAGACCCGCGCGCTGGACACCGAATCGAACATCCAGTTCGGCGAGGGCGGCGCGGGCGCGTTCTCGGACGGCAAGCTCAACACCGGCACGCACGATAAGCGCGGCCGGCAGGTGCTGCACGATCTCGTACAGGCCGGAGCGCCGGACGAAATTCTCTGGCAGGCCAAGCCGCACATCGGCACCGACCATCTGCCGGACGCCGTGAAGGGGCTTCGTGAAATGATCCTCGCCCACGGCGGCGAGGTGCGCTTCCGCACAAAACTCACGAATATCGAGCTTTCCGGCGAGGCGCTGCGCGCGGTGCGTCTCGCGCACGGCGGCGCGGAGGAAGCGCTTGAGGCCGATTCGCTCATCCTTGCCGCGGGTCACAGCGCCCGCGAGCTGTTCGCGCTCTTGAAAGAGCGCGGCGCGCAGCTCGAACAGAAGGCGTTTTCCATGGGCGTCCGGTGCGAGCACCCGCAGGAGGTCATCTCCCGCGCGCAGTACGGCGCTTTTGCCGCTCACCCGGCGCTGGGCGCTGCCGACTACCGGCTGGCGGTGCATCTGCCGGACGGGCGGGGCGTATATACGTTCTGCATGTGTCCGGGCGGGTACGTTGTCGGCGCGGCGAGTGAAGAGGGCCTTCTCTGCGTGAACGGCATGAGCCCCTTCGCGCGCGACGGGCAGAACGCCAACGCCGCCGTGCTCTGTGAGGTGCGTCCCTCAGACTTCGGCTCCGCCGACCCGCTCGCCGGTGTGGAGCTGCAAAGAAGATGGGAGCGCGCCGCGTTCCTCGCCGGAGGCGGCGATTACCGCGCCCCGGCGCAGCGGCTCGGCGATTTTCTCGCGCGAAAGCCGTCGGAGAGCGCGGGCAGCGTTGCGCCGACGTATCCGCTCGGCGTGCGCTTCGGCACGCTCAACGGCTGTTTGCCGGAGTTCGTGCTCGCCGCGCTGCGCGAGGCGTTCCCGCTCTTTGACAAAAAGCTGCGCGGCTACGCCATGCCGGACGCGGTGCTCACGGGCGTGGAGACGCGCTCGTCCTCGCCGGTGCGCATCGTGCGCGGCGAAACGGGGCAGTCGAATCTCCGCGGGATCTATCCCTGCGGCGAGGGTGCGGGCTACGCCGGCGGCATTCTCTCCGCCGCCGTGGACGGCATCCGTCAGGCGGAAAATTGGCTTTCGCAGCACATGGAATAAAATAACAGACACCGCCGCGCATACGAGGCTTTTGACAGGCCAAGCTATGCGCGGCGGAACCTTTTCCGGCAGAGCCGGAATCGGCTCTGCTTCAATATAGATGGGCGGGACAGCTTTCGCTGTCCCGCTTCCTCTTTTCAGGGCCGATCCTTCGTTCTCGTTTTCATGGCAAAAAGCCCCACGGCGGCAAGGAAACACGGAACGCCAAAGATCAGCAGCAGCCTTACGGCGGAATCAAACACGGGCATTTTATAGATCACAACGTCCTCCGGCTCTTCCATGCGAACTATGCACGGCCGCAGAAACCGGTTTTTCATCCGGTACGCCGTGCCGTCCGCCGAAACATACTCATACAGCACCGACACGCTCAATCCGTCGCCGTGGATCTCTCTGCTTTCTATCCGCGCGCCGAACCGATCCGTCCGGTATAAATACCCGCCGGTGTCGATCCAAAGCGTTTGATCCGCATCCATCGTGAATCGGTAGCCTCTGGAGGTGCAGGGGTCGATCCGCCGCAGCACATCGCCGTTCGGTTTCAGGACCTCGATCACCTGAGTCTTCCCTATATACAGATTCCCGTCGCCGTCCACGGCAAACCCTTGATAGAATGTGCAGGCTTTGCCCGTGATCACCGAGAAGACAGAAAATACCACTGCACTCCCTGCGATCACCATGCACAGGATCATCCATCGGAATTTTTCTTTATGTATCATTACCGTTCGTCCTCAGGCTTTATTCTGCATGAATGGCTCGTTCTCGTTGGTCTCATTATATTTTCCGCAACGGGAGATTGCAATACCGTACCTGCGCAAAAAGCCGCTTCTCTCCCGAACGGGAAAGAAGCGGCTTTTTGCTTATGCCTCCCTCAAAGAGGGAGCCCTATATCAGAATTTAATGCGCTCGGCGATGTAGGTCTTCACTTCCGCGATGGGGATGCGGACCTGCTCCATGCTGTCGCGCTCGCGTACCGTGACGCAGCCGTCAGCGGGCGTTTTCTCGTCGCCCACGGTCTGAAAGTCCACGGTGATGCAGTAGGGCGTGCCAATCTCGTCCTCGCGGCGGTAGCGTTTGCCGATGGAGCCGGCGTCGTCGTAGTCCACCATGAAGTCCTTCTGCAGCTCGTGATAAAGCTCGGTCGCGGCAGGGGCGAGCTTCTTTGAGAGCGGCAGCACCGCGCACTTGAACGGCGCGAGCGCCGGGTGCAGGTGCAGAACGGTACGCACGTCGTTTTTCGCCTCGTCCACGACCTCTTCGTCGTAAGCGTCGCAGAGGAACGCGAGCGCCACGCGGTCGCAGCCGAGCGACGGCTCGATGACGTACGGCACATAGTGCTCGTTCGCTTCCTGGTCGAAGTACGTAAGATCCTTGCCGGACGCCTCCTGATGACGCTTGAGGTCATAGTCCGTGCGGTCGGCAATGCCCCACAGCTCGCCCCAGTCGGTGAACGGGAAGGCATATTCGATGTCGGTCGTGGCGCGGGAGTAGAACGCAAGCTCCGCCGGCTCGTGGTCGCGCAGGCGCAGATGCTCTTCCTTGATGCCGAGACTCAGCAGCCAGTTCTTGCAGTAGTCTTTCCAGTAGGCAAACCATTCAAGGTCCGTGCCGGGCTTGCAGAAGAATTCGCACTCCATCTGCTCAAACTCGCGCGTGCGGAACGTGAAGTTGCCCGGCGTGATCTCGTTGCGGAACGCCTTGCCGACCTGGCAGGCGCCGAACGGGAGCTTCCGGCGCGTCGTGCGCTGGATGTTCGAGAAGTTGACGAAAATGCCCTGCGCGGTCTCCGGGCGGAGATAGCAGGTCGAGGAGGAGTCCTCGGTAACGCCGATGGCGGTTTTGAACATGAGGTTGAACTTGCGGATGGGCGTAAAGTTGTGCTTGCCGCACACCGGGCAGACGATGTCCTCGTGCTCGGCGATAAAAGCGTCCATCTCCTCAAACGTCATGGCGTCCACGTTGACCTCGTGGTGCTCCTCGCCGATGAGCTTGTCGGCGCGGTGACGCGCGCGGCAGGACTTGCAGTCGAGCAGCGGGTCGGAAAAGCTCGAAACGTGGCCGGTCGTGACCCACGTCTGCGGGTTCATGATGATGGCGGCGTCGAGACCGACGTTATAGGGGCTCTCCTGCACGAACTTCTTGAGCCACGCCTTCTTGACGTTGTTCTTGAACTCCACGCCGAGCGGACCGTAGTCCCAGGAGTTGGCAAGGCCGCCATAAATTTCGCTTCCGGCGTAGACAAAGCCGCGGTTCTTGCAGAACGCTACGATCTTGTCCATGGTTTTCTCGTTATGATCCATTTTTCTTTCCTTTCTCCCGCGGCCGGCTGCCGCAGGATAAAAATTATAGCCCAGATAGTGTACCACGCCGCGGCCCGATGTACAAGCCGCGGCGTGGATTTTTCTTTATCGGATAAACCGGTCGTTGCGCGAAACGATCTTCACGCGGCGGCTTGCCGCGAGGAGCACGACGATGATGAACACGATAAAGATGAGGCCGCTGTAGTCAAAGTCGAGCGAGGCGAGAAAGTCGTACATGCCGTGGATCAGCACAGGCAGCCACAGCGCCCGGCGGCGGCACACGCGCTCGCCGATAAAATCGCCCTCGTTCGCGTAGCGCCGCGCCGCGCCGTACCAGATGCCCATGAAAACGCCGAAGCAGGCGTGGCCCGGCACCGCCGTCACCGCGCGCACGAGCGCCGTGCCGAAGCCGTACATGGCAACATACCCGATGTTTTCCCACAGCGCGAAGCCGAGCGAGACGAACACCGCGTACACCACGCCGTCAAACTGGCAGTTGAAATTCGGACTGCGCCACGTGCGCCAGCGGAGCAGCAGCAGCTTGAAGCCCTCCTCCGAGAGCGCCACAACGATGAAGTTCGACAGGATCAGATAGCCGAGGTCGGTCTCGTCAAAGAACGAGAGCAGGATGTTCTCGCCGATCGTCTCGGTCACGATGGCGAGCGCCGTGGCAAGCACGCCGAAAACAAGCAGCGAGATCAAAAGACCCGCCGGTTCCTTTTCGAGCCGGTCGGCGCGGTAGACCTGAATCATCAGTATCACCGCCGGGATTACCGCCGCGGCGATCAGCACGGGATCCATTTCACTTACGGTAGACAGCATAGCGTTTCTCCCTCGTATCTCTTTTTCATTTTTTATAGCATACGCCGCGGCGGATTGCAAGGCGGTCGACGTTAGTGCTATAATAAAAATGTATTTTTATTTTGTTTGAAGGAGGAAGCGCCATGCTGCGGCTGATCCTGGGTCGCGCCGGAACGGGCAAGACCGCGCTTTTGTTCTCCGAGATCGCGGCGCGCTGCGCCAATAAGCAGTCCGGCAGCTTTCTCATCGTGCCGGAGCAGTACAGCCACGAGGCCGAGCGCGAGCTTGCGCAGCGCTGCGGCGATACGGCAAGTCTCTATGCCGAAGTGCTCTCGTTCTCGCGCCTCGCCCACCGCGTGGCCATCGGCTGCGGCGGCAGCGCGCGCGTATATATCGATAAGCCCGGGCGGTTTTTACAGCTCTCG
>OIZA01000366.1_pt1 | contig 25032 bp, 22 predicted proteins | sample 1588381 | NCBI WGS metagenome assembly OIZA01 (sample SAMN03283277) | human gut metagenome | biome: human-associated habitat; material: feces | host: Homo sapiens | place: Peru | collected 2012 | reverse complement strand
ATTTGCTATATATTATACTTATGCTACTCTGCCAGCTTGTTGAGCTTCTCAACAAGTGCTGTCTGGAGAGCTTCAAGCTTTGCATCTGCATCATCAAGGCTTGTTCCCTTGATTCCGTAGTACAGCTTGATCTTTGGCTCTGTTCCTGATGGACGTACACATGCCCATGCGCCATCCTCAAGGTCGTAGTAGAGAACGTTGGACTCCGGAAGACCTGTCTCTTTTACTTCGCCCGTCGCGATATCTGTGATCGTGTTCTTCTTGTAGTCACGGACAGAAGTTACCTCATAGCCACCAAGCGCCTTCGGCGGATTCTTGCGGAAGTTCTCCATAATTTCCTGGATCTTCGCAAGTCCCTCAATGCCCTTTAAGCCGATGGATTTTACGGTATCCTTGTAGTAACCGTACTTCTCATACATGGCAACCATCGCATCCCATAAGGTCATTCCTTTTTCCTTATAGTAAGCGGCAGCCTCACAGAGAGCGGCAGTCGCGGAGATCGCGTCCTTATCGCGGGCATATGTACCGATCAGGCAGCCGTAGCTCTCCTCCATTCCGAACATATAGGTGCCCTTGCCGGTTGTCTCTTCTTTTAAGATCTGCTGACCGATATACTTGAAGCCCGTCAGAACCTCAACAAGCTTGCAGCCGTAGTGTTTCGCAACGGCATCAACCAGATTTGTGGTAACGATAGACTTTACGACCTCGCCGTCAGCCGGGATCTTTCCTGATGCCTGTTTCTGGCTTAACACATAGTCACATAACAGGGAGCCGGACATATTTCCGGTAAGCGGGATATATTCGCCGGACTTTGTATCTTTTACATAGACACCGAGACGGTCTGCATCCGGATCCGTCGCAAGAACGAGATCTGCGTCATGATGCTTTGCAAGTGCAAGTGCAAGCTCGAACGCCTCTGCTGCTTCCGGGTTCGGATAGCTTACGGTTGGGAAATCTCCATCCGGAAGTTCCTGCTCCGGAACCACATAGACATTCTCAAAGCCGATCTCCTTCATTACGCGGCGTGCCGGGATATTTCCGGTTCCGTGAAGCGGAGTGTAGATGATCGTGATGTCCTTCTGCATGCGGTTGATCGCTTCCTGATTAACAACCTGGGCTTTTACCTGAGCGATATATTTGTCATCAATTTCTTTTCCGATGACCTGGAATTTTCCGCTCTTTAAAGCTTCTTCTTCCGTTGTTGTCTTTACTGTAGAAAGATCTTCAATGGCGAGAACTTCGGCTGTCACACCTTTGTCATGCGGCGGTGTGAACTGTGCGCCGTCCTCCCAGTATACTTTATATCCGTTATATTCTCTCGGGTTGTGGCTCGCTGTGATTACAATACCGGAAATGCAGTGAAGTTCACGCACGGAGAAGGATAATTCCGGTGTCGGACGAAGGCTCGGGAAAACGTATGCCTTGATTCCGTTTGCGTTCAGGCAAAGTGCTGCCTCATCTGCGAATTCTTTGGACATGATACGGGAATCGTATGCGATCGCAACGCCCTTGCTCTGTCCGTTCTGGGAAATAATGTAATTTGCAAGTCCCTGTGTTGCCTGACGCACCGTATAAATATTCATACGGTTGGTACCTGCACCAATAACCCCACGCAGTCCACCGGTACCGAACTCTAACTGACGGTAAAAGCGATCCTCGATCTCTGCTTTATCATCTTTAATGGCAAGGAGTTCCTTTTTGGTTGCATCATCAAAATAAGGATCTGTGCACCACTGTTCATACACTTTCATGTAATCCATAATCAAATTTTCCTCTCTTTCTTATCCACATATATAGGTCATTATAGCACTTGCCTGTTTCCATTTCTACCAAAAAATGAACTATCGATATTATTTTCTCGTCTCATAAAAATTCAGCACGACTTTTTCCGCAGGTTTTTCATAGAGTTCATAGCCCCGTTCCTGCCGCGCCTCTGCTGTTTCCGCAAGCCGCCAGTTCCATGACCAGAGTCCGAATCCGGACACCCATTCACGCTTTTCGCACGCCGCAAACATTGACCGGTAAAAATCTGCCTGTTCTTCTAACGCCAGCTCCCCGCGCACCATCCAGTCATTCGGGACTGCTGCCGATCCTTTCGTGGACATGCAGCCCGCCTCAGCAAAAAAGAATGGCCGGTCGAATTTCCTTACGACAGCCTCGATCCGGTCAAGCTGATTTTCCCAGTCATCCGCCGGATAGTAACCACTCGAGGAGATCACATCCACTGCATCCCACCATTTCACATGTCCTTCCTGATATTTATCGGTATTGTAGGATACCGGCCCATGAAATACTCCTTTGATATCCGAGATCAGCTTTCGCCACTCCTTTTCCCGTATCTCCGTCATGACCATCTCACATCCGGCAATGAAAAGCTCGCAGCCTTCTTCCTCCGCAATTTTTGCATAGTGCAGCTGAAATGCGGTATAGGAAGCAAACCAGTTGCCCCACTTCGGCTCACACGGTACGTCCACATCAAAAAAGTGGATATGCCCGCGCCACGTGCCGTCCGCACAGTTCACAGTCGGCTTTAACGCAACGCGAAGTCCGATACTTTTGGCCTGACGGATCGTATTGATCAGTTCCTCATCCGTCATCGTTCTTTTTGACCGGAAATCAATCTCCTCTGAAATCGGTGTCTCCTGCACGCCCCCCGGTGCGAGAATTACGAAATCCGCACCTGTGCGCTCCTTCATCATTACAAGACTCTCTTTTGCTTCTTTTGTTCCAAGGCATCCGCTCGGAACGAACGGTGCGAAGGTAACTCCTCTTATAAATTTCATAGCTGTACTCTCCTTTTTCCTCGTCGCCATTACAGAGACGGGGTGCGTTCCGCATCCCGCTCTGGTCAGCGGTCGTCAAATGTACGCTCGTGCAAGCACAGCATCCATTTTCCTCGTCGCCATTACAAAAAACACCCGTGTTTTCCTAAATATAAATAACACAGGTGTTTTCATTCGTATACTTAGTTTTTGCTTTTGTGCTTCTTACTTTTTGCGGAGTCATCCACACACGATCCTCCGCTCTGCTCCAGGTACATGCCGCATGCTACCGCGTGACATCATTGAGCCATTTTTTCTGGCGATACCGGAAAAAACAGAACGGCAGTTTTATGATCTCGTCGCTGAGCAGGATCACGTAGACCACGGTAACCGGCAGTTTTAAGACAAATGCCGCGATCGCTCCGAGCAGAATGGAGCAGCCCCACATGCTTGACATATCGAGAATCATTCCGAATTTAGTATCACCACCAGAACGGAAAATCCCAACGACCATCGTTGAGTTTAATGCCTGCCCGATCACATAATAGGACATAATAAGCAGGAAATTGTGCAGATACCTTGCGCTCATTCCCTCAAATCCCAGAATGCCGACAATAAACGGCCGGATAAGCAGTACCACGAGCGCCCCGGCGATCCCGCAGGCAAGGGAAAGCCAGATAAACTTCTTTGCATAGTCCTCTGCCAGTTCTTCCTTTTTCTCTCCGATCGCTTTTCCAATTAAAATTGCTGTCGCATTCGAGACGCCAAAGCCAACCACCATTGACAACTGACGGATGACCTGTGCCACGGAATTTGCCGCAACCGCACTGCTGCCGAGCCGCCCCATGATCGCAGTATTGGCCGAATAACCTACACCCCAGAGCACCTCGTTGATGATGACCGGATACGCATAATAGAAAAAGTCCCTCGCAAGCAGCTTATCCGGTTTAAAAATAAGTCCCGGATGCACCCTGACTTCTTTGCAGCGGTATTTGCTGTAAAAAATAACGATCACAAGCTCCAGGCATCTTGCACTGAGTGTTCCGATCGCCGCCCCGCGCACACCAAGTGCCGGCGCTCCAAGCAGTCCGTAGATAAAGATCGCATTCACGATAATGTTCAATCCAAGCGAGCTTGCATACACGACCGTCGAAATAATAACCTTTTCCACACTCTTTAAAAGGTTTAAATAGGTCATGGTGTAGGCTGCGATCGGATAGGTGAAAGCAAGGATCTGCATGTATTTTACGCCTTCCGCAGCAACCTCCGGATCATTTGTATACACTGACATGATCTGTTCCGGGAAAAACAGTGACAGAATCATACTGATGATCGCAACGATCTCAGTAAAAAGGATCGCAATTCCCATGATCTTTTCGATCGATTTTGTGTCACGCTTGCCCCAGTACTGCGCAACCAGCACTGATCCACCGGAAGCCGCACCAAATAAAAACAGACTTAAGATCCAGAATACCTGTCCGCCCAGCGAACAGCCGGAGAGTACCTTTTCCCCTACGGCACCAAGCATCATGACATCGGTCGCAGACACTCCGACGTTGATTAAGTTCTGCAGTGCCATCGGCAGCACCAGGATCAGAACTTTTTTGTAAAAATTATCTTTTTCCCCCTGCATCTTCTTTTCCTTTCTTTTGTATCATTTACCATAAATCAGGACAAAACTTTACCCTGTACTTGTAACAAGCACAGGGCAAGGCAATTTTTCATCTATTTTGTTTTTACGGGTCTCTTACTATCGTTCCAGCTTTCTTCCGACTATGTAGCCGCCGCACCAGATCGCTCCTGCCGCAGTTGCCGCCATAATGCATTTGATCGCTGCCTTCACCAGATATGAAAATGTCAGGGTACCCGCCAGATAGGCATCGTAAGTCCCTAAGATCGACTTCACAAACATAACCCATCCGCCAACATAGATTGCAATGACTGAGCCAAGCAGTGTACAGAGTGTAAACTCGATCTTGTTGTACATTCTCCATGTCTCTTCGTGCCGTTTCAACTGTTCTTTCTGCTGTCTGATCTTTTCTTTTTGCTTTTCTAAAATAGAATCGCTTCCATTCACCGCGTTATCCTGCAGTTCTTCTCTCATCATCATCACGCTCCAGACGCCCCAAACGCTTAATTTTCAAGTGACAAAGGTCATTATAATAAAAACTTTTTCTAATGTCAATTGAAATCTATACCGCAAACTGGCTATTGTAGAGCTTTGCATAGAAACCGCCTTTTTCAAGCAGTTCCTTGTGATTTCCCTGCTCAATGATATTTCCGTCCCGCATGACAAGGATCACATCCGCCTCTTTGATCGTGGAAAGCCTGTGCGCCACGATAAAACTCGTGCGCCCTTTCATCATTGTTGCAAATGCATTCTGGATCTTTAACTCCGTACGGGTATCGATCGACGATGTCGCCTCATCCAGGATCAGCATCGGCGGCAGACACAGCATAACACGTGTTATGCATAAAAGCTGCTTCTGTCCCTGGGAAAGATTTCCGCCGTCCTCGGTGATAACGGTATCGTAGCCATTTGGCAGACGTTTGATAAAATTATGCGCATGCGACGCTTTTGCCGCTGCGATCACTTCCTCATCCGTAGCATCCGGTTTCCCCATCACGATATTTTCGCGGATCGTTCCCGTCTTCAGCCAGGTCTCCTGCAGTACCATGCCATAGCCGGCACGCAGGCTCTTTCTCGTCACATCGCGGATATCCTCTCCCATGACACGGATCGCACCGTCATTTACATCATAGAACCGCATCAGGAGATTTATGATCGTCGTTTTTCCACAGCCCGTCGGCCCAACGATCGCGATACGCTGTCCCGGTTTTACCGAAAGGTTAAAATCCTCGATCAGTTTTTTCTCCGGATCATAGGAAAAATAAACATGTGACAGATCTACGGTTCCATCCACATTTTCCAGGGAAACAGCATGTTCCCGCTCCGGTACCTGCGGCTCCTCCTCGATCAGTTCAAAGATACGGCCTGCGCAGGCGATCGCATTCTGAAGCTCCGTCACAACCCCCGAAATCTCATTAAACGGCTTGGTGTACTGGTTTGCATAGCTAAGGAAACAGGAAAGCTGGCCGACACTCAGTCTTCCGTTAATTGCGGAAATTGCACCTGTAATTCCGACACCGGTATATACCAGACTGTTGATAAAACGTGTAGACGGATTTGTGATCGAAGAAAAGAAGATCGCCCGAAGGGAATATTTCTGGAGTCTTCCATTGATCTCATCAAACTGCTTTAAGGTCTCATCCTCCTGCCCAAATGCCTGCACCACCTTCTGGTTTCCGATCATCTCGTCAATGAGCGCCGTCTGTTCGCCTCTGGTCACTGACTGAAGCTGGAACATGGAATACGTTCTTTTTGCGATAAATCCCGCCACCAGAAACGAAACCGGCGTGATCAGCACAACGACCAGCGTGATCTTCACATTGACGCTCAACATAAAAAGCAGTGTTCCAAAGATCGTGATGACACCTGTAAAAAGCTGCGTAAATCCCATCAGAAGTCCGTCCGCAAACTGATCCACATCAGCAATGACACGGCTTACAACCTCGCCATAGGAATGTGCGTCGATATATTTTAAAGGCAGTATCTCGATCTTGTCGAATGCATCCTTTCTTACATCACGCACGATATTGTATGTCATCCTGTTGTTCAGGTCATTCATAACCCACTGTGCAACCGCAGTGACTGCGATCACAACCAGCATTTTTTCCAGGATCGGCATAAGTCCTGCAAAATCGACCTTTCCCTTTGCAATGATGTGGTCGATGGCATCTCCGGTCAGGATCGGAATATAAAGTGTGGATATCACGGTCACTGCTGCAAGAAGGATGGAACAGATCAGATAGATCCGATACTTTTTCATGTAGCGCATGACCTTTTTTAAGGTTTCCCACTGGCTGTCATCAAATTTCTTCCTAAGCATCGCGTTTCTCCTCCTTTTCAAACTGGGAATAATAGATCTCCTGATAAACCTCGCAGTTCTTTAGCAGTTCCGCATGGGTTCCGATACCTGCCACCGCGCCGTCATCCAGAACAATGATCTCATCTGCATAAAGAATCGAAGACGCCCGCTGCGTAACGATGAACACAGTCGGTTCTTCTTTCATGCCACGGATCGCTTTGCGCAGCGCCGCATCCGTCGCGAAATCAAGTGCAGATGCACTGTCGTCCAGTATCAGGATCTCGGGCTTCTTCATCAGAGCCCTTGCGATCGTAAGACGCTGCTTCTGTCCTCCGGAAAGATTCCGTCCTCCCTGCTCGACCTCTGCGTCCAGTCCTCCCTCCTTTTTCTCAACAAATTCTTTTGACTGTGAAATGGTAAGTGCCTCCCACATTTCCTCCTCGGTTGCATCCCGTCTGCCCCATTTCAGGTTTTCACGGATCGTTCCCTTAAACAGGATCGCTTTTTGCATGACGATGCCGACCTTATCGCGAATTTCATCTTTTGTATATTCTTTTACATCTTTTCTATCAACAAGAACACTTCCTCTGGTCGCGTCATAGAAACGCGGGATCAGATGTACCAGACTGGTCTTTCCGGAACCGGTTCCACCGATGATGCCGATCGTCTGTCCTTTTTTCACCGAAAAATTGATGTCACTTAATGATTCTGCGCACGCGCCAGCATAGGTCAAACCGACATTTTTAAACTCCACCGCCAGATTGCCCCCTGCGTTTTGTCCCACGGTTTTTTTGCTGCCTGCGGCATCATTCCCGTTTTCCGCTCCCGGAAATTCCATGGAAGATTCCATATCAAGCACCACGGCGATACGGTTCATACATGCGCCCGCCTTGGTCAGTGTAACGATTAGGTTTGCAAGCTTGATGAGTTCCACTAAGATCTGGGACATATAGTTGACGAGTGCCACAACCTCACCCTGTGTGATCACGCCTGTATTTACCCGGACTGCGCCGGTGTAGATCAGCACGACCGTCGCCACATTTATGATGACGTAGGTCACCGGATTCATCAGGGCCGAGATCTTTCCGACAAACAACTGTGCTGCGGTCAGTCCCTCATTTTTTTCCCGGAAGTTTTCAATCTCTGAATTTTCTTTGTTAAAGGCACGGATGACACGTGCTCCGGTCAGGTTCTCTCTTGTGATACCGAGCACCGCATCCAGCTTTTCCTGCACCTTGCGATAAAGCGGCATCGAGATCGCCATGATACCGAATACCACAACTGCCAGAAGCGGGATCGTTATAACAAAGATCATTGCCGCCTTCCAGTCGATCGTAAACGCCATGATCATCGCTCCGAATACGATAAACGGTGAACGAAGGAACAGACGCAAAAACATGTTGACACCGTTCTGCGCCTGATTGACATCACTGGTCATACGCGTGATCAGCGTCGAGGTTCCCACCGTATCCATCTCCGTAAAGGAAAGGCCCTGTATATGGGAAAACAGCGCATGGCGCAGTCCCGTTGAGAATCCGACCGCTGCCTTTGCTGCAAAATACTGTGCCGTGATGGAGCACACCAGACCGATGATGCCAAGTGTGATCAAAAGCAGACACATGCGGATGACATAGCCCTTGTCCGCATTTCCGATACCGGTGTCAATCACTGCCGCCATCACGAGTGGAACAAACAGTTCAAACGTCGCCTCAAGCATTTTAAAAAGCGGCGCACAGACACATTCTTTTTTGTACCCTTTTAAATATGCTAATACTTTCTTCACAATAACCTCCTGCTGTTTTTATTATTTCATTTTTAAATTAATTTAATCTCTTGTCGCTGCTGCTATTATAGCATATAATAATCCATATCAATAATATTTCATATGTATATATATTATATCTTTTCTATATAGGTTGGTGATCTCGATGGAGCTAAAACAATTACAATACTTCGTTGCAGTTGCAAAAGAAGGGAATATTTCAAAGGCCGCAAAAAAGCTGCACATTTCGCAGCCCCCATTAAGCATCCAGCTAAAGCATCTCGAAGATGAGCTCGGCTGTATGCTGTTTGAGCGCGGAGCCAGAGAGATCGAGCTGACAGAAGCCGGGCTGCTTTTATACAATCGCGCCCTCTCACTGCTTGAGCTTTCCTCGATCACCGCACAGGAAATTTCCGACCTGAAAAACCAGACCGCCGGCACACTGCGCCTCGGTGCGGTCTCTTCAGTCGGCAGCACCGTTTTAAACAAATGGATCGTAGATCTCCATAAAAAATACCCGGATATCCACTATGAGATCTTTGAAGGCAACACTTATGAACAGATTGAACAGCTAAAGAACCACACAATTGAGATCGCGCTGGTCCGCTCGCCCTTCCCGACAGCTGATATGCATGTGATCCCTTTGCGGACAGAGCCCATGATGGCAGTCGGAAACAGGCGCTTTTTTTCTGACCTCAACCAGAACCATGCAGCTCTTGCTTCCGGCTTTTCGGACGGCGCGCCCCTCTCCGCGGATGAGATCCCGCTCTCCGCGCTTGCCGGCAAACCGCTTATCATTTACCGCCGCTGGGAAGGCACGATCCTTTCCGCCTTTTTAAAGCATCAGCTTTCCTGCGAGATCTTCTGCAAAAATGAAGATGCAAGAACCACACTGCACTGGGCAGACGCAGGTCTTGGCATCGGCATCATCCCCGGATCGGCTGTTTCCCTGATCCGACAGCCTGATACGATCTGCAAAAAAATAGCAGATGCGGATCTTATCTCCAGCATCTGCCTTGTTTACCATGAAAATCACTATCTGTCTGCACTTGCAAAGCTTTTCTTAAATTACCTGACCACACATCACTGCGAAAACTGAACCATCCTGCCCAGATCAGTCCTGCCAGCCTGCGCAGATCTCATCGATCTTTTGAAGCTCTTCTGCTGTAAAGCCCGGCGCTCCGACAATTTTTAAATTGTCCAAAATCTGTGCCGGCCGGGATGCCCCAATCAGTACAGAGGTAACTTCCCCGTCTTTTAAGATCCAGCTTAGCGCCATCTGTGCAAGGCTCTGTCCGCGTTCAAGCGCCATGTCGTTTAATGCCCGTATCTGTGCCAGACGTTCCGGTGTCAGCATGTCCGCATGCAAAAATCTTCCGTCTCTGCGGATGCGGCTGTCCTCCGGAATGCCATGCAGATATTTATCCGTCAGCATCCCCTGTGCAAGCGGGGAAAACGAGATGATCCCTTTTCCTTCCCGCACGGCAGCCCGCTTTAATCCATTCTTTTCGATCGTCCGGTTAAAGATATTGTAGCTGTTCTGATTGATCACAAACGGACACTTAAGTTCCTTTAAGATCGCACATGCCCGTGTCATCGTCTCTCCGTCATAGTTGGAAAGTCCGACATAGAGTGCCTTTCCGCTGCGCACGATCTGATCAAGTGCAAGCATGGTTTCCTCTAACGGCGTATCCGGATCCATTCTGTGATGATAGAAAATGTCCACATATTCGAGTCCCATGCGCTTCAAGCTCTGGTCAAGGCTTGCGATCAGATATTTTCTGCTGCCGTGATCTCCATATGGTCCCGGCCACATGTCATACCCGGCTTTGGTGCTGATGATGAGTTCATCCCGGTAAGCCGAAAATTCTTCCTTTAAAATCCTTCCAAGATTTGTCTCCGCGCTTCCGTATTCCGGTCCGTAATTGTTCGCAAGGTCAAAATGCGTGATCCCGTTGTCAAATGCCGTAAAGCACATCTGCTTCATGTTGTCGTAATTGTCCCTTGTCCCGAAATTGTGCCAGAATCCGAGCGAAAGCGCCGGCAGTAAAAGCCCGCTTTTTCCGGTGCGGTGATACTCCATCGTATCATATCTCGTCCCTGCTGCTGTATACCCCATTTAAAATCCTCCTAACCTAATATGTAATATATTTTGTTCCATTATTTCCTGATAAACTGCCTCAGGAAATGATGCGTAACATCTCATCAAACCGGTTCTCCATCCGGTGATGCTCTGACGCCGCCGCATAACCGCAGTCCGCGATCTGCTGCAGCCTGTGTTCATCGGCAAGCAGTTCCCTTACGCGCTCCGGCAGTTCGCCAAGCCGCTCCAGTTCAAAAAATACCAGTTCCCTGCCATCGGTAAATGTTTCTTTCATGTAACCGGATGTATCCGACACGACCACAGCCTCCGCCAGCATGCCGTTGAACACCCGGTCGTGGGAGCCGTCCTTAAACCATGTCATGGTATTTAATACGATTTTTGCATCCGTCATAAGTTCCGGTATCTCCTGCGCCGGAACCACACCGCGGTAATCCAGATTCGGATGATCGATCCAGTCGCAGACATCCCAGCCCGCGCCATAGAGTGTCACTTTTACGCCGCTTTCCACTAAAAGCTTCACTGTCATTTCCCGGAAAAAGGATGTAATGTAGGAATCCAGAAAACGCAGTTTCCGAATGACTTCTCGTAAAACTTTATCCGGATAAAAAATACCGATCCCTTTTAAATATTCCTCGATCGCAGCTTCCGTCGTCTTGTACGGATGATGCAGGAGGTCATCCAACACATTCTGTGTCAGCCGGTCTGCATCAAAGTCCGAAAATCCGTTCAGATCCGGCACCATGTGCCCGACCACGCCGCGCGAAAGCCCCCCTGCGTAGAGCACTTCGATACTCCGTTCACGGATCGGCTTTTTTTCACCGGCCGGCTCCATTCCCGCATGCGGCAGAAATTCCGTCCGTGCGATCTCCGGGAAAAAACGTCTGATATACTTTACATGGTTGCGATCCGGACAAAGCAGTGTCGTATTCTTTGCCGCATAGCGAAAAATGCCTGAAAAATGAAACGGATGGTCCATCATAACATCAATATAGGGTACCCCGTAAGCATCCCAGACGTTTCCGATCCCATCCATTTCATAGCGCAGTCCCATATTTCCAAAACCGATCGCCGCCGTCACAGGTTTTTTCAGAAAGCAGAGCAGTTTCTCTCTCTCTGCCTTTTCCTGTTTTTCATCAATATGTTCGCACGCTGTATCCTCTCCATATGTCGTATGCAGTACAAACGCTTCATAACCGCGTTCCCTGCAGATTCTCAACATTTCGTCTGTATACAGATCAAGCGTGGAATAAAGTCCTTTAAAAAATATAAAACGAAGCATCCTGTTCCTCCGTCTAATATGTTCCGTTCGCCATTGCTTCCGGCAGTAGTCTGTGTCTTCATCCGGATACTGAGTGCACGCTCTTTTTCCGCCACATCTGTTACCAGGTGCGCAGTTCCCGTCTTCTCATTCCGGTCACTCCCTGGGTTTTAGAGATCTGCCGCCTATGCCTGCGGTTTTTTATCCTTTAAAAGCTCTTTGATATTGTTCTGTTCTTCTGTCTCAAGCAATTCGCTTACATTCAAAAGCACGATCAGCTTTTTATCATAGTTTGCCACATCCGTCATAAATTTTTCACTGCTGCTTATCATCCGTGGCATCGGCTGGACATGATCATTCCCAACCTCCAGTATCTCGTCGACCTTTGTGACCTCAAAGCCAATCGCCATCCCATTTACGTCCACAACAACAATATTCTGAATGTTCTGTCTGGGATAACCGAATTTCTCCGCAAGACTGTAGATCGGTATGATATTCCCATGCAGATTCATGATTCCCTTCACACATGGCAGCGTCTTCGGAATGCCCACTACCTGTACCCGTTCCTCTATAGACTGCACATGCTCAATCGGTATTCCGTATTTTACCTTATCAAGCATAAACGTCAATAATTGCATATTTGCCCCTCCTTGTAGTTTCCTTCTATATTTTCTACTTTATATGGTACCACGTTCTGCCATTTTTTTCACTATAAAAGACCTCTTTCCCGCTTTTATTTTACATGGTATTTCTCTTCAAATTCCGATACCGGAATCGGTTTTGAAAAATAATAGCCCTGAAACATCTTACATCCCATTTTTGTCAGCATGACAAGCTGTTTTTCAGTCTCAACACCTTCTGTGATAACTTCCATGCCGAGTTTTTTCGCAAGCACGATGATACTCTCCAGAATGTCCTTTCCTTTTATTTCATTTTCCGAAGCCCGCAGGAATCCCCTGTCGATCTTGAGTACATCTGCACTGATATCCTTTAACATATTTAAGGAGGAATATCCACTTCCAAAATCGTCAATTTCGATCTTAAAGCCAAAATCCTGCAAGCGCTTTAAAATTTCTATATTTTTCTTGAAATCCGACATCAATGCCGTCTCTGTAATCTCGAGTTTGAGATTATCCGGACTGATATCGTACTTTCTGACCAGTTCCACAAAAGTCTCATATACATCGACCAGATAAAAGTCCCTGGTAGATATATTGACCGAAATATGATACTGCTCTGCCCCGATCTTCTTCCACTCGCCAAGCTTTTCCGCTGCCTTGTCCCAGATATAACGGTCCAGCTTATAAATGAGTCCGGTGCGCTCCAGTACATCAATAAACACTGCCGGAGACAGAAGCCCGCGCTCCGGATGCTGCCACCGTACAAGTGCTTCCGCACCATGGGCTGCTCCGTTTTCATCCACCTGCGGCTGTAAAAACATCACAAACTGCTGTTCCACCAGCGCCCTTTCAAACTCTCCGATGATACGCCGCTCCTCAATGGAACGCTCCAGCAGATTATCATCATAATAGGCAATATTGCTGTGATAATCGGTTCTTATCGTTTCACTCGCAAGGTTCGCCTTGTCGCACATAATGCTTACCGGTTCTTCAATATTATGAATATCATAGACACCGGCAATTACATGCAGCCGGAAAGAACTGTTCTGGATTTCCTCCTGCATGATCTGCACTGCTGCCAGAATCGGCTTTTCACTATAAATTTCCTTTGGTATACAAATTGCAAACCGGTCACCCTGAAGTCTTGCACACAGCGTATTTTCCCTGTCGTATGCACGCATAAGTTCTGCCTGCCTTCGCAGGATATTATTTCCCTTCTCGATTCCAAACAGTTCATTGATAAATTTAAAATCGCAGATATTGCTGCATATCATGGAATACGGGACCTCCGGATAGCGATGCAGCAGTTCATAGACCTCCTGATAAAACTGCTCTTTATTGAGCAGTCCGGTCAGTCTGTCATGAGATGCACGGTACTTTTCATGCTCCAGGGATTCAATTTCCTCAGTTCTGTCATTGAAGATAAAACAGTCACAGACATTATTTTTCTTATCATCATAAATACGTTTATAAACAATCTCATAGTATTTTTTATGACCGTCCTCCTCTGTCGGCATCTGAAACTGCATGGAATCCGTTCTTGTTTTCTGCGCATCCGCAAGCCACGCCTGATACCGCTTTTCGAGCTCGTCCATATTGTCTGCTACCTTATACAGGCTCCGGATCAGTTCATTGCAGTAAATACATGTCCCTCTGTTGTCAAAGCAGATCAGTCCACTGTTCATGTCCCTGATAATGAGTGAAAGCGTATTCTCGATCAGTTCATTCGGTACATAACTCAACGTAAAGTAATAAATCAGTATCGACATGATACCATAGGTCAGCATGGATATGTCATAGATCGACTGCGAATGAACGGACAGCAGATCCAGCACAAATGCCAGAAACAGCGCTCCAAAGATCACCTCATACCGGAACCGGTAGAATCTGGATGCTTTTATGATCATAAAGGTATACGCTAACAGCAGTATACTGATGAGGGTATAACTGTACAGGAAATGCATCTTATACAGGATACTCGTTCCCACAAACTGAACGACGATCGTCTCCGACGTCATATCCCGGATACTGAAGATCTGATGTGTCCACGCATTTGTCGTAAGCATTATGGTATCAAATATGGAATATCCGGCCATAAGGATCTTGACTACGCGAACTCCACGGAACAATCCGGTATAATACTGCGTATAATACATAAGCAGAATGATCAGCCAGTCAAAACAGGCAAGTGTCAGTCCCTTGCAGAATGTCGTGACCATCACGCCCGGCACAAACGTATAGAGTGCGAAAATCATTCCACAAAAAAACGCCACACTCTCATATATAAATACGATCCGTGCAACCCGTCCCTTTCTTTTTTTCGCTTTTAGCGCACATACACCAAGAAGTATTATCTCCAAGATGACGACCAGTCCATATATTACCTTCATACGCGCTCCCCCATGCATAATTTCCATAATTTCACTTTATATCATAGCATAAAATGCCCGACAGGGATACATTTTTCATTATAAAATCAGATTTTTTAAGACTTTCTTATCTGTTTCTGCGAAGCCTCTGCAATTTTCGGTTCCGACCATACGGGGATTGACTTTTTTCTCCCTGTGGAATAAGATGTTAGTACGAACTAACCGCTATTGTTCATGGAGGAAACATATGGAATTTCAGACATTATTAGAGACCAGAAGAAGTGTCCGGGCATTCGACGGCAGCAAGTCTGTCACCGAAGACCAGATCAGCCAGCTTGTAGATGCGGGCATTCAGGCTCCGTCCTGGAAAAATGCCCAGACCGCACGCTATTATTGTGTATTGGACGAAGCCAAAAGAGCTGACTTTTTAAAGAACTGTCTCCCGGAATTCAACGCAAAAAGCGCGAACGGCGCAGCTCTTGTCGTTACAACCTTCGTTGCGAACCGCTCCGGCTTTGACCGCAGTGGCACACCGGACAAGAAAAACGCACGAGCAGCGCCGAGATCCTATCGACGATGTGAGCTGGCGTGTCAGCTAATGATCTAATGCATCATATATAATCCGCTCCAGATATTCCTTCTTTGAAAAATCTGAGCCATCAGAAAAATATGCATTATAGGCTACAAGCGCTGTCCTGACATATCTCGCATTATCCTCAAGTAATTTTCGATTTATCGAGAAATCCATTTCATCCGCAAACTGACAGCAAAATGTAACCGTTGTTCTGGTATTCCCTTCTCGAAACGGATGAATTTTCCAAAGCTTTGCCAATGAATCACAAAATTCACATGAAATCTGTTCCCGGCTCATTTTTTTCCATTCCTTGGATCTCATATCATGTAATACATGATGAAGATCCTTTACAATATCAAACGGATCTGAATATTCTATGGATTGTCCCCCCAGCACATCTTCCTCCTTGTATATTGAAATTGTACGCGGTTTACCAGCCCATTCAAATATATCCTGAAAAATAAATTCATGCATTTTCAGGAAATGTACTGTATGATAATCTCCCGGCAACGGATTCAACGCCAGATCCTTTAAACGGAATACAACATAATCCGCCTCCGCTTCATCCAGCAGTTCCTGCTGCCGAATATCAAGTTTGTTCCTTAATACCTCAGCATCCTCATAAAGGTAAGGATCACGCATTGGATGACTCCTTCATCTTGTATTTCTTATCCAGGAATCGCTTTGCATCTTCCATCGTTATCTCACCTTTTTTTTCTTTTTCAATGTATTCCCTGAACTCCCTTGTTGGTTCTAATCCGTCAACCTTGATCATTCCAATCGCATAGTCCCATGCCTGTGTATTTGTCATAGAATGCGCCTCCTTATTTAAGTTATTATACCATACACCTCCAACAAATCATACTTGAAAATACCTGGTAAATGCTGGTAAATGCTTATTTTCCTCCCTCTTATCTGTAATCACATTTCTGACACTGTGTCATGACATTTTCCGAATCTTCCTTATAAAATATGCCCGACCACTGACAGATCTTCTGCAGGATCGGAACTACCGACTCTCCCTTTTTTGTCAGTGAATATTCCACTCGCGGCGGAACCTCATCATAGGATTTCCGGTTAATGATCTGATCCGCGATCAGCTCTTTTAACGTAGTCGCCAAAACCGCATCCGTGATATTTGCCATTTCTTTGCGCAGTTCACTGTAACGCAGTGTTTTTTTCGCCGCCAATACACAGATGATCCTTGATTTCCACTTTCCTCCGAATACGCCAAGACCGTACTCCAACGGACAGCGGATATCTTCTTCCATTTTTTTCTGATACAACGCACTCACCTCTTTTTCTTTCATCATATACGAAAATCCTTCTTTTTTGTAGTAACTATGAAATTTATGAGTTGTTATTTTCAGAAACAGGCTCCTCTATGCACAAATGAAACAGGCGCAGAGCCGGTCTGACTCTGCGCCATTTTTATACTACAGGACTTTTTTATTATCTGCGCCCGGTGTCGTCACGATCACCTGCTCCGGTGTAATGATAAGCGCTCCCTTTGCCGTAACCGCGCCGTTGAACATCTTTTCCACCATTGCCTTAAAAGTGGTAACCACTGCTCCCTCTGTCACATAAGAAGCAGTTCCCTTGATCTGATAGCCTTCGAAGTTCTCTGCACTGTATGCGGAAATTGCGATTTTTCCGCTGTTGTCTCTTATGTTTTTCAGCGTTGTTTCAAGGAAAACATCTCCGACCACCAGCTTTCCGTCATCGGTCACATCCTTAAACGCCACCGGAACAACATTCGGTTCATTGCCCGCACAGGTCGCAAGATCCCACATACTCTCTTTTAATACTTTTTTTACATTCTCATTTAACATTTCAAATTTCCTCCTGATCCACTTTTGTTTTAAGATGGACTCATTATAGGAAATCTACTTGTGGCAAACAAGATATTAGCAAATTTGTGAGTCACTCATAAATTTCAGAGTAATTAGATCAGTCCCCCAAACATCCGAACCGCAGTCTCTATGATCTCATCCGGAAATTCATACTGCTCCGTGTGCAGCTGGGCATGACCTTCCCCGTCTCCGATCCCGAAAAATGCCCCCTCTGTTTTCTGTAGATAATATCCAAAATCTTCCGACCAGCGCATCGGCTCTTTTAACTCTGTAACAGAAAGCCCCTGGTTTGCCGCACAGTCACGGAGTTTTTTTACGGAATCCATATGGTTTTCTGTTGCAGGGAAACGCTCGATCTCCCGGATCGCGAGCGCAAGATTTTCTTCCTTTGCCCGCTCTTTTGCAAGATCTTTGATCCCGGCAACATATTCTTCAAATATACATTCGCGCTCGCCCCGGACCGTCAGCCGCAGCACTCCGTCCGATGCCGAAACTCCATAGCTGTCACTGCCGATCTCCATCCCGATCAGTGTCATCCGCACAAATCCCCTGGTTTCGTTTACCTTTTCCGTCAGTTTTTCCACCTCCAGCAAAAGCTTTGCAAGCGCAAATCCCGGATTTTTTCCTGCTTCCGGATAAGCCGCATGGCTCGGTGTCCCGGTCATATGGATTTCAAGCCCGGTCGATGCACATGCAAATGTTCCCTCTTTGATCAGAATATGATTTTTCGGATAACCCGGTATATTATGAAGTCCATAAATTTCGCTGATCTTCTTTTCTTCAATCAATGGGCGGCAGAGCTTTGCCCCCTGTCCGGTCTCTTCCGCCGGCTGAAAAATAAAATATACATCCCTGTCCTGCCCTGTTTTTCCCTTCTCAAGATAAAGTGCAAGCCCCGCAAGTATGCTGCTGTGTCCGTCATGTCCGCAATAATGCCCCGGCTGTCCGCCTCTGGCGCACACTGCGTCCATATCCGCCCGGAAAGCAACCGGTACGTTCCTGTCCCCGACATCCGCTTTCCGTACGGCATAAAACCATTTTCCACGGTCTTCTATCGAAAGTGTTGTGTTCTCCTGTAAGAACTGCATCAGCGTCTGCTTCGTTTTTGTTTCCGCAAGGGATCTCTCCGGCATTCCATGCAGTTTTTTTCGTAATGCTATGATTTTATCCAGTAGATCTTTCTCCATGATGCACTCCCTATTCCGCCGCATGCGTCAGGCTTTTGGTGTAATAATATCTCTTTCCTGTAAACGGATAGTTCTCCAGCGCAAACTGCTCTCGATATCCGTATTTTTTATAAAATTCCGGAGCCTGAAAACTGAAAGTATCTAAAAACACATATTTGCAGTTTCTTTTTTCCGCCTCTTTTTCTGCTTCCCAAAGAAGCTTTTTCCCGGTTCCCTGACCGCGCAGATCTTCTTTCACCCAAAGATACTTGATCATAAGCCAGTTTCCATGCGTATAGCCAATGATCCCGGCAACGATCTTATTTTCTCCGTCTCTCTCATAAATACCCAAATCTCTTGGCTCTTTATCCTCAAGATGCGCCAGATTAAATGCCAGCAGTTTCTCAAATACCGCTTTTTCGTCCTCCGGCAGAATCCTGTCTGTCAGTTCCATACTCATGTTCTGCGTTCTCCTTTCGTTTTTCGTGCCTTGCCATTATAACACAAAACGGGAACTGACAGACATCCGATTTTAAGAGCGATCTGCCACCATCTGAAAATTCATGGCTTTCTTTCTTCCGAGCACAAAATTCTGATATGTTCCTTCTTGCTGGATCAGTTCCTCATGGGTACCCCGTTCCTCGATCGCTCCGTCTTTGATCACCAGGATCTGATTTGCATTCTGGATCGTGTTTAACCTGTGCGCAATGACAAGAAGCGTTTTTCCTTTACAGAGTTCACTGATCGCCTCCTGAATGTATTTCTCGTTGTCTGCGTCAACGCTTGCTGTCGCCTCATCCAGAATAACGATCGGCGCATCCTTTAAAATACACCTCGCAATGGAAATACGTTGTTTTTCACCACCGGAAAGACTCGCTCCGCCTTCTCCGACCACCGTATCAAAACCGTCCGGAAGACTCATGATAAAATCATAACAGCGCGCTTTTTTCGCGGCCTCGATCACTTCCTGTCTGGTCGCATCCGGGCGTCCCATGCTGATGTTATTGTAAATCGTATCCTGAAACAGATACACACGCTGAAATACCATGCTGATATGATTCATAAGCTCTGAAAGTGGAATGTTTTTGATATTTTTTCCGCGTATGAAAACTTCTCCGCCGTTCACGTCCCAGAAACGTGCAAGCAGATTTGCAACCGTTGATTTTCCGCCGCCGGAAGGTCCCACAAGCGCACACATCTGATCCTCATTTACCGCAAAGGAAATACCATGAATCACCTCTTTTTCTCCGTATGCAAAACGGACATTTTGAAATTCAATTTCAGGCGCTCCGGAAACAGCCGGAATATGCTCTGTTCCTTTGTTTTCCAGTTCACTCTCCGCAAACACCGCTTCCATCCTGTCGAGACAGCTGTTCATGACCGTATACCGGCTGCTTCCGCCATACAAAGCCTTTAGCGGGCCAAACAGATCAAAGACAAACAGCAGCAGACCAATGACAAACAACGAATCGATCTTTCCTTCCGAAAGCAGGAAAAATGCAACTGCAACGATCACTGCCGCTCCGATCCCATAGACAACATTTAATGCCATCTGCCACGGACTATGGGCATTTTCAAAATGCAGATTGGTCTCACAGCTCTTTTTAAAGTTGCCGGAGAGTTCCTTTGATTTTTCTCCGAGCATATTATAGGTTTTGATGATGCCGATTCCCTCAACATAATCAAGCACCGCCCCGGTCAGATTTTCACTCTGTTCCTGTCTTGCGGAAGAATCTTCCAGCGCTTCTTTTCTCATTCCCTTTGCGATCAGCAAAATGACGCCAAGGATCACAAGTCCCGTCACACCAAGCCAGATATTAAGCCAGAAAAGAAATACCAGCATGATCGCCTCTGCAAATATCTCACTGACCGTACTTGCAATAGCGGTCATACAGTTTTCTTCGATAAATACCATATCCGTGGACAGCACGGAACTGATCTTTCCGATATTTCCTTCGGTGAAATACCCCATCGGCATATTTCTCAAATGTCTGCCGAGTTCCATTCTCTTATCGGCAAACAGCTCAAATCCTGCAGATGACTGCAGTCTGTCCGAGCACAGATCAAAAACTGCCTGCAACGCAACGCAGATAAACATTGCAATTCCGATTTCAAGACAGAGCTTTCCGGTCATTTCTTTCCTTATAAACGCTGCGATAGCTACAAACGCAAAGCCAACCGGTGCTTTCATCAGCACCGCCTTTAAAAAGGAAAAAACAAATGCGATATAAATCCGTTTTTTATATTTTCCAGAGGTATTTAAAAGTCGTTTTAACAAAGCAATCATTGTGCCGCCTCCTTTACCGTTACCATCCATTTTGCGCTTTCTCCCGCAGCATCCCATAGTTTTTTGTACTCTTTGCAGGATGCGAGCAGTTCGCTGTGTGTGCCGTTTCCAACCAGTTTTCCGTCATCCATCACGCAGATCTGATCCGCATTCATAATGGTATAAAGTCTGTGCGCGATCACCACGACCGTTTTATTTCTTATGACTTCCGCAATCGCTTCATTCATCTTTTCCTCGTTTTCCGGGTCCATGAATGCCGTCGCTTCATCTAAAACAATGACCGGCGCATTTTTTAAAATCGCCCTGGCAAGCGAGATCCGCTGTCTCTCTCCACCGGAGAGCTGTTTTCCTCCGTCTCCCGCCATCGTATAAATGCCCTTCGGCAGCCTCTCTAAAAATTCCCCGCACTGCGCTTTTTCTGCCGCCGCAAGGACTTCCTCATCGGTTGCGGACGGCTTCCCGATCCGGATATTGTCCATCAGACTCATATTAAACAGGAACTGCTCCTGTGAGACATAGGAAATTTCATCATTCAACGCCTCAATACTCATATCCTGCACATTCTGTCCGCCAAGCTTCACACTTCCTGCCGTCGCATCGTAAAAATGCACCATCAGCTTTGCAAGCGTCGACTTTCCGCCGCCGGATTCTCCAACCAGCGCCGTGAATTTCCCAGTCTCCGCAGTCAGTGAAACATGATGCAGCACTTCACTTCCCTCCTCATAGGAAAATGAAACGTCCTCAAAAGAAAGTGTGTGATCCGCGCCTCGAAACGGCTTGTCATTCTGCTTTAACGGTGCTTCGTTCATTTCTTTTTCCAGATTTTCGATCTTATAATTGAGCTGCGGCACATTTCCCATAAAGCTTAACGCCCGAAGGAGCGGCGCACCCACACCAAAACTCATGCACAGCACAAGTACCAGATGCGGCAGCGTTGAATAGCCCTTTAACACAAACCAGGAACCGAGTGGAAGCGTTAAAATCGCAATGCACGGGAGAATGCTGTTATATAACGCCATCCACGGGCGGCATACCCGATACCAGTCCAGCGTAAAATCGCGGTAGCTTTTCACATCCGTCTCAAATCTGTGATAGGATTCTCCGTCACGGTTAAAGATCTTTACGACCTCCATACCGTTTATGTATTCCACGATCGTATTGTTCATCTTTTTTGCCGCGCCGTAGTAATTGTCCATTTTGCTCATACCGCTCTTATACATAAATCCCATCGTCATAAGTCCGACCGGCAGCGAACAGAGGCTTAAAAGCGCCAGCTTCCAGTCCACAAAAAACATTCCAACATAGACAAACAGCGGAACCGCAAAATTGGACAGTCCCTCCGGAAGCGCATGTGCAAGCAAAAGCTCGATCATCTCAATATCATCAATAAACAGCTTTTTGATCACACCGACCCCCTTTTCCTGAATCGTTCCAAGTGGCTGTTTTTCCAGCTTTCCCTGAAGTGAAATCCGGATATTCTGCAGAGTATGGTACGCAGATTTATGTGACAGTCCTAATCCATGCACATAAAAAATGGCATATAAAACGCCGCACGCCCCGATCGCTGCGATCCGGATAAACACACCTTTTATTGTGATATCTCCGTATCCGAGAAGCGGCGTGATCAACTGATATGCAATAAAATACGGTATGACCGTCATCGCCACACCGGCAAGCATCCATGCAATAGCTGCATACGTGGTTTTTCTATATTCACCCGTGTATTCCAATGCTTTCTTTAACATAAAACTCTTCCTCTCTTTGATATTTTGATTACCGATAATTCAATTATCAGTATGGTAATCTTTTCCTTTTCTGTCAAGCACTTAGAACTTTCATGAGAAAATATATCATTATTGTCCCGGTTATCCACCCCTATTAAATGGCTTAAATATAATATTTATTTTTTTAAGCGTCGCTTCTGACATAATGTGTGTTCCGACCTGCTCCCATTTTTGCGGACGCCCCCTCTGCCACAGGCTTTTTTCATGCGCCTCCACGGAAGAACTGCGTCAATCTCATTCAAAGCCGTTTTGAAGCATCCGCCAAATGATACTGTTATATACTTTAAAAGGTCCCGATGCACGGTTTGAAACTTCTGTGCTCTGGACTTTTGCTATCTGCACCAGACGACGATCCAATTCGACTGGTTTCTGCCTGAGATATAGTTCCTGTTTTCCTTTATATCCGTGAATTTTGCAACATGGGATAACATTTCGTTATCCCATGTTCTCCTAACAAGTCTGTCATAATCAAAATTTCTTACAGGTTATGCCCAACCTTCTTTTTGTGCGCTTTCATTTTCTTCATCGCCCAGTCGTAATGACTGCTGGTAGTACTGATAAAATAGCTGCCGATACAGCTGCCCCCCACCCACGGATAAAAAGTATTTGTAAATAATTCTTCCTCCGAAAATGTGTCCAGTGCTTCCATCACCTTTTTATGGGAATCCTTAAATCTGTCAAGCGCTTCCTCTTCCGTGATATTCTGGCATCTCCTATAGAAGATCATGTTCATATCGCCATAGGTTTTCCAGTTATATCCTTCCATCAAAAAAGGCTTGCTGCTTCCGTTCTCCCGGTTCCTGATCCACTCTAAAAGTAAAAGATGCCATTCGTTTAAATGCATCAGCACATCCCTGAGGTTTTTATCGCGCCTCCAGTGTGCTTCCTTTTTCTTCTCATCCGATGAAAAATCATAAGGCGTCTCTTTCTCTGCATCTGTTCTGTTTTCGATCATGGCAAGAAGTTTTTCATAGCCCGCATTTGCCGCGGTAATCAATTCTTTCTTATTCTTCGGTCTTGGCATGGTTCTCTCCTTTATATTTTTCCATAATATTTTCTGTTATGTGAAAATGCTTATCCCGGTAAACCCGACTATCTTCACAACACTTTTCACTTTCCGGATTATCATATCATGCCAAACACGTCAACTGTATGTCATGTTTATCCTGAACTTTATTTCCAATTTGTTTCCAGTTTTTATTCTGTTTTCTATTCTTCACTATCCTGCTGAAGATAAAACATTGCCTTTTGGGTTTCAATTTCCGCTTTCAGTTCTTCTTCTGTCGGCAGATAGGTAAAATATTTGGATGCGAAAATCTGGTGATTATCCTCCGGTAAAGTGTACTTTACAACAGCATCACTTTTATCGGCGCAAAGGACAATGCCAATCGGCGGTGTGTCCCCTTCGTTCATCAACTCACGAGTGTAGTAGTTGACGTACATCTGCATCTGACCGAGATCCTGATGCGTAAGCTGACCCATCTTCAGATCGATTAGCACAAAGCACTTGAGGATATAATTGTAAAACACAAGGTCGATGAAAAAGTTCTGACCATCCAGCGTAAACTTTTTCTGTCGGGCTACGAAGGAGAAGCCTCGTCCCAGCTCCAGCAGGAAGTGTTGCAGGTGGTCAATCAATGCCTGCTCCAATTCTCCCTCATAAACATGCGTATCCGGTTGGATTTGCAGGAACTCCATTACATAGGGGTCTTTGATGATTTTTTCATATTCCGGTTTTGGCTCCGTTGTTTGTATCTCAGCAGCGACAAGCGATTTATCCTGGCTTGCCAAGATGCGCTGATAGTACATCGTGTGGATCTGCCGTTCAAGCTGTCGGACGCTCCACGCGGATTTCGCGCATTCTTCCGCATAGAAGGCTCTCTCTTTCTTGTTGGGAACACGCATCAGCAGTCGGTAGTGCGACCAACTCAATTCAGGACACAGTGTGTCTCGAATTGGAAAAGTGCAATAAAACTGCCTCATCTTACGAAGATTCGATTTATCAAAGCCTTTTCCAAACTCTTCGGTCAGCTGCTCAGAAAGATATTCCAATAATTTCTTTCCGTATTCTGCACGATCACTTTCTCCACATGCTTTAAAAATCTGTTCTCCAATTTCCTAATAAGTTGTTACCATAGCAGAATTTACCGCTGTGCTTAAACGATGTTGTGCCGACACAATAGAATTACGAATAGAATGATAAGTCTGTTCTGCATTTTGATTTTTTTGTAAATTATAATCCATGCTCTTTACTCCTCTGAATTTCCAAAATAGAACTTACTGTTCTTCTATTGATTCAATATTTTCAATCCGCATCAGCTTAACTACCTGCTTATCTTTTTTCTCTGTATAACAAATTTTTATCCATTCATCATCTGCGTCTATTATCTTGCAGGATAATTCAGTTTTTCCCGCAAAACTAAAAATGAACTCTGATCTGATAATACATTGTTTTCCTACAAGATCATTAATTAGCTTTGACATATATGCCACTCCTTTCTGCTTTTTCTCCAATCGTTTTACTTTCGTTTCCAAACGCTTTACTTTTCCCGGATACGCTGAAT
>OIZA01000364.1_pt1 | contig 25130 bp, 32 predicted proteins | sample 1588381 | NCBI WGS metagenome assembly OIZA01 (sample SAMN03283277) | human gut metagenome | biome: human-associated habitat; material: feces | host: Homo sapiens | place: Peru | collected 2012 | reverse complement strand
TGAACCGATTTGGCTTAAGCCGCCTACTTGACCTTCATTTAACTTCGGATTGTCAGAGACTAAATCATTCAAAGGTTTTCCGTTTACATTTGCAGCATTAGCCCCAGGTATTGCACCGTCTCTTATTCCGCCTGTTTCCATCGAGCCATTCAAATTCAAACCACCCACCGGTTTTCCATTTTTCATGAAAATACCCGATGGCATCATCGATCTGACCACATTTTCTGCTGCTTCATTTTTAAGATCTTTGCTTCCTTTGATCATATTTTTTGCATCTTCAAAATCAAAAGGTTTTGAAGTTGGCCTGTCAGAAGAAGTTGTGCCCATATTTGCGTCTTCAAAAGGTTTCGAAGTTGATCTATCAGAAGAAACTGTGTTTGAGTTTGCATTACCAGATGGTGCAGAATGTGTGCCCCCTGCAAACGCCTCTTTAGCCCCTTTGACCATATCCGCAACACTTCCACCGCCACTAGCTGCAAACGCAGCACGTCTTTCCGAACCACTGATACCAGCACGAGCACCTTTTACTATATTTGATACGCTTCTGCCGCCACCTAACAACATTGGCATTGGAAAATGTGCAGGCAACGGTCTGACTGCAAGAAGACCTAATTGCACCAATAAGTCATCTAGCTTTTGAACAATTTTCGCAAACGCAAGAACAAGCAAAAAATTCATGAACATAGCGCCGCTTCCATCGGCATTCCCAACATGAGCCACTCCAATAGTGTATATTTTCATGAAACAGATAGAAAATAAGAGTGAAATCAGAGACTGTGCAAACAATTTTCCATATCTTTTTGTCACATCCACTGTAGTTCGTCGATTAAAACAGCCAAGTGCCGGAGGCGAAATAATAATTAAAACGTTGTACATAACGTAGCGTTCTACTAGTACAAAAGTAATTTTTAAAAAGTTCCAGCCTAAGATAAGCATAAATATGATTGCAAGGGTCAGACCGAGGATGATTTTTACCCCACCCACATTTTGAGCCGTTGCATTTGTAGCTTGAGCTTCATTAGTCACAATTTCCGCTATCGTCTGCCCAAACGAGGCAAAATCAATCGTTAGCTTATCAAGATGCGCAAAACTTAACAGGCGAGAAAATGCATCAACAAATAACCCTAGTATGCTCTGCGCCATTCCAACAATGAAAAATGCGCCAAATGACTTCACAAGTAACGGCCCAGGTTCTTCTACCTCAACAACGTTTTCTGAAAAGAACCCTTTGAACAGCCCCATAAGCAGGTTGTAAATGATGATAGCGAAGGCAAATGGTAAAATGACATTTTTGTATAGGTCGTCAAAAGCATATGTCCCATTATTGGTAAATAATGATACGAACGATGACTTATCAAAACTTACAGTATCCTGTACCCACCCCGAAACAGTATTTAACCCCATTGCAACTAGATTAAATATCAAAGACATAAGCGATTCAAATATCCAATCCAAATGTATTCCTCCTTTATGAAATGAAACAAGACATCTGCGGGAGAACAGATGCCTTGTTTTATTTTTCTATTGCGCGAATCCTTTTAGCTCGTTGGAAGCGTAGTTTCCGCCATGCCATTTGTCTTATTCAGCGCATATCTGATGATAGATGCCATGAGGATAATTCCGAGCCAGCAAAGGACAATACGTTTCAACCACTTTGCGGAAGCGTCTACATTCTTCTGGTCTTTTGAAAACATCAGACCCAAAAGGCAAACGGAACCACAGATTCCTGCCGCAACAGAAGATATACCAAGAATATCACCGTATACACCGTTCATGATTGTCGTTGCGTTTGACACGACATCCCCAGAAGCGCATGCCGGAACCACACCAAAAGCCATTCCCATAAGCATTGGATACACGCGCCCAAATGCAATGCATTTTGCATTAGCAAATCTTTCTTTGAACGCATTTAATTTCATTTTCACTTTCATTGTAGTTTCCTTCCTTTCTGCGTATTGCCAGGGGAATACAAGACGAGACAATAACTGAGATTTTAAAATTGGAGAGCACGCGTTCTCCCTATCGCTTGTCCCCTTTACCGAACTTATATGGCAAATTTTAATTACGACAACCAAAATTAGAAAATTAGGCAAAAAAATAGAGCTGCCCTCAAGGGCAGCCCTGTTCAAAGATATTTTTCAATCACTTTTCCCATTCCGTAGCAAATAGTCCTATGCATAGGGGGCGGTCATATTTCCCATTAAAGAAACGGACATATCCCTCCTTATCTTCAATGTTGTCGTACCGATCTATGCAAAGAAGGTCTGAATCTTTCCAACCAATCCTCCCGTCGTAAACCGGATCACCACCCGGGACGACTTCTTGGGGATTTAATTTGATCCACGGTTTCATTTTCTCTACTACATAATTCTGCAATGCCACAAAATCACAAAACTCTCTTTTTGCAGCCATTGTTTCATCGAAAGTTCCTCTGACAGGTCTATAAATAACACCCATTGCAAATCCTCCTTAATTTTCAGTTTAACATTCCTGATCAAATGCCTGTGATAAGTTCTTTCTACACTGGTTTATTGGCATTTCATTGCATAACGCCTCGCATCCTGTACACTTTAATGGGCATTGCTCATAAGTGATTTCTCTAATTTCCGTGTTATTCATATCACAATATTTCATGGTTTCCCTAAATAAATACTCTACCAAATTCCCAAAAAAGTAAATGCTATCATCACCAGTAGCACCAACCAACCTATCAAAATCATTAATCTGATCCAAATTAATATCTGATCTTTCAAATTATTCACACTTCTGCCTCCACTAATTTTGTTTCTCTTTTTCAAATAGATTTCCTGCTGTTCTTTTTCAAACTATCTTTTTTAATCTGACAAAAAGCTAACCTCAGCCAACCTTTGTAAGGCCATCAACTGCGTAACATCCTCTAAAATCCTCAAGCCAAACAGACAGCGTTCCGCAAACTTCTTGCGGATCTGTTTTTACAATAAATACTTTTCCTTTATTTGTATCTGATACATAATACTTATTGTTCATAACAACCCTATCTCCGATTTTTAACATACTTGCTTTCCTTCTCATGCATTCAATCATGTCTTTTTCCTCCATTTATGCAATAGAAAAGAGAGGTCGCACCTCTCTTTTCTGCTTTTTGAATATTAACAAAATACCATTTCTGGGCCGTTCCCATCATCACTATCATGCGCCTGCGCAATCGCGTCTTTTTCAAAGCAAAATTCCACAAGTTCAGCATCCGTAAAACCGCGATGAATCAGGAATTTGATCACAGATTGCGGATCTTCTCCATCGGTCATGTAATTGATCATCCCATTCATAAGTTCCTGCAGCCTGTCAGAATCCGTTAATCTCCATGTATCCTTTTTCTTTTGCATCCTTCTTTTTATCTCCGCCAAAAGATCCTCGTCAGAAATATCGCTAATAATGTCGTAGCTCTCTGATCTCACAATTCCATCTTCAATCACATAACACCCGGCATAATCACCAGAATAATATACTCTTCCATTGAGAAAAACGTTTTCATTTGCAAGCTCAGAGACGGCATTATTAAGGCGTTCCTCCAAATCTCCCGGTTCGTCTTCTATATAAAATACAACTGAATCGTTATGCCTTACATATTCATCGACAACTGTCTTTTCAAGCACTTTATTCAATGCGTCTGTCGCTTTCTTTACATGTTCCGGAGATACACTGATCCATCCATTACTTATTAAATACATATTACTGCCTCCTCATTAGTCTCATTGCCATTGTAAAAACCAATGCTACATTGCTATAAATTGCTTTTTCATTATGAACAACGTTCATAGCAGCATTCTTCATAATTGCGACTATATACTTCCATATTAGCCTATCTTTTTTTGCACACGCAATACTTTTTCATTGCTTGCCGCAATCACAAAAACATATTCCTTACCAAAATCTGAAAGAACAAAGCGATATTCCCCATCAATCGTTTTAGGGAGTATCTTTTTGCCCGCCAATTCCTGGCACCTGAAATCTGTAAATTTCATGGAAAGTTCGGCTTTCTTTTTCTCTGACGGAGCATTAAGCTGCACAGTCATCATGTTCCCATCACGAAAAACATGCGTATGTGAAAAAATTGTACTCCTTTTTCCATATGGCTTCTGTTTTATATAGGAATTGTATAGATTAATAACATCCTTGCTGATATAAAATCGTCCGCGTACCGTTTCTACATCCACACATCTGATTTTTTCAATCTGTGTCAGATGCGTATTTCCAGGAACAGGCTCATAACTCTGCCCGGACTCAATACGGTCATTTAACTGCCATAGCGCATCTTCTTCTGAGATTCCTTTTGCTTTTACTTTCTGACGAACCAGGACGGTGACTTCATATTCCTTTTCTCTTATCGTTGTCATTTTACTTTCCTCCCATAATAACTTTTTCTACATCAGATCTTAAATTTGCAGAGATCTGCTCCAAAAGGGCGAAATCCATTTTTACAAAAACAGCATCTTTTATCTCAGGCTTTGCGTTTGTCACAATAGCCTGCACATCACGAATCGTTGCCGTATCATCTGAACTTACTTTAAATCCCGCCAAAACCCGCTCTTTACAATAAGCCGTTGTTTCTGCCGCTACTTTTCGGAGAAGGTTATAGTAGGCCGTCCGGTATTTGGTCTTTAATTCTTTCTCTGAAACACTTTCCCGGTTTTTCTTTAAAATATCAATCGTGTCTTTCACCACAACAAACGCCCCTTTCTAAAATACCGGGAAATGGCTTCTTACCACTTCCCGGTATTATATCTCTTAAGCTGTTCTCCTTGAAATCTTTGGAGCGTCAAACTCACTCCACTTCATAAAAATGCAAGAAGAAACCTTTTCTTCCAGATCTTCAATCAATCGCCCATTATCCATTCCTTCTGCAACTGCAATATCCACGCACTGACAAATATCCAGATACAGATCAAATGCATTACTCTTTCCTGGATTAGTGAGTACCTGTCTTTTTTCTACTGTTTCTGCAACCAGTTTCTTTCCGATTCCGGCTTTGACCATGATGTTATACATGCACTCGTCCGGATTACTGATGATAATTTTCTTTAATCCTTCAAGATCTGTGATGGACTCCTTAAATTTTGCAAGGATTAGTTCCATATTCCCCTTAAAATCAGAAATACTCGTATGGTTTTTGTGTTCGAGTTTGATCGCCCGCCCACAAAATACAGTTGTCGCGCCATCTACAAGAGAATAATGGATATTTGCCCCGGAAAATCCAGTATTACTTGTACTCACACTAATCACACAACGTGCGCGATCATTTGAAGTGCTCTGTGGAAACAGCAAATCATAAGCATCTACTATTCCTTTACTGCGGACGCTCCATCTGCCAACCGATAACATATGATCGTAGAAACCGTTAATGAAGTCTACTTCCGAAAAATCCTTACGCAGCACGCGTCCGGCAGTCTGAAAGACCTCCCCCATCGGCAGGATTGCATAATCATTCTCATCCCCAGCATGGATTGCACGAACTTTTTCACCGGCCACATACACAAGTGCAGTACCTTTCCCAACTTGGATACACTTATTCAGGATTGTGCGGAGATCATCTTTGGAAACATCCCTTAACGCCGAACCACCGATCCGGCATCTTGCATAGTATGTAGGCATTGCCGTACTTCCGACTGGGAACTCCTCTTTTCCGAACTTTACATACAGCCCGGTATTTTCCACGGTATCCTGATAGATTTCAAGTTCCGGCAGGGTCGCGTACCGTGCTGCAGCGTTAATATTTTTTGCTGTAACTGCTCGAAGTGAATTTGTCGGCGTTCGGAGCCATTTTGCTTCACTTTCCATGTCCTGTAAAAAAGATAAAAATTCCAGTTCCTTGTTGTAAAATACTTCAAAATTGTCTTTCATATTCGTTTTCCTCCTAAAAAAAAATAAAAAGAACCTGAAATAATTTTCAGATTCCTGTTTGAAATGTTTCTTTCTATGATAAACAGAGCATCGCCCTGTTGCTTAGATACATGGCGCAATGCCGGTCATCTATATGGTTATGGCATAAAGCCTTAAATTGCGGCAAATGCCGCTTGATACGAAATTACTACCTGTCCGAAATCGGACAAATTCATACTTCTGAAAAAACAGAATAATTCCATACCATACATATAGAGAACTTTTGTTTTTTGACAACTAAAAAGCCCCTGGATTTTACTCCAGAGGCTTTTCATATAGTTCATTCTTGTTTTTTAGCATTCAGCAATTGAAATCTCATCTTTTTCCCGGTCATAATAATAGACGCTGTTTGACAGAATATCGTTCTGAGAAACCACAGTCGAGTCACCATTTATCGACTCCACCATCTCAAATAAAGATTTGGCATCACCCATTTCAGTGGATACGCAAATCACCTCATGCCTGGAACTCGGCAGGATAAAAAGATTGCTGTCCATTTTATCTGCAATCTCTTTTAATCCATCATGAAAAACCAACGCATTAACAGCGCCTTCGTATTTTTCCTTATTTGTAACAACTTCCATGTTGTATACACAATTCGCGTCCCTTTCCCCGAGATTGAAGGATGGGACACCAAAAATATTACACAAAGAAAATGTTTCTGCCAGATAATTCTTTCTTGTATTTTCTGTCGCCATTTCAAAAAGTTCATCCTCTGTGATATTCCAATGCGCCAGCAGGGCGTTTGTTATTGTTATGGAAGCAATGCAGTCTTCTTTCCCCTCTACTTCAACTCTTTTACGGCATATAATCGCAAGATCTAGGAACGCCTTATGTGGAACATCTTTTAACATATCTTTGTTCATTTCCGCATTTACAAGAGAAATGAAGAGACCACCATTTCCAATATCACTATCTGTACAACCTGTCTTTACCAATCTCACCGTTTCTCCAGAAAGAAAGCCCCGGATCTTCTCATACACATGAGCGATACCGCTATCTCCAAGGTTTTCATATTTTTTGAACCAATATTCGAGATCAATGGATGGTAAATATGCCCCACTGTTCAACACATGAATTGTCATTGCCTCGAATGTACGATTCATCTGGTTCATTTTCATTATCTTAATACTCGCGTTTTCATAATCTTTCTGTAAATTTCCCTGTAACTCCATTTTAAATTCATTATAGTTCATCATATTCATTTTCCTCCTGTAAAAAAGGAGCAGATACAATCTCTGCTCCCATGTTCTTTAATTAATTTTGGACTACTATTTTTGCTGTTTTTCTTTCGGCTTTACATACAGCTCAGAAGTACCTGTTAAAACAGCCAGTTCAGTTTCTTCAAAATACCAGCCATATGGTTCAAATGCCTGATATGCTTTATAAATAGCATCTGCTTTGGATTTGTTAAATCTGCCATCATAATCAAACGTCTCATTAGAACGTTTGATTTCAGCATGAATCACGATCATCATCTGATGCAGCATGCTAAGTTTTTCAACCTTGTCTCTTGTCTCCTGCTTTTCTTCCTCTGTGCACTTGTATTCATCTTTTGGAAGGAAAAAACTTCTTAATGTAGAGCCATATACTCCACTTCCAATCATGAGCATTGCCTGCCAGATCTGTTCCTTCACGCTTTCTTCGTTTTTAACCGGGGAAATTTTTCCATCAAGAATACTCTGTACAAACGCTTTATGTCTGGCGACGCACTCTTTGAGGACTGCCTTTACCTGCTTTTTGGCCGCTTCTTTTTCCTTCTGTTCAAGCTCCCATTTTGTGAGTTGCTTTTTCTCCTTCGGTCTTTTGAAAATCACGTCAAGCTGACGATACCTGATAACCCAGAACATTTTTTCTTTTCCATCTGGAAGATTTAACTTCTTCGGAGGCTCTTCTTCAAGATTATATTCTTTCACGGTCTGCCACTTACCAGAATACATTTCATACTCGGTTCCGTCCGGAGCCTTTTCAATGCCAGCTTTTTTAAGTAAAGCACATATTGCTTTTTGGCAGGATTTCCGTTTGGCTTCTGCTGCAGCATCCTGCGCCCTCGCAACCAGGTCTCTTGAATTACTTGCATCTTTTAAAATTTTATCCCTGGTCTTGATATCCGGGATTTTTTCCAGTTCCAAAAGATCCTTTAGTGTCAGCTGGAAACTATCGTCATTTTCCTTTTTCTGGAGTTCTTTCTGATTCAACTTTGCGATATTTAACCGGTGACGTACTGTTGTCTTACTAAAACCGGTCTTTTCTGCAATAGATGCCTCCGTCTCGCCAAGATCAAGCATCATCTGAAAACTCTGTGCCTGTTCAAAAACCGTAAGATCACTACGCTGCATATTTTCTTCCAGCATAATCAGGATCTGCTCATTTTTGCTCAAACCTTCTTTGACTATACACGGTACTTCTTTGATGCCAGCAAGTTTCGCGCCGGCACAGCGTCTGTGTCCGATCAGTGTCATATAGTCTCCCGGCTTGCCCTCGATTGGAACAACTGTAAGATTTTGCATAATTCCTCTTTTTTTGATAGACTCTGCAATTTCCGTCAGATCACCAAGATTCTTTCTTGGATTATCCGGATGCGGGAAAATGTGGTCAATAGCAATGTTTACAATCTGTTTCTCATTCATGTTCTTATCCTCCTTATAAACAAAGGGAAGGCCATACACCTTCCCCTGATTGTTATATGTTATAAAATTCTTAATCAGCTTCTTGCTGCTGCAATCAAAAGTCTTGCTGCTGCGCGAAGTGTTTCATCCGGTCCGTTATAGGAATTTGCGATCCATTCCAGGTCACGAATGCCTTTTTCGCCAGAGAGCACCAGTTCCCCAAGCGATCTTCCGCGGTTACTTCCAAAAGGAATCGTCACACGGGATGCATCTTCTGTCGTCATCTGCCCCGGTGTAGCAACAGCTTCCTGTCTCTTTTCAACCTCCTGTTTTGCAGTTTCCGGCAATTCAACCGGTGTACCAGCTTCCGGCTGGATCAATTCAGAATAACCGAACTGTCCATCTTTACCTTCCATAACAGTCTGTTCTTCTGTTGCGGACGGTTCTTTCATTGCAGGCTGTTTATCCTGCTGCATATCCGTGACAGAATCTTTTTTCTGTCCACGTTTTTTTGTCTGTGCCGGAGTTTTTTCTTTTTCTACAGGCTGCTCATTCATCTTTTCTTTTTGAGATTCTGGGGCTTCCTGTGATTTGATCGGCGCATCTGCAATCTGATCGGCATCACTTTCCGCAGGCGGAACCAGCGCAATATTGAATCCAAGGTCAGACAATGCACGCCCCACCGCTGCTGTTTCTGCCGCCTCAAGGAAATTCGGGTTCCCGTCAGCCTCTCGGCGCTGCGCATGTGCGATTGCCGCATAGCGGTCACTTTCTCTGTCTGCCCGGTCTAAAAATATCTTTGCTTCCACGATTGCAGAACTGCTGTTTGGATTTAATGCCTTGATCTCTGTGCTGATCAATCCATTCGGGTATTTAAGTCGAAACCACAGTTTGCGGTAATATGTCTGCAAATATGAAGATCCATCATCCAATGTTGTTACGACTGAATATGGATCAAATCCACTTACGCCATTAACCCGATACAATATTTTTGCAAAATCCTCTAAACTCATTCCCATATCCTATGCCTCCTTTGCATTTTCTTTTACAATGTCTTTTACCTCTCCATCTTCAAGAAGCGGTGCAAAACCCGCCTCATTCAAAGCAAGTGCTTCAGCAATAGTCATACACTTGTATGATTTCTTATCATCTTTGTTAAACATGATATTTTCCTCCTTATTGAAAAAAGAAACAGGCAGAACGCCTGTTCCTTTCTAATTTTTCAATTTTGATTGTTTAGTTGAACGGCAGTTCTTCATCAATTCCATTCGGAATACTCATGAAGCCATCCGCATTCGCCGGATTTACCGGAGCCTGTCTACGTCCGCCGCCTGCTCCCGCGGATGCATTTCCATTTCCAGAAGCATTGCTGTCATCGTTACTGCTTCCTTTCGAGTCAAGCAGGTGAATTTCACTTACAAGTACATCAGTGGTATACACCTTTACGCCATCCTTATTTGTGTAAGAACCGGTCTGTATACGTCCAGACACCAGTATATGGCTGCCTTTACGCGTATACTTCTCGATGATTTTCTGCCGTACCGCGAAATGCAACACAGGATATAAAATCCGCTGTTTCCGCCGTCTGATTTTTCCCCTTGGGGCGGTTTGATGCCAATGAAAATCTGGCAATCGCCATTGAATTTCCATCCTGCGCCTGCGAGTATCTAATGTCCGGATCTCGTGTTAATCTTCCTTCTACAGTTGCCTGATTATAATTTGCTGCCATATTCTTTTTCCTCCTATTATATGAAATTTTTTATAGGATCGTTTTTGTGATAAAAAAGGAAGATATGCAAACAGCACTTCTTCCTGTTAAATACAGCCTGAAACGGCTTTTCCTACTTATCTCTATATAAAAAGATAATTCTTACCATGCAAAAACAGCATCCTACTTTGATATTAAACATATAGATGCTTATTTTTTAATGACAACAAATTACGCAATGTATTTTAATATTTTCAAGGCAGTAAACGCAAAAAGTATGAATCCAAGCAAGTAATCAATGATACCGCCCTCCCGAACCAATTTAAGGCCAAAGTAGCGATCTGAAAATGGATATAACAGCGGAACTCCCTCTTTCGTTAATGAATCCAATATGATATGCAAAATATAGCCAAGATCAATGCTCCCCACCAGAAACAGCACTGGAAATAAGGACGCCGATTCCATTTCTTTCAAAATATATGTCAGAATTGAAAGGAATGCTGGAATAACCAGGCTGTGAAATAATGTCCGGTGTCCAATAAAAAATCCAATGAGATGCGATGGCACCGGAACCTTTCTTCCTATTTTTGATCTGGGACTATCAATATCCGGGATAAGGGAGCCAATCAGCGTACCGCACATGATAAGAGTGAAACTGCACGGAGCGTTTATTCCACCACTTCCGGCATAAGTTATAATTTCCGGCGCTAAGTATAGCGAACTGGCAAGTCCAAAAGCTAAATGCGTAGTTCCTTTCATTTTGCCACACGCTCCCCTCTTTCTTTAAATGACCAGCTTAATGCAAGATCAACCATAAGAAATACAATCAATTCCTTGTGTATTATAAAAAGATCAAACAGCAGACGGATTTTGTAATCAGCCAGATACAGAAGAACCATAAAAAACACCATCACTCCACAAAATAGTGAAAAGGCAAAAGAAATACATGCCAAAATGCCTACGTCCTTTTTTCTGCCTATATAATACAGAAGTACCCCACATAAATAGGATGCTAAGAGAACGTAAGCATTTTCGTAAAAGAACTGACAGATACCAGCAATACAGTAAGACATTACACCACCTTTCCCAGTACTTCATTTAACGGTATGCAGCCGACCTTCCTGGAATCTAATGAATTTTCCCGGTTATCGCCCATGACAAATATGCAGCCTTTCGGTACTGTAACTTTATCAAAATTTTCTGTCATACCTTTTATATATGGCTCGTCTACCGTTTTGTCATTAACATATACCATGTTATTCTTACATTCTACAGTATCCCCACCTGTCGCAATGACCCTTTTTATGATATACATGCCTTCATCATAATCGTTACCGTTTCCCTTTATAATCACAATGCTGCCTTTGGACGGAGCGCTACACCGGTGATAAAATAAAACTTTTCCATTTTTGTATGTAGGTTCCATGGAGTGTCCCTGGACAGCCGCAAATCCTGCAAAAGAATACAGCATACCAAATACACATATGATTGCAAGTATTTTAAGTAGAAACTTCAAAAACACATTCAGGTATTTAAGTTTTTGTAAATTTACATCTGTCATATTAACCATCCTTTTTTCCGTTATTCCGTTACATCATAGTAAAATGCCTGATGACATCTGCTGTCTCAGCCATAGTTTTCGCAACTTTTGCCTTGTTTTTTTCCGCTTCCACAATATCCCGCATTTCTTCATCTGACAGTCCACAGTAATGAAGCAACCGATCAATCCAGTCTTTCTGCTGTGCTACTGTAGTTTCAAGACTCGCAATCGTTTCTTTCTGCTCCTGGACTACGCCGAAATATCTTTTGTTTTCACAAGACAGTTCATTGATTGCGTGCCGATATTTCGCGCGTTCTTTTTCAAATGCCCTGTCTTTTGCTGATTTTTTGCGTTCCATCACATCATCCTCCATCTTTTCACATACTTTTTCTAATTATCATCTTCATCAAAAGCGCTCAATGCACCACAGATAAGAGCCAGATCATCCGAACTGAAATCTGTGTTTTCTTCATCTGTTTTCTCTTCTGCATCCAATATATTCTCATTCGGGCCGGCATGAATAACCGAAGTCTGCTCTGCCGTTTCGGTCTTTGCAAGAACCTGCTGAACGACCGAATCAGGTACAGGCGCAGGTGCAGAAACTGAAAGCGGCTCTGGAACAGGCACGCGAAGTGGCTCTCTGGGGCGCTGATCCTGCGAGAGATACATGTTTAAAGCCTCCGCAATAATGGAAGCCTTATGTCTTCCGCATTTTCCCAGGAATGCCGCCGCCTGCTCATGCATTGGAAGCCCGGCTGTAAACTGGATCGTAAACAATAAGGGATTTTTCTTTCCCATAATGACCGCCTCCTTTATTTTTTAGAGGCTTTGATTGCACGGTATAGCAATTCATATCCCTTTGCATTCGCATTCACGTCCTCAATGAACATATGCTTTTTTATGAGATCTGACTCTTCGATCATTTCCCGCAGCAACATTGCCCCGCCACCGATAAAGATCACATAACAGGTTTTAAGGTCGATCTGTAATTCTCGAAAACTGCCAAGAAAATCCGACACGAATTTCCTTGCTTCCTCTTTTACGGTCTTAATAATCTCCGGATCATAAATTTCATCAACCTTTTCCCTGTTCTGCAGAATCGCGTCTACATCACTTTCCTCGATCAGCGTATCGAATTTCCCCATGCAGACCTTTTTGATCTTCTGATAAAGAATAATGACACCGCTTTCAAGAGAATCTGAAACATGGATATCTGCCGCTCCCTTCCGGATCATGATGTAATCTGCGGTAAGTCCGCCAATGTCGATCACCAGTGCTTTGGGATATACTTTGATATCTGCAAATACCGTAACAGCCGCAGCGTATCCCTGTGCAAACACATAAGCCCTCTGGATACGGATATTCCAGCTTCTTCCATGATAAACAAAAATGACATTTTCGCCATTCCGCTTGAAATATTTCTGAAAGGAGTTCTTTAAATCGCCAAAGTGTGCCGGTGGAAGTCCAACCAGAAGATCAAGACTGTATGTCTTATCTTTCTGATATTCAATTCTGCCATCCGCCTCCATACGCTCCAGCTCTTTTCCGATCGCAAAAAGTGTAAGCCAGTAATACCGGTCGTTTTTCGTCTTATCACGCATATAAGTACCGCGTTCCTCCGTCAAGATATAATACTTCCCATTGAATCGCATGAAATCCGCGTTCTTTCCGGTACTGGGCGGCACATCTGACTGATATACCCCTGATGTGAATGTTTCATTCAATGTTTTCATCTGCTTGTTTCCTGTATCTACGGATATTTCCATTTTTCTTCCTCCTCTGCCGTCTAATACTTATTATTTAAGTGTTTCTATGTGTATTTACGTTTTAAGTCCGCAAAACGCAAGAATTTTCTTAAAAAAATTAAAAATCTTTTTATTGCAATAGGGGCATAGCCGGAAAACAAAAAAAACTGCATTTAGCTGTATCACAACGTGAATTTTACTTCTTACAGCAAATGCAATTTTCTTTATTATCCGTGATCAACGATCACTACCTGTATTTAATTTTTACTATGTAGCAACGTATGAACATTGATGCCGTTTACTTCTACCCGGTCATTTACTGCGATCACGATACACTGTCTGCCATCAACGATCTTGGTTTCAACAAGATCTGTCCGTTCCGGATCAACTTTCACGGTAACGTCCGGAGAATCAATATGAAACTGCTTCGTATTTAATATGTTCGATACCAGAAGTTTCGTTCCTGCTCCAGCTCTCCTGTCGTACTCCGCATCAAATTTCTTCAATCCTTCCTCGGTTACTCCACTGTCTGAAAGGATTCTTCGGATATCCCCTTTTTCCAATGCCGGAGGCTCCGGATTATCCTTATTTTCATCCTCAAACTCACATACCTCGTCAAAAATATTCTTTACCGTATCATAACTTCCCGAACTGTCCAGCACTTCCTCAAGAATATCCTGAAAGATCTCTTTTTGTGTATCCGGGGCAATCGGAAGATCTGTTCCAAATATTCCTGAGTAGAACTCTTCTTTTGAGTTATCCGGCTTTTTTTCGTAAGCAAGCGCATGATGGATGTCTGTTGAACGATCATTAAATGCCGGAAACAGGAAACCATTGATCGGTGCGCCTATCACCCAGTCACGATCCCTGCTTTCTACCGTGTTTTTTTCCGGAACATACGATAATCCCGGTTTTGCCAGTTTAACCGGGCAGATGCTGCACATGATATGGCAATACACTTCATCCGATGAATCAAACATCTTTGTGCCATCCGATGCTTTTCCCGGAATGTCATATGTCGATGAAATCAGGATAATAAAGTAATTCTCCGCATATTCAAAACTCTGGATGACCTTTTCATAAAACTGATCGATCAGCGTATCATCTTCCAGTCTGGAATCGCGCAGTTTTAATAAGAACTCCTGTTTTCCACCAGCCGCTTCTTCCTCATTTGAAAATTCAAGTTCAACAAGATTTTTTCCCAGTTTCCCGGACAGCGTATGCCGCAGGATGTCAAAATACTTAAATTCTTCCTCTTCTGCCAAGGACAAGAACGCATCCTTTGACTTCATGACAATGTTTTTTTCATGATCCACATAACACCCACAGATACGAGTGATTGCACAATTGTCCGGTGAAAACTGTTTCCTGATCTCCAATACTTCCTTTTTGTTCATGACTGATTCCCTCTTTTCCTATTTTCTAATTGTATATACGTTCTACCCAGACAAAGCGCAAGAAAATTTCTTATAAAACTTTTTTCAAAAATATTTTCAAGCGGAAAGTTACATATAAGAATAGGGATCAAAATTTTCCCCGATTAGAAAAAAGGGGGCTAACAATATGCAAAAGATAAATTTAAAAAACGTTCTTGTCTGCCTGATGTACTATGTTTGTTTATACATAAGCCTTAAATACGACTACATCGGACTTGATATTGCTCTTGCCGTAGTTGATTACTGCTATGCAAACCATATCAGAATATTGTAAGACAATTCAAAAGGAGACCGGCTGAAATACCGATCTCCTTTTTGCCAAATTTAATTTGAAATATAATCTTCTTAAAGCAGGTAGTAAGATTTCTTTATTTTCTTATTCAATATTTGCTTTCTATTTCATTTACAGTCTAATCCACTTACCCAAGGCATTTATTTCATTCACCAGGTCTTCTGGATCTGGTTCCATTTTAGTACTGTATCCTCCACAAAGATTCTTGATTTTTTTAATAAGTTCTGATGAATAATCTTGCATATTTATTTCCATGTATTCCATGTTATACTTGTCAGCACTGATTGGATGATCAACACTTACACAACTACACATAGAAAGCGATTGTTCTGCCGTAATATCATTTCTGACCATCTGCTTACAATTTATTCTTAATTCATCCCAATCCGGTAACAATTCTTCTTCTGGAATATTGACTCTAAAAACATAAAGTAAGGAAGTCTCTTCTTTGCAATTCATTCTGTTTGCATTCCCATAAAGATATGCCATACTTAACTTGTTCGAAAAATATGCAAATCCATCTGTAGACGAAATATCAATTTTTTTCTTCCCGACGGGTTCCAGAAATCCATCCCAACACCGTTCGCATCTATTTTTTATAACTCTTTCAGCAATTATTTTTTTTTCCCATTGGCTCTGGTGTTCCATGATATAATAGCATCTTATTTTCTCCTTTAGATATTTGTTTACACACCGTACATTACAAATATAAACCATGTCTTGCATCACACAAAAGGTTGCACCACCACGGTAGACAATATTAACGAATTATTTCATTCTTAGTTTTTTCTTATTGTAACTATTCGCATCTCTTAAATTTAATAAAGCCCTTTTCAATCATTTTGGTTGCATCATCTTTGCCAAATACATCAATTAAATTGATAACTATCTGTTCATAATCAGGATACTTTGCCGGATCACGTACATATATTACAAATCCACTTGATAGTTCTTTAAGTTTTTTTATTATATCTCCATCTGTCTTATCCATAGAATGTCCATAAAAATGTACAAGCGCCTCTTTTTCTGCCTTTATATAATTATTCCCATCAAAATTTATATACGCTTTTTTTAACTTGCTATCATCAATATAACCTGTTAATTTTTGTATTCTTTGAAAATACTTCTTAAAATAAACAAAATCAAGATTTTCTGGCTCATCATCATCAAACCCTAAAACCATATTTTTCTTTTCTAAACTACCATGAACATGAAAAACATCTTCTGGCTTTATCCCATATACTTTATATGTATCTGTATAATTAAATGAAATAACATAACAAGGACGGATATCAGAAATTTGTTTTTTTGCTTTTAATTTATCTTTCTGCTTATCATAGCAATAATTCTGCAAATATAAACGCAACAGTTCAATAACCTCATCCAACTGATTTTTTAGTAGTTCTATAATTTTCTTCTTATTTAGTCCAAAATTATCCGTATAATAATCTGGCCTCATTATTTTATTTCTATTGTCATTATCAAAATCTAGATATGGGTTCTTTGAAAAAAGAGGAAATTTAAATAGGCACTCTATCAATCTGTTTTTCTCTATATTGGGCGGTGTTGTATTGACCATATCTTCGAAAACACCTCCACCTGCCATGATTATATTTTGATAATTTTCAAAAAATTCTTCAAAATAACCAATTATTTCTTTCATTAACCGCTCTAAGTCAACCCATCCAGGAACTTCCCTCGTGTAGCATTGAAAATAGTTTATAAACCCATTTATAATTTCCGATTTCGAAATATCTAATGGAACGTTTTCTAAATGTGATTCTGTATCAGAAAAATTTGGAGCTTTGAGGTTTCTCTCAATTGCGTGAATAAAATCAATATATTCTGTCTGCAAACCATGTGCTAAATCAAACCCATTTCCAATAACCAGAATATTATTACTTCTCAGTTCTTCATTGTTCATTTTACACTCTCCTTTGTCTTTATACATATTTATATGTGCTTTTTTGTTATACCCTTATTTAAATATATTCTATAAATTTTCCATATTCAAGTTCAAAATTTCATCATAAGAGATACCGGCTAATTTTTTAATAAATAATGGAATAAAAAAACCGCACAAATGTGCGGTTGAAATTATCTATTCTACTATTGGTCATATAAAAGATTTCAAATTCGGTGTAAAAAGGTATCAAAAAACCAAACCTCTTAAAAATGCATCTTTCACAGTTCGATATTGCCTACCATAATGCGATTTTATTTATTTCAATATATCACCCTAATTCTTTAAGCTGCTAAACATGTCTAATTTAATAGTACCTCAAAACATCACGCATCTGCTGTTCAATTTGCTTCGTCATGTTTCCATTTTTCACGGCCTCCGTTTTCAGTGAAACAAATTGCTCCAGTTTCTGCCGGTATTCCTGCTTTGTCACCTTACCTTCCTCAACCTGAGCTAGTCCTTTCTCCCAACTTGCCGTAAGTTTCGGATTCAAAAGCGCCGGTATCGTACACTTCACGATCTCATAGATCATCTCACCTAGTTTTTCCGGCATGATGACCTGAGTTTTCTTATTGAGCTTTAAATATCCATTATTTATCAGCTTTTTCAAAATATCTGCCCGGGTAGCCGTTGTACCAATTCCACTGCCTTTCAATTGCTCTCTTAATGACTCCTCCTCAACAAACTGACCAGCGTTTTCCATTGCCAGAATAATCGAACCGGAATCGTATCGCTTCGGCGGTGAAGTCTTTCCTTCACAGACTTTCAACACTTTCATGGAAAAAGTGTCCTTCTTTTTCAGATTTGAAAAAAACTGCTTTAGGGCAGGATCAAGGTTTGCAGTGCTCAATATCGAACTGGTATCAATACCCGCAACCGGATAGTAGCCTTCCTGGTACAGTACCTTCGCAGAAAAGAAAAAGTGTTCGTTTCCGCATGCGCAGTCACAAGCCAACTTCTGATATGCTGCGTCCGGATAAAAGATGCTTAAGAAACGCCTTACAATCAGATCATAGACCTGTCTGGTAAGCGGATCTAACGCAGAAACTCCGCTCACCTGTCCGGTCGGAATGATCGCATAGTGATCCGTTATCTTTGCATCATCTGTATATTTCGTTTTCTCGATTCCTTTATAAGCGGCATTTACAAGAATTTCATTTGCATATGCCGCTGTTGGCAGATAACTTTTTAACCCAGTAAGATTTTTTTCAATGACCTTTGCAATTGCAGTGGAAAGGACTCTCGCATCTGTTCTGGGATATGTTGTATATTTCTTTTCATATAGCGTCTGAGCAATCTTAAGCGTTTCATCGGGACTGATCTTAAAGCGTTTGGAACATTCTGCCTGCAACTCATTAAGATTAAACAGAAGTGGCGCCTTTTTCTTTTCCACAGTCTTCTTTACCGAATCTACAACAAACGACTTTCCTTTTACCGACGCAATAAGATCCTCTGCTGTTTTTCTTTCTTTAAATCCATTATCCTTGTATAAAAATGGAGTCTGAAAATATTTTGACCCGGCAACTGCCTTCCATTCTGCCTGTATACTATTCCCAATATCCGCAACAACACGGAAAAACGGCGTCACTTTAAAATCACGGATCTCGCGCTCTTTGTTGACCACCATCCCAAGGACACACGTCATGACACGTCCAACCGAAATTGGCGTATACCTGCTGGTGCTTGCTGTCTGGTTCAATTTATATGCATACTTCACAGATAATGCCCTGGAAAAATTGATTCCCATAGCATAATCTTCAATTGCCCGCATGTAGCCAGCCGCAGACATATTGTCGTAAGCAGACATAGGTTTCGCATTCTTTATTCCGCGTTTGATCTCTTCGTCGGTCTGGGAATCTATCCAGATTCTTTTTTCAGCCATGCCTTTTCTGACGCCACCCTTATCCCGGATCAGTGCCTCTATGTACTGTCCTTCCCTCCCGGAATCTCCCGCCCAGTAAACGGTATCAATATCCTGCCGATGCAGCATATGATGTACCACGCTGTACTGCTTTTTCACACTGGCGATAGGCTCGTACTTATACTCAGCTGGCAGAAAGGGGAGCGTGTCCAGCGACCACTTTTTCATAAGTGGATCATATTTTTCCGGAAAGGACAATGCAATCAGGTGCCCCACGCACCATGTAATAACCCATGTGTCGTTTTCGATATAACCATCTTTCCGTCCGGACACACCAAGAATGCGGGCATAATCCTGTGCGACAGACGGTTTTTCACAAATGATCAAATATTTACCCATTCTTTTACCTTTCTATTACTGATATCGAGTGTCCTGAAGTATATCTTCTGCCATTTTCATAACCGTTTTCATTTCCGGTATATCATCTGCCACCGGAGTGAACCGGACATCCATAATACATTCGTCAATACCTTTTTTGTAATATACCGGTCCATCCTTTTTCGTATTCCAGGTTCCTATTGCCCATGCGCCGGTATCAGCATGTGTATAGCAAATCAGCACACTGTACAACCCCAACTCCCTTGCCTTTTCAATTGCACGGACAACTGCCTCAATCTCTCCCGTCTGCTCCTGTTGTCCATAGACGAGTGGCATAGGTTCAATTCCAGAACCACTGATCGTCCGGTCGACCATCTGTACGTCATATGCAAAACCATATTTGTCCTGCTTTTCATCAAAAGAACCAGCGACATAAATCTTTGCTGTGCCGCACTCCAACTTGAAATCTTCCGGACTCATTGGCATATTGCGCTTATAGAACTCTTCCGCCTCTGCCTTGTCATTAAAACTCTTGTAAGCGGCATCTTTAAATTTCAGGATACTTTTCTGGCACTCGTCCCATGAATCGAAGATACCGTTTTGCCGACCGTTTAATACAACATAAATTTTTGCCATGTTGATCTCTCCTTCCGTTCCAATACCGATCCTCCGTTAATAAACTCCTCCACTCATGAAATGCACAAGGTAATTAAATGCATTCTGGACAATAACTATTACCTGCTCACGGACACCAAGGCGTCCTAAGATAATCCAGATCAGTACACAGCCATCGATAAAACGAAAAAATGGCTTGCGGATCAGTGACAAGATCAAAAGGGCAATAAAGAACAACACGAGCTGTTGTGCTGATATGTAAGTACCTAATACAGTAAATCCCATGATATCCTCCTCCTTCCCACTATTATCTACCATACTTATATGTCCGAGTGGGCTATTTGCAACCCAATAACATAAAATATCAACCTGTCTTTCCGCCGACCTCCCGGTCTTCCCCCCATAACAGCATGGCAATGAGCCATAACCCCTCGTTCTGCCACTGATAAAATTTTGACTGGGATACCGGCATTTCAAGCGCGGCAGATGTTTTCTCAATCTTTTCCCGTGTCTTATAGCGGTTCCTTGACATGTAAGAATAGAATAAGACAGTTGTAATTTCCCTTCCCTGCGGATGCGTTCTTGCAATCGTCCGCACACTCTCCTTTACCATAAGAAGTCTGTTTCGCTTAAATCTCATGGATTCGATCAGACACTGTACCCCAGATTCGTCCTCGCAAAATTCCATCCCACAGGCATACACCTTATCGAGGAATGCGTCTATGTCCTGATCATACAGCATCTGAAATTTTGACTGTATCATCTGCATATTCCGGTCAATAGACAATGCGATTGTCCGATATGATTTCATGAGTTTTTCCGCTTCATGGTAGTATTTGCTGCTTTTATCTTCTTTGACCATGAGACCAGAGCCTTGCCCCGTCCACTTATCTGCTTTTTTCATCTAACTCTCCATTCGTCTGGCAGGCACGACCACCCGCCAATCTCCTTTCTTTTATTTCCGGTATTTTAAGGTGTGACCATCTTCGTCAGTTGTTAATGACATTCCATCTGGATACATTTTTGTGATGTAATTAAGATCTCCCTCCGTCAGCTTCCCAAACCACTTCTTTGTATATGGACAACCAACCATAAGATAATTCTTTTTCACACCGCTACCCTCAACAGAAACATTACAGAATCCGTTTTTTTCTTCATCTCCCAACTGTACAAGGAAGTTTCCAACTGTTCTTGTCTGCATTTTTATCAATCCTTTCATTAAGATTTATGTCCTTCGTTGGTATATACGTTTTAAGTTAAAAAAACGCAAGAAAAAAGACCTGTCAAATTGACAAGTCGTCTAAAAAAATATACATGCTTTCAGAGGATAATTATTTTCTTTAATTACATTGTGTCTACTCTATCTATACGCCACCTGTGTCGCCATGGCGGAACAAATCGCCGGAAGTGAACCGGAGTTCGTTGCCCGTATGAATGAGCGTGCCAAAGAGCTTGGCATGAACGACACGAACTTTGTAAACTGCTGTGGGCTGGATACAGACGGACATATGACGACTGCCCATGATGTCGCATTGATGTCGCGGGAACTGATCACAAAATATCCGCAGATCCATGATTACTGCACGATCTGGATGGATAATATCACACACGTGACAAGAAAAGGCAGCTCCGAATTTGGGCTTGCCAACACCAACAAGCTGATCCGCCAGTATGAATATGCTACCGGATTAAAGACCGGCTCCACCGGGCTTGCAAAATTCTGTGTCTCCGCAACTGCAAAAAAAGATGATATCGAGCTGATTGCCGTTATCATGGCTGCTCCTGATCCAAAAGGCCGTTTTGCGGATGCAACTGCACTATTAAACTACGGTTTTTCCAGATGTCAGCTTTATACTGATAACCATAAGAAAACACTCACACCGATTCCGGTTCAAAAGGGCACTTCCGATTCCGCAGCACTTTCCTATCAGAATCCTTTCCGTTATGTGGATACCACTGGTGCTGATCTTTCCACCATTACAAAAGAAATCCATCTGCCAAAGGAAGTCACCGCCCCCGTTAAAGCAAATGAGGTCGCCGGAAAAGCAGTTTACAAGCTGAACGGAACCGAAATCGGCTCCGTCCCGATTTTATATCGTGATTCTGTTGCCAAGGCCACTTTTTTGGACTACTTTCATAAAGTGCTGTCCTTCTATTTCTGATTCAGGAAAATGAGCGGCTCTGCAAAAGCATTCTTCTAACGTCCAGTTTACCCCAGCTCCGCTTCTTTTCCATTCCGCCGGAAGTCTCTACGGCAGAATCGTGTAAGATCAGTTTCACCTCTGCCGGTCTCAGCCGGGGTTTTGCGGACAAAAGTACCGCAACCGCCCCGGTCACTACCGGTGTTGCCATGGAAGTTCCGCTTTTCATTTCATAAAGCTTTCCTCCCGCGGAACAGCTCATGATATTGGTACCAGGTGCAAGGATTTCCGGCTTTACAATACAGTGATCCGTTGGCCCTCTGCCACTGTATCCCGGCACCAGTCCATGCTGTTTTGCACCAAGCCCACCATCATCTGAGCTGCCCACGGTTATGATGGTCTTACAGATGCCTGGAATCGTCACACTTCCCGCCTGGGGTCCGTTATTTCCCGCTGCCGCGACCACAACGATTCCATTGTTCCATGCCCGTTCCATCGCCCGGATCAGGCGCTCTTTTTCTTCGCTTTTTGCACTTGGCAGCATTCCCACTGATATATTTAAAATACGGATATTGTAGCGCTCTTTGTTTTGGATCATCCACTCTGTTGCTTCCAGTACCTCCTTTGTGTTTCCGTTTCCATACCGGTCCAGAGCCTTCAGCACAATAAAATTACAGCCGGGTGCGACGCCACGGTACCTGCCACGGCTCGCACTTCCGTTTCCACCCACAATCCCCGCCACATGCGTACCGTGACCATTATCATCATAAGGATATTTCTTATGTCCGCAAAAGTCACGGAATACCAGAATCCTATGGTCAAAATCTTTATGCTTTATGATTCCGGTATCCATGACCGCAACGCCGACTCCAGCACCGATATACCCGGCTCTGTGTGCAAAATCCGCATGAATTTCCCTCACTGTCCGATCCATTGCTATCCTTTACCTTACCGTCTTTATACCTATTTTATGCGGCTGGGAAAGATGCTGTCACACAGAAACGAGGTATGCCTTGCCATAACAAAGTCTTCTCTATAGAGTAAAAAAAGAAGGCGCCTCCTTTTGAGAAACACCTTCTTTATTTTACTTTTCAGACCCATCCGGTCTTTATCTGGTCATAAATTATACGTTTTCCGCCTTTTTAGCATCTGCAGGCACATCCTTGATAGAGAAGCTGATTCTTCCCATCTTGTCTTTTCCAAGACATATAACCGTAACAACATCGCCCAGTGTGAGCACATCCTCAACATGATTGATCCTTTCCTTTGCGATCTTGGAAATGTGAACCATACCTTCTTTTCCAGGTGCAAACTCAAGGAAAGCACCAAACTCTTTGATACTTACCACTTTTCCGGTCAGGATCTGTCCTTCTTCAAAATCTGTGGTGATGATCTTTACCATATCGATGGCTTCTGCAATCTTCGCCTTGTCCGTTCCGCAGATGGAAACAGCACCGTCATCGTTAATGTCGATCTTTACACCGGTACGGTCAATGATCTCGTTGATGGTCTTTCCCTTCTGTCCGACCACATCTCCGATCTTTGCCGGATCGATCACGATCTGCTCGATCTTCGGTGCATACTCATTTACTTCTTTTCTCGGCTCTGCGATCGCTTTGGACATAACTTCATCCATAATATAAAGTCTTGCCTCTCTGGTTCTGCGGATCGCTTCCTCTACGATCGGTCTGGTCAGTCCGTGGATCTTGATATCCATCTGGATCGCCGTGATACCGTCATGTGTTCCGGTCACCTTAAAGTCCATATCGCCAAAGAAATCTTCCAGTCCCTGGATATCCGTAAGTACCAGATAATCATCATCCGTATCTCCGGTCACAAGACCGCAGGAAATTCCGGCTACCATTTTCTTGATCGGAACGCCGGCTGCCATCAGTGACATGCAGGATGCACAGGTAGATGCCATGGAAGTAGAACCGTTTGACTCAAATGTCTCGGAAACTGCACGGATCGCATACGGGAACTCGTCCACACTCGGGAGCACCGGGATCAGGGCACGCTCTGCAAGTGCACCATGACCGATCTCACGTCTTCCCGGTCCTCTTGATACCTTGGTTTCTCCAACCGAATAGGACGGGAAATTATACTGATGCATATAACGCTTCTCTGTGATATTTTCATCCAGCCCGTCGATCTTCTGCACTTCGGAAAGCGGGGCAAGTGTAACCACATCACAGATCTGTGTCTGTCCACGTTTGAACATTGCAGAACCATGTACACGCGGGATCAGATCGATCTCTGCGGAAAGCGGACGTATCTCATTGATTGCACGTCCATCCGGGCGTTTGTGATCCTTTAAGATCATCTTGCGGACGGTCTTCTTTTCATACTGATAAATTGCCTCGCCGAGAATTGCAAGCCACTCTTCATTCTCCGCAAATGCTTCCTCAAGACGCTCTGTGATCTTATTGATATTTTCTTCTCTTGCCTGCTTTTCATCGGTAAATACAGCTTCTTCCATCTCTTCCGGCGGAACCAGTTCTCTGATTGCCGCAAACATTTCTTCCGGAATCGCGCAGGAAGTATACTCGTGCTTCGGCTTTCCAACCTCTGCCACGATCTGATTGATAAATGCGATCAGTGTCTGATTTACTTCATGGCATTTGTAGATCGCTTCAATCATCTTATCTTCCGGGATCTCATTGGCTCCCGCTTCGATCATGATGACCTTCTGTGATGTAGATGCCACCGTCAACTTCAGATCGCCCTCATCCCACTGCTTCTGGGAAGGATTTACAATAAACTCTCCATCGATCATACCCATCTGTGTCATCGCACACGGACCGTCAAACGGAATATCGGAAATTGTCGTGGCGATCGCAGCGCCAAGCATTGCGACGATCTCCGGACGGCACTCCGGATCAACCGACATGACCATATTATTTAAAGTGACATCATTCCGGTAATC
>OIZA01000362.1_pt1 | contig 25177 bp, 17 predicted proteins | sample 1588381 | NCBI WGS metagenome assembly OIZA01 (sample SAMN03283277) | human gut metagenome | biome: human-associated habitat; material: feces | host: Homo sapiens | place: Peru | collected 2012 | reverse complement strand
CAAAGTAAAGCACAAGCTGCTTTGAAAGCTGTTTTAACGCCATTTTTGTCCTTTATAGAATACAGATTGCCGAATACAGAATTTATGGATTTTTCGCCTTTTATAAAGGCTCAAAATGACAAGTTTTTATCATTTTGATGATTTTTGTCATATTGAGCGTTAGCGAAATATCCACACTTTAAATTTATGGATACTTCGCTTTCTTGCGAAAGCTCAGTATGACAAGGATTTTGTCATTTTGAGCCTTTATAAAAGGCGAAAAATCCACACCATTGCTGTCATTGTGAGCGAGCTTTGTGAGCAACCCAACGGGTTGCAAGGCGTAGCAAAAAATCCAAAGAAATTTAATATACACTTTAAAAATATGGATATTTCGCTAACGCTCAATATGACAAAAATTCATCAATATAACAAATTCATCAAACGCTCATTTTGACAAAATAAGTCAATACGACAATATGAATTTGTCTATATTCCGTAGTTTATTTTCCTTGTTTCGTCCCTTACAGCACCTCTTCGACAAAGTAGCGTGGGCGGTGCTTCACTTCGGAGTAAATCTTGCCTATATACTCGCCCATTATGCCAAGCCCCAAAAACTGCATTCCGCCAAAAAAGAGCAGCACCAAGATAGTCGAAGTCCAGCCCGATATAGGTTCAGCGGTAAAAAACTTCATATAAAGGGCGTAAATTCCATAACATATAGAAGCAAAAAACAAAACCACGCCCAGCACGCTCATCAAACGCAAAGGGGCTATGCTAAAACTTGTGATGCCATTAAGCGCAAAGGCGAGCATTTTGGCAAAGGGGTATTTGCTCTCGCCCGCAAAGCGCGCGCCCTGCTCATAATACACCACTTCGCTTTTGTGTCCCACCAAAGGCACGATTCCACGCAAAAACAAATTCACTTCTTTAAATTCAAGCAAATTCTCACACGCCCTGTGCGATAAAAGCCTGTAATCAGCGTGGTTGTAAAGGATTTTCACGCCCATTATTTGCATAAATTTATAAAAGATAAATGATGAGTATTTTTTTGATGCGCTTTCGTTTGTGTATGCTTTTCGCACGCCATAGACAATATCTGCACCATTTTTAAATTTAACAAGCATTTCATCAATGGCATTTATATCCTGCTGTAAATCACCATCAATGCTTATCACACAATCGCATTTGTCTTTGACAAAATGAAGTCCAGCTAAAAGGGCGTTTTGGTGTCCGTAGTTGCGGGTGAGTTTGATGAGTTTGTGTGCGGGGTTTTTCAGCGAAAGCAAAAGCTCGCAAGTCTTGTCCTTGCTGCCGTCATCAACAAAGCACAAAAAGCTCTCTTTGGCTATGAGATTTTGGGCGATGAGTGAGTCAAGCTTTTGGCAAAGTGCGTTGTAAGTGTGAGCCACAACGGCTTCTTCGTTGTAGCAAGGCACGACTATGGCGAGTTTTGGAGCGAGTTTTGGGGCTGACTTTGGGCTGTCGTTGCGAGACTTGCTTGCAAGCCCTACATTTGCGTGAGCAAATTCGTGGCAATCTATTTCTTTTTTCATCTTGCTGCTCCATTGTCTTGCGCCTTGACGCTAGCACGAATTTCGTCCAAATTGCCCCTGCTAGCGACAAAGACGATAATGTCTTCAAAAACCACTACTGAATCTTTGTGCGGAAATGGCTCTAATTTATCTAAAATGCCTGCTTTGTGGAGACGGGAGATGAGAGCCTTTACCCTTTGTTTTTCTGTAAATTCATCATTATAGGTAGGGTAAAATCCGCATACTTGGAAAATATCTTTTTGCATTGTATAGCCAAATACGCTTTGCATATCCCAATGAGGAAATAGATTAAAACCCAAGAAATCACTAGGTGTTTCTACTGAGCCAAACATTATCCCGCAATACTGCTTATCGTAGCTAAATTCGTCAAGCTGTTCTATCCTATCAATAACACGGTTGATAAAGCGAAAATCTTTTTCCATAGAAAGTTTTTGTATTTTTTGTGCATTCAGCGACTGAACCACGCAAGCCCAAATGATAACGCACGATAGTGTAAAGCATAGGTTTTGCCACAGAGTTTGCGTGCGGGCAACTTGTGCTACTAGCTTAAAGACAAGGGCGATTACAAGCACACGCAAAAAGGGTAAGCTATAAAATTCAGTTACGATATTTATGCTTAAATTTTTAGAAAGTATGATATGTGTTTGACTTGCTATAATCATTCCACAAAGCACAATCAAAATGCCAAATTTTGCGCTTTTACGCAGCTTTGAGCCAAAAAGCAAAATCAACAATATCACCACAAACACACCAAACAAAATAGCTATAAATTCAGGCATAAAGGCGACATTGTAAGCAAACAAATGCTCAAAAGAGAGCTTAATGGCAAAGACAATCCGTTCGGGCAAGTCGCTTAAAGCTATCATTTGATTGTTGTAGTCATTTTGGACAATGTCAAGTTTTTTGAGTATATCAAGCACGATTTTATAAGAAATCGCCGCAAAGGCTACGGAGATGATGAGAAAGCGAGATTTGTAAAATGAGAGTTTTAAATCGCCATTATTGTCGATGATGATAGCGATAATCCCACCACAAAGCAAGATAAGCGCGGTATCGATGAAAGGCTGATAGCTTGCTATGCCCCAATGAATGCAAAGGATTGACAAAAGGCAAAGGGCGTAGGGTTTAAATTTGTGGTAAGGTTTGTTTAAATTTGGTAAAATGCCTAGCGAATTTTGGCTTTTTTGCGCGTTAAGTGAGTGGCAAAAGTCGCCCCCCCCCCCCGTTTTGAGCGGAATTAACGCCGTATTCGCCTGCTTTTTTGGCTAAAACAAAGCCTAAAATGCCGATCGCCAAGGCGATGAAAAGCCCAGCGACTTGATATGTAAAATACATTCTCGCAAGGGTAAATGGCGAGAGAGTCAGCACAAAACCAACAACCACCCAGACCCACAGCTTGCGCGTGATGCCAAGATAAACGCAGAGTAAAATGTTAGCTGCGCTAAGAGCCGCAAAGGCAAGGATATTATTTAAGATGGGTAGCACCAAATTTTGCGTGAGATATGCCGCAATGGCATTTTGCGTGTATCGCCCTTGCCCTACCATCCAAGTTCCCATTGCACCGCCAAATGTCGCTCCCCACGATTCGCGCCCCCATAAAAATTGCGCTGTGTCAAACCCAAAGACAACATTACACGCAATAAAAATTATCCAAAATGTGTGGCGATATAAAGGATCAATAGCCTTGTAGCCTTGCCAAAGTTCCTGTGGAAGTGAATTTTGGCTTAGAAATTTCACCATTTTGCCTATGTCTATGCCCAACACTTTACACAAGATAAATCCAAAATACACCACAAATAAGATGATGAGATAATACTTCGCAATCGTTTTTAGCAACGGGCTAAAATCCATCTTATACTCCACCACGCCAAGTTTTTGCCCATTAAATTCACTCAAATTTTGCGAAGTGCTGAATTTTATGTGGCGATTTCGACTTTTTAGCTCGCTAACAGCGTTTTTATCGATAGGCGAAACCCACGAAATGTCCCTTATGTCGATATACGCGATAACCTTTGAGCGGAGCAAAAAATCCGCCTTTTCAAAATAAAGCCTACTATCATAAGCAAAGCTACTTTCTAAACGCTCTTGCCAGCCTTTATCAGTGCCATTTAACACAAATTCGCCGTGCTGAATCTTATCTTTTGCCCAACTTTGCAAGGCAAATGCTCCCAAAAGCCCAGCCAAAGCGACAACGCTTAAAACAGCAAAAAAGATTTTAAATCCCTTTGACAAAGCCATAAGCTCTTTAAATTCAGTCATTTTCATCGGTAGTCCTTTCATCACAGCTAAAAGCTAAATTTTCATCAAAAACGCGCGAAATTATAATCTCTTTTTAAAAAGTTGTCAAGCAAAGCTGAACGCTCTGCTGATTTTATTTTGCCTACATAAAAAGCAAGTCGCTTTCACTGACACCCTTCGCATTCTATGCTTCTGTCCGCCACATCTACCTTTGTGCTGTCAGGGCTTTCGCTACGCAAATAATAAGTCGATTTCACGCCCAGCTCCCACGCAAGCATATAGATTTCGTTAAGATACCCGCCGCTTGCCTTGTCAAGCGACATAAAGATATTGAGACTTTGCCCTTGGTCTATCCATTTAGCGCGCACGGCAGCTGCCCTTACAAGCACCCTTTGGTCTAGCTCATAAGATGGCGTGTAGTGTTGCCAAGTGTCAAGGCTGAGATTTGGCACGACAACGGGTATCATACCGCTTAAATTCTGCTCGAACCATTTGCGTTTGTAGATAGGCTCTATGGTTTGGGTTGTGCCTACGAGTATGGAGATACTTGAAGTCGGCGCGATAGCCATCAAATAGCCATTTCGCATTCCGTCTTTTTTCACCTTTTCGCGCAACTTGTCCCAATCACAATCGCTTTGGTCAAAAAGCCCTTCTCTTAAAGTTAGCGCCTTTGCCTTTTCGTTCGCCACATCGATAGGAAAAATCCCCTTGCTCCAATTCGAGCCTTTAAAGTCCGCATAAGCGCCCTTTTCTACGGCTAAATTTGAGCTAGCTTGTATGCACTCATAGCTTATATACTCCATTATCCTGTCGATAGTATGCAAATGCTCTTCGCTGCCCCATTGAATTTGCCTTTGTGCGAGCATTTGCGCTTCGCCCATTACTCCAAGCCCTATGCTGCGAGATTTTAAATTTGTGTTTTTTACCTTTATGTGCGGGTAAAAATTCAAATCAATCACATTATCAAGCATTCTCACCGCCGTTGGCACGACTCTTGCGATGTCTTCTTTGGTGTTTATCTTGCTTAAATTTACGCTTGCTAGGTTGCAAACGGCGGTTTTGCCGTCATTTTTGAATTTTTCGACTATATAAACCTTTTTGCCGTTTATGCTGTCAAGCGTTGAGATTTTTTTAGCCTTTTTGCTGATACCGCCATCGACACTGATTTCTTGCTCTTCGTCCAAATGCAGCTCGGTTTTATCATCAAAAATCACTTTGATTTGATAGTAGTTTGGCTCGGTGTTTTGAAAGATTTCCGTGCATAAATTTGAGCTTCTTATGATGCCTGCGTGCGGGTTTGGGTTGGTGCGGTTAGCCGTATCTTTAAAGCACAAAAAGGGCATTCCGCTTTCAAAGTAGTTCAGCAAAATCTTTTTCCAAAGCTCTTTTGCATCGACTATGTTTTTGCTGATGGTGTCGTCTTTTTCATACTCTTCGTAGCGTTTTTCAAACTCTTCGCCATAAAGCTCGCACAAATCGCCCGTTTCAAGCGGGTCAAAAAGCGTCCATTTAGCGTTTTCTTTCACCCTTTTCATAAACAAATCATTTATCCACAGCGCGGGGAAAAGCTCGTGCGTGCGGCGTCTTTCTTCGCCTGAATTCTTACGCAAATCGATAAAATCATTTATATCCATATGCCAAGGCTCGATATAAACGGCGATTGCGCCCTTTCGTGTGCCAAGCTGGTCAACCGCTACGGCTATGTCGTTGGTGATTTTTAAGAAAGGTATGATACCACCAGCGGCGTTTTTATGCCCATCAATGCTGCCACCCATAGCGCGCACTTTGGACCAGTCCCAGCCCACGCCGCCGCCAAATTTAGAAAGCAAAGCCATTTCTTTGTAAGAATCAAAAATCCCTTCTATGTTGTCGCTCGTGCTGCCTATGTAGCAAGATGAGAGTTGATGTCTTGTCGTGCGGGCGTTTGAGAGCGTAGGTGTGGCAAGCATTACTTCAAATTTGGAGATTAAATCATAAAATTTCTTCGCCCATTCTTGTGGGTTAAATTCATTTTGCGCCAAAAACATAGCTATGCCCATAAACATTTGTTGTGGCAGTTCTATCGGCTCGCCCTTTTTGTCCTTGATGAGATACCTATCATAAAGGGTTTTTATGCCCAAATAAGTAAATTGCAAATCCCGTTCAGGCTTTATGTAGTCGTTTAAGTCGTCCAAATCATACTTTTCTTTCAGCCCCAACAAAATGCGCCCTTCTTTTTCGCCGCGCTCAAAATACTCGCGCAAATGGTTGTAGCCGTTTGTTTTGCTTACTTTTTTATGCAGGCTATATAAAAAAAGTCTTGCCGCCACAAAAGTCCAATCAGGTCTATCCACATCGATTTTATCCACGGCTGTTTTTATCAGCGTGTCTTGAATTTCGGCTGTGGTTATGCCGTCTCTAAACTGAATTTGTGCGTCAAATTCCAGCTCGCTTACATTGACATTGCTAAGCCCTGCCACAGCGTCTGTGGTGTATTTGCGGATTTTGCTTATATCCACTTCCTCGGTGCGCCCGTTTCTTTTGATGACCTTCATTTTTTCTTCTTTCCTTTCGTTCCAAAAACACGCTCGAAAATCGCCGCGACATTTTTGGTATAGTAGTTGTAATCAAAGCATTCTTTTATCTCATCGCTTGTTAGCTTGCCTTTGAGCGCGCTTTCATCAAGCAAGGCTTGCAAAAACAAGCTTTCTCCCTTTGAATTCACGCCCGATTTGCCCTTTTGCAAATCCTCCCACACTTTCATCGCGTTTTGCTGCACGATTTTGTAGGCATCTTCGCGGCTTATGCCCTTTAAAGGTAGCTCCAAAAGCACCCTTTGTGAAAAAACCAAACCGCCTGTTAAATTTAAATTTTTCATCATATTTTGCGGATAAACAAGTAAATTTTCGATTAAGTTCGTAAGCCGCACCAACATAAAATCAGCCGTTACAAAGCTATCAGGCAGCATAAAACGCTCCACACTCGAATGGCTTATATCGCGCTCGTGCCAAAGGGCGACATTTTCAAGCGCGGGCGTTACAAAAGAGCGGATTATGCGACAAAGCCCTGTGATATTTTCGCTTAAAACGGGGTTTCGCTTGTGTGGCATCGCCGAACTGCCCTTTTGTCCTTTTGAAAAAAATTCCTCCGCCTCATACACTTCTGTGCGTTGTAAGTGCCTGATATTGACGGCGATTTTCTCGCAACTTGCCGCTAAAATGGCAAGGGCTGAGATGACCTGGGCGTATCTGTCGCGCTGAATGATTTGATTTGACACGGGTGCTGGCTTTAAGCCTAAATTTTTGCAAACCTTTTCTTCAAATTCAAGCGGAGCGTGAGCGAAATTTCCCATCGCACCGCTGAGTTTTCCATAGCTTATGCACTCTTTTGCGTTTTCAAGCAAGGTTAAAGCGTGCTTTATCTCATCAAACCAAACCGCTAACACTAGCCCAAAGGTTATCGGCTCGCCGTGTATGCCGTGGCTACGCCCAACCATAAGAGTGTCTTTAAATTCAAACGCCCTTTTTTCAAGTGCTTTGAGTAAATTTTGCGTGTCTGTGATGATTAAATCAAGGCTATCTCTTACTTGCAAAGCCACAGCCGTGTCTATGCAGTCGCTTGAAGTCATTCCATAGTGCAAAAACCTACTCTCTGTGCCTAAATTTTCACTCACACTTGTGAGAAACGCTATGACATCGTGCTTTGTCGTCTTTTCTATCTCGTCAATGCGCCCTATGTCAAATTTAGCGTTTTTTAGGATTTTCTCGCAATCGTCTTCTTTGATTAAACCGAGTTCATTCCACGCTTTAACGGCTGCTAGCTCGACTTTGAGCCAAGCCTTGTATTTAGCTTGCAAATTCCATTTTGACGACATTTCAACCCTGCTGTATCGTTCAACCATATCATAAAGCCTTTTGTTAATTTTTGAAAAAATAGAGTATAATTCTACTCAAATTAAACTTAAAATTTGGTTAAAAATGGCGTATAAAAAAATTAAAATTGCAAATTTGTTGAGCGAATTCGCTGTGAGCGAAAATGCCAGCGACAATGTGGCGCAAAATGCGAATTTACGGGCGTTTAAAGTGCTGATGAACGCTCTTGGCGTGTCGATGAGTGAGGCACAAAGGCTCATCGACAAAGGGCGACTTTTTTGCAACGGCGAAGTGGTGAGCGCAAAAAATGAAATTTTGCGTGGTGAAATCGAACTTATCAGCTATGAAAACGCTCCGCGCGGACAAAAGCCGATTTTTGATAATCAAAACTTTGCCGTTTTTGATAAACAAAGCGGAATTTTAAGCCACCCAAACGGGCGAAACTGCGCTTACAGCTTGTGCGATGAGATTTGGCACTTGTATGGGGCGCAAGCTGGCGTGGCGCACAGGCTTGACAGAGAGACAAGCGGGCTGATTTTAGTCGCCAAAGACAAAAAAACGCAAACGATTTTCAAAACTCTTTTTGAAAAAAGGCTTGTCAAAAAAGAATACCTAGCCCTTGTGAGCGGGCAAACTCCGCTTGAATTCAGTGTCGATTTGCCTATGAATTCAGCTTGCGATGAGGTGAAAACGAGAATGCGGCTTTGTCCTTTGAGCGAGGGCGGAAAGGAAGCAAGGACTGAATTCAAAAGGCTTTGTTATTTTAGCGAGCAGGATTTGCTGAATTTATCGCACGAAATGAAAAATGCGGCGGACAAAAACTTAAATTTAACGGAGACTTTGGAAAATTTCGCTTCGTTTGAGAGCGGATTTGAGAGAAAATTTGATGAGAAAGTGAGCGATGATTTATTTTGCTTGAATTCATTGAAAGGCGAATTTAGCGAAAATGCGAACGGCGATTTGCCTTGCTTAAATTCGTTTGATAGCAAATTTGACGAAAACAAAAAGCGACAAAAAGAATTTTCAGCACGCGAAAATTCAGCTTGCGATGAGAGTGAAATTCAGCTTGGCAAGGGCTTTGATTTTTCAAAAGGCGCGTCCTTGCTGCTGGCTCGCCCGCTCACAGGCAGGCAGCACCAAATCCGCCTGCACCTTTTTGCAAGCGGGTTTGCGATTTTGGGCGAGCCTTTGTATGGCTTGGAAAAGGCGGACATTGAGCGCATTTTAGACAAGCAAATGAGTGCCTTTGAGAGAGTGTCGCTCACGGGCGCGACAAGGCTGTGCCTGCACTCAAATCGCTTGGCGTTTGAATTTGGGGGCAAATCCTACGACATACTTTCGCAAAGAGACATAAGGGCTGAATTTTTGCGGGCTTTGAGCCTGTGATTTGCTCTTTTTTAAAGCGTTGGTTTAAGGTTTATCTTGTCAAATCATCACTGCAAGCAAAAAAGCATAAGCAAATTTTTCAAATTTTCGCAAAAATAACGAACAAAGTGCAAATCAAATTTTTTAAGAAAAGGCTTTTACGAACTTGAATTTTCAAGTAAATCATTTGCGCTTTGTCATCTTTTTGCTTAAATTTTTTCGAGTAAATCGCTTACACTTTATCATCATTTTGTTTAAATTCTTGCGTTCTTGCTTTACCAAAATTTAAATTTGTTTCATATGAAACAAATTTAAATTTTTATGGGCGAGTCAAAAGCAAAGGGCATCAAAATTCAAAGTTTAGCAAGAATTTTGTTGTCTTACTATCTTAACCTTGCCACCGCCCAAATCAATAAGCGTGTAATGCTCATCGCCACAACCATACTCATATTCAATGTGAATTTTTAACAATTTTTCATTTTTCCATTCATAGCGAGCGATATTTTCTAGCTTTACCTCGTCAATCACGCCATCAGTAACGCTATGCGTGTGATTTTTCATCGGCAAGGCTTGTAAAAGAATTTTCTTGTATTGCTCACTATCAAGCAAAAGTCGCTGATAAGCTTGCTCTATATTTTGTGCCTCTATGATGACGATAGAAGGCACTCCAACTATCCACATCGTTTTTAGGGTCTAGTTTAATGTCCGTTTGGCTCTTACTTGTGATTTTTTCAAACCGACAATCAGCATCCTCCCATTTTAAATTTTCAGCAAATGCCACTTGCGTTAAAAACGCCACTAAAATCGCTAAACTTAACTTTTTCATTTTATCCTTTCAAAATGTGAATTTAAAGGTTATTGTATCCTTTTTTGGATTTAATTTCAACAAATTCAATGCAAAAAGGTAAATTTTTGCGAATTTTTATTTTTTCTCATTTTTCAGCACGAAAATTATCCCCGCAAGCCCGATAATCACCACGCCCACGATGAAAATCAACTCGCCTATGTCTAAAATCGTCATTTTTGTGTCCTTTCTTTGAGCTGTCCGCACGCTGCGCTTATGTCAAGCCCCTTGCTTTGCCGAACCGTGCAGGTGATACCCTTTGCGCTCAAAATGTCTTGGAATTTCACCGCATCTTCTACGCTCGGGCGGCGGTATGTGCTGCCTTCGTGCGGGTTGAAAAGGATTAAATTCACCTTTGCGCGAATGCCGTTCAGCAGGCGCACCAGCTCTTCGGCGTGCCGTTTGCCGTCATTTACGCCCGCAATCAGCAGGTATTCAAACATTATCTTTTTGCGTTGATTTATAGGAAAGCCCCGCACAGCCTCCATAACCGCAGCGATATTGTAAGCCTTGTTTATCGGCATCAGCCTGTCTCGCAGCTCGTCATCAACCGCGTGCAACGAAATCGCCAAAAGCACGCCCAAATTCATCTCGCCCAGCTCTTTGATTTGCTTTGCAAGCCCGCTCGTGCTTATAGTTTGACGGCGCGGACTTATGGACAAGGCGTTGTTGTCGCTCAAAATCCGCACGGCACGGCTTACATTTGTGAGATTGTCAAGCGGCTCGCCCATACCCATATACACGACATTTACGCGGTGAGCGTAGGGGATTTGCTGCTGCTTTTTTATCCACAAAATCTGCCCGACTATTTCGCCCGCGCTCAAATTTCGCTTCAACCCACCCTTTGCAGTAAGGCAAAAAGAACAGCCACTTTTGCAACCAACCTGCGATGAAACGCAAATCGTGTATCGCGGCGACTTGACGCGTTTGCCGTTTTCATCAAGGACTTCTTCTTTTATCGGCAAAAGGACGGACTCTATCAGCAAGCCGTCATTAAGGCGAAAAAGGTATTTGATACTTTTGTCCTTGCTTTGCTCGAATTTCACGCATTGCAAGGGCGAAAAGTGAAATTTCTGGCTCAACTCCGCACGCATTTCCTTTGACAAGGACGACATTTGCGAAAAATCATCGGCGTATTTTTGGTAAATCCACTCAAAAATTTGTTTCACACGAAACATAGGCGAGATGATTTTGGCAAGCTCATCGGCGGTAAAATCAAGCAAATTCAGCTTTTGAGTGGAATTTAAAGAGCTTAAAAGCAGAGTTGAAACGACACTTTGCCTTTGTGAATTTAACTCATTTGAATTTAGGCTTTGTGGATTTATTTCATTTAAATTTTGCTTTTGTGCTTTTTGCTTTTTTTGGCTTGTGAAATTTGCGCGTGAATTTGCTTTTAAATTTTCTTTTGAAGTTTTTTTGCTTTTTACTGTTTTTTGGGATTTTTGAGCCTTTGAATTTTGCTTTTGTGAAGTTGTGAAATTTGAATTCTTTTCATCTAAATTTAAATCAGCCTTTTTCGCTTTTTTGCCTAAATTTTCTTTTGATTTTTTTGTTATTTTATCGCTCACATTTTCGCCTTAAATCAAATTCTTTTCCTGTAAAAAATACTCTAAATTTTTCTTCGCCTGAGCGTGATTTTGCAAAAAACTTTGATGAGCATTTTTGTCGCAAAAATTTGTCGCGCACAAAAAACAAGTCGCGCTTATGCCAAAGCGTTTAGCAACGCTCAGCACCGCAAAGCTCTCCATATTTTCAAGCTCCAAGCCCAAATCCGCAAACCTTGCCGCCACATTTTCGTCCGTGCAGATATAGTTTGACGAGTTGCATTTTTTTGTTTCATATGAAACATTGAGATTGATTTCACACTCGGCGGGGCTGTAAAAATCATTTGTGAGCTTACTCGCTTCTACATTAAAACAATGCGCGCTTTCATAAATTTCAAGCAGTTGCAAGGGCTTTTGATTTTCGCCCGCTCTATTTTTTGCGCCTAAATTTTCTTTTATCTTGCCATTTTCACTTAAATTTACAGCGTTTAAGCCTTTTTTATCGCCCTTTTGATACAGCCCACAAGTGCCGATGAAAATGATTTTATCGAGCTTGTTTGCCACGCTTAACTCACTCGCCACACTTTGCTCGTCCATAATGCCCGCCACGCTACGCACATTTTTAGCACCGCTATATCTGCTCGCCACTGCATTAAATTTAAACAAAAGTTCGCAAAGCCCAGCACTTGCCTCAACCAAGCCCACGCCTATACTTTTAGCAAAGCGAAAATCCTCATTTTTCCCCGCACACACGATGAGTGTCATTTTTTGCCTTTTTGAGAGCGTTTAAATTTACTCACGCCACTTTTTTTCAGCATAGTTTTAAATTCATCATAGTCGATGTCCTTAAATTCATAGACATTGAATTTATCCTTGTCCTTATCCACGCTCACATTGACATACTCCACGCCCTCGATACCGCGCAAAACAGCGTTGTGAATGTGTCCGTGTATAACCCTACGCACCATAGGGTTTTGGTAAAACATATCCCACAAAAATTTGTGCATTTTATACTGCCCAAACTCCCCATGCGCATCAGCAAGCGGATAGTGGCAAATCAGCAAATCATCGATGAGCAAGTAGTCGCGCACGCTATGAAAGCCCATACCATATAAATCCAAATTTGCAAGCCATTTGTCGTGGTTACCGCGGATAAAGTGCATATTGTCGCATTTTAAGACAGAGAGCAAGTCCTTACACACCTGCACGCTTTTGTCCGGTCCTAAGGACAAATCCCCCAAAAACAAAAAAATGTCATCAGGCTTGACAAAACTTGCCAAATGCTCCATCAAAGCACTTTGATACTCTTGTATGTTGTGAAATCGTTGCGAGTATCTGTCAGAATACCTCATCACATTTTCGTGGCAAAAGTGAAAATCAGAGCTGATATAAATCCTGCCTTGCGCCCTCTTGCTTGACACCGCAAATCCTTTCTTAAATTTTGTCTAAAAGCGGGTATTATAGCGAAAAATTTGCAAATTTTCAAAGCTAAAATTCACGCTTATGTTTTAACAAGTATAAAATGCGTGATGATTTTGCTCGTTTAAATTTAAGCAAATTCGCCCTTATCAGCACAAGCAAAGTGCTTAAAAACAAATGCGTAAAATTTGCAAGGCTTTAAAATCAAAGTGCAAACGCCCAAAATGCATATCAGCACAAAATCTAGCTTGACAGCTTACTTTAAATTTTAGGCTTTCGCACCAAATTTCACAGGCTTTGAGCGATAAATTCACACAAATTTAAGCAGCACCGCTTGAAAAAAGCTAAATTTTAAGCAAATTTAAGGGCAAAATTCAGTTTTAAAGGCGCAAAGGCGGCTTGATGAGACAAGCTAACACGCCTTTATGTAAAATTACGCAAACTCTTTCAACAAGATTTTGTTTGTGTCCATTATGCCTATGCCCTTATCAAGCACGCTTTTGGCGATTGCTTTGGCTTCATCAAGCGAGTGCATAGCGTAAGTGCCGCATTGAAATTTGTTTGCCTCTGGGATTTGGCTAGCGTTTAAAATGTCTTTCATACTCGCGCTCCACGCATTTTTCACGCTTTCATCATCTGGCTTGCCGATAAGGCTCATATAAAAGCCCGTGCGGCAACCCATAGGCGATATATCGATGATTTCAACGGCATTTGAGTTAAGATGCTCGCGCATAAAGCCCGCAAACAAATGCTCCAAAGTGTGTATGCCCTTTTCAGGCAGTATCTCTTTGTTGGGCACGCAAAAGCGCAAGTCATAAACGCTTATGGTGTCGCCTTTTGGGGTTTGCATAGTCTTTGCAAGCCTCACGGCTGGGGCTGGCATTATGGTGTGATCCACCTTAAAGCTGTCAAGTAATGGCATTTTTTCTCCTTATCATAAGCAAAATTTACGCAAAAGAGCCTAAAAAGCCCTTTCAAAGCGTAAATTCAGCTTGAATTTTAGTTTTAAAAAAAAGCATTTTAGCACAAAAAACTTACAACGCAAAACAATAAGCCACAAGGATATTTACTACCATTCCCACGAGCAAAAGCGGAGTTGAGCGCTTGACAAGGGCGATGGGGCTTATCTTTGTGTATCCAGCCAGCACCAAAATGCCGCCTGATATAGGCGAAGCCGCACGCCCCAAGCAAGAAGCGATTTCTATGGGCAAAACCAGCACCATAGGGTGAATTCCAAGTTTTGTGGCTATGTCAGGGGCGAGTCTGCCAAAGGCGTTAAAAGCGGCGATTCCACTTCCCATAATCACTGTGGCAAAATACACGATAAAACTTAAAAGTGCTATGGTAAGGATAATAGCCGATGCGCCCATATTTGACACAGCATTTGCGATGATGCCTATGCCTCCAAGTGCCTTTATGCCCTCCGCAAAAATGCCAGCCGCCACGATGATAGCCACAACGGTAACAAAAATTTCAGCCATTGCGCGCAAAATCACGACCATATCCTCGCCCAGCTTTTTAGCGTCTTTATGGCGGATAAATTCGATGATGAAAACAAGGGCTATGCTGATGAAATTTGCCGTGATGACATCAAGTTTGATGCCCATAAAATACGCGCTAAACAAAAAAACTATGGGCAGCCACGGCAAAAAGATATAAAAGGTAGGACACTTTGGATTTACTATCTCAGGGATTTCCACTTCTTCGTTGTTTATGCCCTTTGCCTTGTCTCTTTTGTCCATATAAGCATAATAAAAAGGGATTAAAAGCGTGATAACCACCACATAAGCGATAACAACATAAAGCTGATAATCCAAAAAAAGCCCTACGACATTGTCCTTTTCGCCTACCATATCCGCCATATTTATGGAATTTCCATCCTTTGGTCCATAATCAAGGGCGATTAAAGAAAGCACGCTAGCAGCGGTGATAGGACGAATGCCAAGAGCAAGAAGCACAGGGTAAATGCACGCTAGCAAGAGTATAAGCAAGCCTGCATATGATGAAATCACTATTTTAAGTGCCATTCCCACCACAAAAGTGCCGCTAAGCACGAGATATTTGTTTTTGATTTTACCCAAAGGCTTGTTTGCAAGGTAAGCCAGCTTTGCTGAGGCGTTGATGTGTTTCATATAGGCTGCAAAACCCGCCACGCTCATTATGATAAGCCCAACGCCTGCTAAATTTTTCTTAAATGTAGCCGTGATAAAGGCAAAGCCGTCAAGTAAATTTGTAAGAAAAGTTATTTCTTCGGGCTTTCGTTGCGTGTTTGGCAAGGGCGTGCCTGTGAGATAAAAGGCGGCGATTAAGATAATTAGCCCAGAAAAGAAAAACACAAAAATGGGATTGTAGTTTTTCAGCACAAAATAAGCCACCACGCCCACAGCCACAAGCGTGCAAAAAATCATCAAAAAGTCCATAACTTTCCTTTTAAGCAAAAAGCGTTTGCTGAATTTAAGATGAAAAATTATAGCTAAATTTTTACTTTTTGGCGCATAAATTTGGCGAATTTGCGAAATTTTAAGCAATTTCACACACATTTTATAAAAGGTTTCGCTATAATGTCGTTTTATTTCGCAAAAAAGGGCAAATATGCAAGAGTCAAATTTCAGTTTTATGTTGTTGCAGTTTAAGGACAAAGTGCCTAATGACGCGCTTTTGCCGCTCAAAGAGAGCTTGGAGAAGGCAAATGAAGCCGCTATGGAAATGCTGGTGTTTGCAAATCTCAAAAATCCCTTGCTCGCACTCGTGCTTTCGCTGCTTTTGCCCGGTGCTGACAGGATTTACAAGGGCGATATGGTTTTGGGGCTTGCGAAAATCGTCTTTCTCATCGCCATTTATGTGAGCGCTGGCGTGATGGCAAACGATGGCATTGCCGAAAATTTGAGCTTTGCGGCGATTATGCTGTGGTTTGCGTGCTTTTTCTCGGCGTTTGCGTGGGTTGTGGCTGATATTTTTCTCGTGTATCGGGGCGTAAAACGCGACAATCTCGCAAAAATCTTTGAAATTTTAAAAGAAACAAAGCAAAAGTAAATTCACACGCGCTTTTGGGTGAGCTTACACCCTTGTTTGTCGTTGCAAGCCATTTTAAAAACTAAAAAACGGCGTGATAGCCCTTATGGCTAAATTTGCCTTTTCAAAGCCTGAATTTAAGGCTTGAATTCCTTGCTTTTTAAAATGCTTGCCGACAAGGTGCTTGCTAAAAATTTTCGCTGAAAAGTTTTTTACCAAAAAATACTTGCCGATGAAGTCTTTGCCAACAAGTTTTTTGCCGATAAAATGCTTGCTAAAAAGCTATTTGCCAAAAAGGTGCTAGCCAAACTTCAAGCTAAATTTAGCCCAAATGAACGCAAATTTAGCTAAAATTCAAGCCTTAATCGCCTAAATTTTCCTAATCGGCACGCGTAAAATGGTTTTAAGCTTGCTTGCTTCGCATTTTCGCGGGTCGTTAAGGTAGATTTCGTGGTGAAAGCGCGTGGGGCTAATGTCCTTTTCATAGCCCTTTGCGGCGATAAACTCGCTCATTTTTGCCAAAGTTTCAGGCTCTGCGTCATAAGAACCCAAATGCAAGCACTGCACGCAAAGCCCCTCATCATAGCGAAAAAACTCAGCCCTTTCAAAAGGTAGGGCTTTTTTGCTCGCAGCCTGTGCTTTTGCCCACTCAAAGTGCTGTGGCGTGATGAATTCGGGCAGGCGGATTAGGCTGATGAAAGAAAAGTCCTCTTTGCTCGCATAACCGCCATTTTCAAAGCCGCTTTGCCACCAAAAGCCCTCCAAAGGCGGCACGACATACTCGAAAAAGCCAGCGATTTCGTAGCCCTTTTTGTGGCTCATTTTGAGCGCGTAAGCAAGTGTGTAGCAAAGCTCCACGCTCGTTTGATACTCGCTGCTCGTGTTTGGATTGCCCTTGCCGCGCACCGCTATGAAGTGCATTTGCGGGACATTGATGAGTGCGGGGGTTGTTTTTGGGGCGTAAAGTTCTTTAAACTCTTTTTTAAAATCAAAAGGCATCGCTTTTCCTTGAATTTTGATGAAAAATTATAGCAAATTTTAGGACAAAATGCAAACACAAAGCAAATTTTTACCCTTAAAAAATGCAAACGAAATGTGAATTTGTCCTTAAAAAGCGCAAAAAATGAAAACAAAAATTTAAATGCTGATTTATTTTTGTTTGTCATTCTGAGCTTTCGCTAGAATGCGAGACCAAGCCACTTACAAGACCAGTTGTAATAAAAATTCAAACATTTGTCATATTGAGTGTTAGCGACTAGGCGGGTTGCAAGGTGTAGCAAAAATTCTATATTGTCATATTGAGCCGTAGGCGAAATATCCAAAGAATTTAAGACACGCTTTGAATTTATGGATACTTCGCTTTCTAACGAAAGCTCAGTATGACACATTTATATAAGCATAACAAGAACTCTGTCATTTTGAGCGTAGCGACCCAACGGATTGCAAGGCGCAAGCCGCAGCAAAAAACCCACACTAAATTCCGTTTCAATACTTCTCCACAAAACAAAAATCCACAAATTCCGCATTCTATTTTCCACATTATTCCATTCTCCACACTCCACAAAACGAAAATTCAATTTTTTTCAAAAATTTATAAATTTGCAAAGCAAAATATACTATAATAAAAGCTTTATTTAAGGATAGCGATGAAAAAGATAAAAGTGGGGATTTTAGGCGCGAACGGCTACACAGGCTACGAGCTGGTGCGTTTGCTTTTAGCGCACCCAAATGTCGAGCTGGCTTATCTTGGCTCACGCAGCTTTAAGGGGCGAGCATATAGCGAAATTTACGCGAGTTTGCAAGGGATTTGTGATTTAAAATGCGATGACAAGGTATTAAGCGAAATTTCTCAAAGTTTAGATTGCGTATTTACGGCTACTCCGCAAGGCTTTTGTATGCAAGAGATAAGCGAAAAGGTGCTTTCACAATGCAAGGTTGTTGATTTGAGTGCGGATTTTCGGCTCAAAAACGCGCAAATTTATGAAAAATGGTATAAGATAGAGCATAAAGCCCCGCAGTTTTTGGGCGAAGCGGTGTATGGGCTGAGCGAAATTCATCGCTCACAAATCAAAAAAGCCCGCCTTGTCGCAAATGCTGGCTGCTACACGACTTGCGCGATTTTAAGCCTTTATCCCTTGATAAAAACTGGCGTAGCCGAGCTAAACTCCATCATCATAGACGCAAAGAGTGGCAAAAGCGGAGCTGGGCGCAGCGAACGCTTGGACAATCTTTTCTGCGAAACAAACGAAAATTTCGCCGCTTACGGCGTAAGCACGCACCGCCACACGCCTGAGATAGAAGCACAGCTTGCACTTGCGGCTGGGCGCGAGTTTGCCTTGCAATTCACCCCGCACCTTGTGCCTATGCAGCGGGGCATTTTAAGCACGGCTTATGTGAATTTAACGCGCCATTTAAGCGAAGATGAAGTGCGCGAAATTTACGAGCGTTTTTACGGACACGAACCCTTTGTGAAACTCTTGCCAAAGGGCATTTTGCCACAAACGCGCTTTGTCAAAGGCACAAATTTCGTGCATCTTAACGCCGTGCTTGATGAGCGCACAAAACGGCTCATCATCATAGCCGCACTTGACAACCTCATCAAAGGCGCGGCAGGACAGGCGGTGCAAAATATGAATTTACTCTTTGGCTTTGATGAAAGCACAGGGCTTAATGCCGTGAGTTTGTTGTAAAGGACTGAAAATGGTGATTAGAGCGATGAGACAAAGCGACTATGAGCTTGTTTATGAGCTTTGGTGCGAGATAAAGGGCTTTGGGATACGAAGCGTTGATGATAGCAAGGAAAACATACTTGCCTTTATCGAGCGCAACCCAAATTTAAGCGCGGTTTGCGAGCTTGATGAGGACAAAAATGGCTTTAAAAAGGGCAAAATCGTTGGCTCTATCCTTTGCGGACACGATGGGCGCACGGGTGGCTTTTATCATGTGTGCGTGCATAGCGCATTTCGCAAGCTTGGCATAGCGCACGAGATGACGAAATTTTGTCTTGGCGCGCTCAAAAAAGAAAAAATCAACAAAATCGCGCTGATTGCCTTTAAAAGCAACGATTTAGGCAACGAATTCTGGCAAAACTACGGCTTTACCTTGCGCGAGGACGCTAACTACTATGATTTGTCCTTAAATGACAGCAACGCCACGAAATTTAACGACTAGCTTGCTTTCAAGCTAAAAAGCGCGCTTGTGCCGTTTGCAAAAGCAAGCAAATTCAAAAAAAATTTACCTCAAATTTGCTTTTTTAGCTCAAAAATGCTATCATTTTGCACGGAGGTTAGCTTTGAAAGTTTGCAGCACGCTGAAATTCGGCTTGATTGTTTTGCTTTTTGCGAGCATAGCACAGGCGCAAAGTATCGATATAAGCAAGTTTTATTATAGGGATTATTTGGACTTTGGGCAAAATAAAGGCGCATTTAGTGGCAATGGTAGCACCACGATAACGGGCAAAGACGGCACGAAATTTACAATCCCACAAACCCCAAATTTCTCCGCTTCAAGCAATAACGGCAATCTTGCGGCGGTAGGGCGTGGATTTGCAGTTACGGCTAATCATGTTACAAGCCCAGAACAACCAGAAAGCACGCAAGAACTTCGCAAGTGGGGACTTACCTTATATACAATAGCCAAAATGGATACTGCGGACGCCAGCGGCTTTAAGAATAGCGTTTCTAAACCTTATGGACGCGATGAAAAATTTTTGCGTTTTGACAAATATATCGTTGAAGGGCAAGTGGATATGCTCGACATTGATAATAACGAAAAAAAAGATGACACTTCCAAAGACCAACAAAATATTGCGAAATTTAAAGAGCAATTAGAGCAATTCAAAGATGATTCGGGCAAGATTTACATTTATCAGGCGGGTTCAGGCGTGATTGATTTGCGTAATAATTCGCCATACTCCAAAACAGATTTAAATAGGCTAGAAAATGGCGAAACAAAAGGCGGTGGATTCGCAATCCTTAATGTAAATTCGGCTACATATTACAATCTCATAAACTGCAACGATTGCCCAGACTTATATGGCGAGGAATATAAGCCTGATTCGCGTGGAATCACCTTTACATACAATGCAAATACAGAGGGAAATTTTAACAACCGCATTACAAGCGGAGATAGTGGGAGTGGAATTTACGCTTATAACAAGGCGAACAATAAGTGGATTTTACTTGGCGTTACTTCATCGGCTACAAAAGGCAGCAATCAAGCAAACATTGCCGCTGTTTCAAACAAAGATTTGTTAGATTTTCAACAACAATTTGAGCAAAAAATAAATCTTAAAATTCAAGACCCCGCAGATGCGAACACTTGGATACTTAAAGGAAATAACTTAACCTATCAACAAAGAGGCGATACACCAAAGCAAACTGTTAATTTACAGCTTAACAAAGACATAATTTTTAGCGGTGGTGGCGGAACGATTGAAGTGCAAAGCGATATTAACCGAAATATGAGCGGTTACGCTGGCGGCTTTGTCTTTGCTGACGCTACCACAAAAACAACTTATAAATTCACAAACGAGCAGGGCAAAAACTACTCTTTTATAGGCTCTGGGCTTGATATAGGGCAAAATGTCGTGGTAGAATGGGCTTTACGAAACAAAAGTAATGATAGCTTGCATAAAATAGGCAAGGGCGAACTCATCGTTAAAACCGACTACACGCCGACTTCAACGAGCGAGAATTTAGGCACGCTGAAAATCGGCGAGGGCAAGGTTACGCTAGACACGACTAAAAAGGCTTTTGAAAACATTTACATTACAAGCGGACGAGGCGAACTTGCGCTTAAAGCGGGCAAAGCTGAGGCGTTAGGCGCGACAAAAAACACAAATTCAGCAAGTAGCGCGACTTTGGCAAATTCTTACAAGCTCGCGCAAGAAAACACAAATAATATGGGCTTTTATTTTGGCAAGGGCGGAGGCAAGTTTGATTTGGCGGGCAACTCGCTAGTGCTTAACACCATAGCCGCAAACGACAGCAAGGCTATCATCACAAATTCAAACACTTCGCTTGTGGATTTGGAAATTCAAGGCTTTAAATACAAAGATGACGGCAAAAAGGACAGCACCCAAAAAGCCGATACCATAATCCACGCAAGTATCGGCGACAACACAAACGGCGCAAATTTAAATCTCATCTACAATGGCAACAAAACGGCGGTAAATCGTCATTCTGAGCGTAGCGAAGAATCCATAAGCACTAATTTAGTGGATTCTTCGGCGACTTTGTCGCCTCAGAATGACAGCACAGCGAGCTTGATTTTTGATGGGCATATCAACATAAAAGGCGAGCTGAAAGCCGAAAATGCGAACATTGTGCTGCAAGGACACCCTACAACGCACGCGACTATAAGCGATGAAAAAATCCGCGAGCAAATCACAAAAGCCGAGAGTGGCACGAGCCAAAAAATGCCTGATTATATGGATTTAAGCAAGCCATCAACCCTAAATCAACCCGACTGGGACAGCCGAAATTTCACTATCGGCGGCGGCATTAACTTGACAAATGCCACGCTCACTGTGGGAAAGGCGGCGAATTTAAAGGCGGACATAAACGCCGATGGCAACTCGCAAATCAACTTTGGCGGAAAGCATTTCATCGATGAAAGAGACGGCAAAAACATAGGTGGGAGTGGATTTAGCTACTATCAGTTTGTGAAAAGTGGCGATTTAAAAGATGAAAGCTATAAAGACAGCTCATATAATGGCACGATAAAGGCTAGTGGCACAACTATCACTTCAAAATTTTTCGATTTCGCCCCAAATTTAACGCTCACAAATGGAGCGAATTTAAAGGCAACAAATCTTACCTTAAATTCAACAAATACCTTGATTTTTAAAAACGGCTCCACCGCACAAATTGACAATCTCATCGTCAAAGAACTATCAAATTTAGACGGCAAAATCACGCTTAACAACAGCTCAAAATTTGAAGTGAAAGAAAGTTTTACCTTTGATAAATCGAATTTTAACTTAAATAATTTGCAATCAAACACGCTGACGCTCCCAACAGAGTATAATCTCTATGCCTTTAATGGCTCAACAATTACCACCGCAAATTTCACAAATTCAAAAGAAAACGCGCAATTTATCGTGCAAAATTCAAGTTTTACAGCCACTAATGTGAGTTTTACCCAAAATGCGTTTATGACTTTGGATAAAGGCAATCTCACGCTTACAAACGGCTTGCAAAGCGCAAATTTGGATTTAAACCTTTCAAATTCAAGCACGATGAATTTAACTTCTCTAAACAGCACGGGCGAAACTTCACTCATTATAAGACAAGGCTCAACGCTTAAAACAACGGGCGATATGAGTTTTGATAAAGCTACCATAAAACTTGCAAATGACAAATCAAATTTAAATGCAAACAATTTGACTTTGAATGAAAAATCAAGCATTATTTTAGATGACAAAGCCACGCTTACGCTTGAAAATGCTTTATCGAGCAAGGATTTAACGCTTACGCTTGAAAATGAAAGCAAATTCACAGCAAACACGCTTAACGCTTCGGGCGTGCTGAATTTAAATGCTGATGAAAAATCAAAGATAACGCTTACAACGCTTGATTTACAAAAAGGTAATTTGCAAAATATAAGCCAAAATGTCGATATTACCACGCTAAAATTAACCGAAAGCACCGCAAATTTAGAGCTTTTAAACGGACAAATTCCTAAAACTATCGATTTGAAAACAAATTCGACTTTGCGTTTGAATGAGCTGAATTTAAACACAAACAGCATAACTTTAAAAAGCGATGACAGCTCAAAGGCGCACATTAAAAAACTTATTTATGACACTACAAAAGCACAAGCAAACGGCACAAAAACAGCTCCGCAAAGCAATCTTTCAGTAAGCGAGCTTTTTAAACTTGATAATGTCGGCAAAAATTTAGGGCAAAACAAGCAAGGCACAGAGCAAGAAAAACTCAATAAAGACTTACTCACCCTTGAATTTGGCAAAACACTCACTTTGCAAAGTAGCGCAACATTGCAAGTGAGTTTTGCGGACATTGTGAAAAAGGATAGCACGGATTTGATTTTTAATAAGGATTACAAGATTTTCACAGCGGGGAGCTTGATTTACGGCGACAATTTGGATATAAAGCTGAATTTAGCGGGTAGCGAGAGCAATTTTTTTGCCACAGGCAAATTTCAGGACAATGCCTTTTTAGTAGAATTTCGCCGTGATGACCCAAGAAATTTTGGCAATCTCAACCCCCACATAAAAAACCCCGCCCACTCGCCTTTGCTTGAAATTTTGTTACAGCATAACAAAAATGATGAAAGCATTGACAAAGCCGTAAATATGAGCGATTACACAGCCTTAAATCAAAGGCTAGCTCAAATCGACACAAGCCTTAAAACCATAGCAAATGCCGATAGTGCCGCGCTCAAAACCCTGCCGCTGCTTCAAAAGCAAGAAATCAACGCGCGAATTCAGCAAAACCGCTTCACAACGGCTAAATTTGCGCTGGCAAAAATCACAAACCCCGCGCAAAAAAGCGACATAGTGCCTACTTTGCTGTATCTGGACGAAAATGAGCGACAAAACCGCGTTTGGAGCGGTGCTAGCGCGAGTTTTTTCTCAAACGATAGCGATAAATTCAGCCTTCAAAGCGTGAGTATAGGGTATGACAGAAAACTTTTCGGCGATGAGTTTTTGCTTGGCATTTTGGCAAGCCTTACAAATACGCAACTTTCATCAGACGAAACAAGCCTAAACCCTAAAATTTACACGCTGGCACTTTACAGCGATGCGCTTTTTAGGCACGGCGAGCTGCAAAATGAGCTGAGCTTTTCGCTGCTGAATGGCGACAAGGGTTTTGAGAGTGAAAGTGGCTCGTATAAGAGCTTTTATGGGTTTTTTGAGAGTGTGTATAAGGTGCAAACTGCCTTTTTACCGCAAAGTATAAAGCCTATCGTGCTGGGGCGCGTGAATTTAAGGCATTTTGATGAGTTTAGCACCGCGACTTACAAGCAAAAAGCGGACGATGACATAAGCGTGGATTTGGGCGTGGGCGTGGAGTGGCTGTGGCAAAAGGAAAGTGGCTTTTACTCGGCTTCTTTTGTGGCTGAGCGCGACATTTATCATAGCCAAAAAGAAAGGCTGATGAGCCTTACGGGGGCGCAAAAATTTGTCGCTTATGAGACGAATGAGCCGAGCTTTGCGTATCAGCTGTATCTGGCGGGCTTGGAGAACTTCAAAAACGGCATTTACCTGCGATATGGGCTTAGCGGCTTTGTGGATAGCAAGGCGTATAAGGGCTTTAAGGCTGATGTGCAGGTGGGGTGTAGGTTTTAGTGGGGTGCAAAGTTACAAGAGACGCAAATGCGTTAAAAAAACGGCGCACCGCTTGCTGGCAAGTGAGTGTAGGTTTGAGGAAATATACAAATTTCTAAATTCTCACTTTGGCGCAAGTGAAACATAAATTTTATAAGATACGCAATCGGCGTTTTTGCGCTGTAAATTTTAGCAAGATACACAAACTTCAATGCTTTTTTCGCTTTTTAATGCTTTCTCATTATAGTGTCCCTTTACAAGTGAGATATAGGTTTTAGCAAGGCGCAGTTTGTGTCATCTTTGAGTGAAATTTAAGCAAGCTGGGCGTAAAGTTTTGTCATCTTAGAGTGAAGTTTAAGAAAGTGGGGCGTAAAGTTCATCACTGCCTTTTCTCCACTACTGTAAGTGGGGTATAGTTTTAGCAAGGCGCAGTTTGTGTTATCGTGCAAGCTGGTGAAAATGTGTGAGGGTTTTGCCCTTTTTGCTAGCAACGCATTTGCTGCGGCTACGCCTTGCAAGCTGCTTGGTTGCTTTGTGCTAACGCGCTGCGCTCGAAATAGCAAAGTAACTTGAAAAAATTCTTGTCATACTGGGGCGTTAGCCAAAGTATCCATAAATTTGAAGTGTGAGTTTGCACTTTAAAGTATGGATTTTTCATCTTAAATTAAAAGCGTGCCTTAAATTCTTTGGATTTTTCGCTATCGCTCAAAATGACAAATGTTTGAGAGTTTTGCCTTTTACAAAGGCTCAAAACGACAATGCGGATTTTGCTTTGTGCTAGTAACGCATTTTGCTGCGGTTACGCCTTGCAAACTACTTGGTTGCTTTGTGTTACGCTCTGCGCTCGAAATGACTAAGTTCTTGTTATGCTTATAAAATTGTCATACTGAGCTTTTGCTAGAAAGCGAAGTATCCATTTTGTCATATTGCCTTGTTTTGCCGATTTATTTTCCCTTTGTCATACTGAGCGCAGCGAAGTATCCATAAATTTAAAGTGTGAGTTTGCACTTTTAAAGCGTATCTTAAATTCTTTGGATTTTTCGCTATCGCTCAAAATGACAAATGTTTGAGAGTTT
>OIZA01000360.1_pt1 | contig 25201 bp, 20 predicted proteins | sample 1588381 | NCBI WGS metagenome assembly OIZA01 (sample SAMN03283277) | human gut metagenome | biome: human-associated habitat; material: feces | host: Homo sapiens | place: Peru | collected 2012 | reverse complement strand
AACCTATTGATTTTGAATCGGAAACTGTTTAATCAGCAGACACTACTTATAAGTACCATCAAAAAAGAAGCGGTTTTATATTTTTAGAATTTTTCAAAAAATTTTTTGTGCCTTTTGCGTATATTTTAACGCAGACTTATTATATTGACAATATCTGAAACTTCTGTATCCGTCTCACTTCTAATTCATTTTCCCTATGAACTTATACTTTCCAGCCTTTATAAGCAACGCTTTATATATTTCAAATGTGTTGCCTACTTTTTCTGTCTCATTGCTTACTTTTTCTGCCTCATTGCTTACTTTTCTAAAAATTGTAACCTTAAAACCATCTCCAAATTCTTCAAACAATGGAGTTTGCCACTATCTCTCTGATCGCAGATATCGGAAGCTCATATTTATCATTCCTATCATCCCCCAAAGTAATACGCCGGAAATACCCTTCGCACAACGCCCACCGCCGGCACATAGACCGAGAGGTCAAAAAATACCGGTGTGAGCAGCACACTTATGATAAGCACACCAAGTATCCCGCAGAGGTATTTCTGTTCACTGCGAAAACAAAAGGAAAAAAGAAATGACCACAGTGCAGATAACATTACCAGCAGTGCCATCGATGGGATCAGCGAAAGCACGGCTTTTTTCTGCATGACAGCAAAAATAACGGTAAGCGGCGCGGATAACAGAATGAGAGGGATCAATATCTGTAAAAAGCGGATCATTTCCCTTGTCTGTCCCGGCAGTTTTCGCGCGATCGTCTCATACTCTGCCCCAAAACGGTATCGGCCGTAAAGAAGTGCTGCTGCAAAAATACAGCTTCCAAGCACTCCTGCTAGCGTATCCGTGCTGCTTCCTTTTTCCGCACTTTCTGCTGTGTTTCCATTCTCTGTTTTTACAAAGTTTACCGTAAAAATCTCATCCCCACCGAGATAGTGTTCATTTGCTTCGAGAACAGCCTTCTCCACCTCGGTACTGCTTTCTTCAAACAGTGTGCCGTTTTCCGACTCTTCTTTTAATATTTCACTGCTAAAAAAACGGAACAGCACGGCGTATACACTCTCTTTTGCAACCATACCTTTGGTCGTGGCAGTGCTGTAAATATAGGTCACGCTGTCTTTAAGATCCCGTTCTGCCATCGCAGCATCCAGGCGCTCCGGCAGGATGAAACCACAGTCATATTCCCCGTGATAGACTGCGTCCTTCAGTTCTTCTTCTCCGGAAACTTCCACAAATGTCAGTCCGCCTTCTTTCTGCAACAGAGTCTCTTTTGTTTTCTCCGCATAAATTCCGTTTTCCGCAAAAATCCCGATGCGCGTATTTTTTGCACTGGGCAGGATCATATTCTGCACCAGATACAAAAGAAAGATGACACCAAAAACAAATAGATAAAAAGATGGCTTTTTTATCTGCCGCTTTGTCGTCATTTTAATCCATTTTCCGTAAAAACAAGGGTTCTCATTTTGCTTTTTCATACAACACAACGGCTCCCGCCCCTCCAAAGAATAAAATGCTAAAAATAAGCACAAACACTGTCCGCATTTCCACTTTCGTCCAGAGAAGTCCGGTCAGATATTTCTGCCACCATGCAAGCGGAAGCAGACCGGAAAGCTTCTGCATCCATCCAGGGAACGCCGCCATTGGAAACAGTCCACCTGCACAGATGGTCAGGAATACCGCAGTCAGCAGATAAATGAGACCTCCGTTTTCCGAATCCCCGAAGAGCGCAAATATAAAATGGAAAAATGCCGCAAGTGCCAGCGCATAAAGGAAAAATCCGGCGATCTGTCCGGCAAAGATCATCGCAACCGATCCGATCAGCTTTGCATACACGATATTTCCGACAATATAGCAGCCGGTCAGAAGCAGCCACAGATCAAACGCCATCACAAGGATACGCATCACCGACTGAAGCGGCGCATTCACTCCGATCCTGCGCAGACACCGCACGAAATCCCGGCTCTCTGCCCGATATAACGACAGAAAGCAGAACCCGAAGCTTAAGCTTAACACCACTGTTCCGCAAACAAGATAAAATTCGCCCAGACTCACAGCTCCAAGTGGAGTCTCTTCCTGCTCCGTAAATGTGCTGTTTCTTGCGAAAGCATATTCGAGATAGAGTGCGGAAAGTTCATATTCCATATCACTTTTTGACATGGAAAGCTTATACTCTCCCGCTGCATCGTCCACAGCATAGACCGCCGCCTGCGCGGTCTGAAGCATGGAGACACCCGCACGCACAAGTTCTGTAAATACCGCTTTATCGAATGGGCTGTCGGGTGCAAGCAGGATATCCACCGGCGTGTTGACACCGTTATTCACGTCATCGTAAAAGTCCTCGGTAAGCAGGATCACAGCCTCAAGTTTTCCTTCTTTCAGTTCTTCTCTGGCCGTGTCTTCATCCGGATAGCTGAAGTTACAGATACTGTCCACGCTGTCCATTGCGGAAATAAGCTTCATTGCCATCCGGGTACTGTTCTCATGATCCGGTACAACGACTCCAATATTCATTTTTACAAAGGTCTGCGACTGCAGCATGAAATGGCAGATCAATGTGAGTGCCAGTCCAAGCACAACCGCCGTGATCAGAAACGATTGTATAAAAAAAGGGATCACTCGAATCCCTTTTTTTAATTCAATTCGCAAATATGCAAATATTCTTTTCATTTTTTCATCCTAAAACAGACTTCTGGTAAAATCCTGAATGTCATAGATCAGATCATAAAAATCGTCCTCGGAAGCTGTTCCGATATCAAAAACATCACCTTCCGGCTTCTTGATGTTTGATCCACGCTTTAAGGTAAGCTTCAATGTAGATGAACTGTACATATCTTCCATATCAATGACAAGTCCCTTGTCAGAATTGTCAATGGTCGCCAGGATATCACTGTCACCGGTTTCCACTTCCAGTTCTTTGTTTGCATAGTCATAATTGATACTTGCAAGCGTTGTCTTTTCTCCGTCATAGACCTCTACGATCTTGGTCTTTTCCACAGAATCCTCCGTCTTTCCAAGGATTTTGACCGTTCCACTGTCACCGTTTAAGCCATAGGTGATAAAGGTGTTCTGTGTCGGTGTGGTGCCGCCGCGGAATTCCACGTCGAGTTCCATATCTCCGGTCTCATCGGTTCCTGTCACAACAACTGCTGCAAGTCTGTTCTTATAAATATAAAACGTCACATCCAGATCCGGCATTCCGTCAATCTTATCCTTTAAGGAATCAAATGCATTATTGTCCAGATCCTTAATGTCATCATCATCCAGACCAAGCTCTTTGCACATGGTCTTTACATCACGGATCGTATTTTTGTTATAAGTATCATAAACTGCGGAAAGTTCATCCAGGCATGCATCCAGATTCTCCTCGGTAAGCGTGGTCTGATAGCCCTTGCAGGTCACATCCTTTCCTTCAACCTGAAAGGTTGCCTTCGGAACATTCTCAAACTCCAGTGCATTATAATTATCCTCTAATACTTTAAGGTATGCAGCACTCATTTTGGCACTGGAAGCCATATCATTCATGGAAGTCAGGCAGAGATCGTCAAACGCATCAAAGAAATCATTTCCGAGTATTTCTGCCGCATATCCATCTTTCTCCTCGTTAAAATAATAACCAAACACATCCGGATAAAGCTTTGGAACACTGATCAGCAGCCCATCTTCATCCATATACTCATGAAAATCCACACTTGCACCGGAATATTCCACTTTTCCGTTGACACTGTGCATTTTCTGCTCTGCATTCTGCTGATAGGATGCCTTGATCCCGATATCTTCCCCGTCTGTCTCTCCGGCCAATTCCACTGCCAGTGTATAATTTCCACCCGCAATCAGGGCTGTTCCAGGATTTAAGTCCTTCATCAGTTCGTTCGGTACAAATGTATTTTTTGCTGCCTTTAAAACCTTTTTATTTTTACTGGTAAACACACCGCTTGCCGCGCAGCAGATCAGCGCAACCGCGATCACGGCAACCACACCAATTATGATACCAATAAGAATTTTTGCATTCTTTTTATTGGACGGCTGAGGTGCTGCCAGCGGATCATACGGATTCTGCGGTGGCGGCGTCTGCACCGTATTCTGTCTATTCTGTCCCATCACATACGGGTTCTCCTGCGGCGGCATCTGCGCCGTATTCTGTCCCGTCACGTACGGATTCTCCTGCGGCTGACTGCCCGCCGCCGACTGATTCTCCGGCTGTCCCGCCGGTATCGGCTGCCCGGTCACCGGGTCAAATTTCATTTCATTGTTCTCACTCATGCTTTTTTCTCCCTTTTTTTATTTTTTCCAGAACATTTCCGGTATCTGCTATCTCTTCGGTCCGTCCTTCTTCCATATAGTAAATACGGTCACACAGCGCGATCTCCGATGCATCATGCGTTGCCATAACGACAATCCCGTTTCGCACGGTAAAATCACGGATAAAATCATGGATACTTTCCTTAAAAAAAATATCCAGTGCCGCCGTTGGTTCATCCAGTACCAAAATCGGTGCATCATCAGCGGCTGCACACGCGATACTGAGCCGTCGTTTCATGCCCCCGGACAGTTTCTTCACCGGAAGTCTTAACATATCCGCAAGTGCAAAGCGTTCAACCACCTGCTCTAAGGCCTTTTTATCCTTTCGGCTCCAGAGCGCCAGGTTATCCCGCACGCTTAAATCCTCCAAAAGTGGATTTCCCTGCGGCACAAATCCGCACATGCGTGAAAATATCCTGCGGTCTGAAAGCGGTTTTTCCTGAAAAAATGTAAGATCTCCGCTGTCCGGTTTCTCGATTCCGGCAAGGATAGACAAAAAGGTACTTTTTCCGCATCCGTTCGCACCAATAATACCAATGCATTCCCCGGGTGCACCGTATACGCAAACATCCCTTAATACTTCCCGTCGGCCAAGTTTTTTCTTAATATGCTCCGCTTTTACCATAGATCTCCTGTCTTGCCCCAAAATAGCATTGTAATCATTATATGGTATTCTGCGGCTTACTGTCAAACATTTCCCGTTTGATCTCCTCGATCAGTTCCCGTTCGTCCATCGGGTATTTTATGCCCTTGATCTCCTGATAATCCTCATGTCCCTTTCCGGCAAGAACGATCACGTCACCTTCTTTTGCGTTAGTCATACAGTAGGCGATCGCCTCTTTTCGATCCGGGATTGCGACGTATTTGCCGCCGATTTTCTTTACACCCACTAAAATATCATTGATGATTGCGATCGGCTGTTCATAACGCGGATTATCCGAAGTAACCACGGTAAAGTCCGCCAGTCTTGCAGAAACTTCTCCCATCTCGTAGCGTCTTGCCTTTGCACGGTTTCCACCGCATCCAAACAGGCACACCAGCCGCTTCGGTTCATACTCCCGCAGCGTGGTCAAAAGGCTTTCCAGCGCCATTGCATTATGCGCATAATCGATCATTAATGTATAGTGCGAAGATACCGGCACGATCTCAATTCTTCCCTTTACCTCCACATCCGCCAGCGCTTTTTGTATTTCCGGAACCGTAATATCAAAATGGCGGCAGACCGCGATTGCCGCAAGCGAATTGTATACACTGAAACGTCCGGGCACGTTGATATCCACATCAAAATCCATGACTCCACCCACATGATAGCAGACTCCGATTCTGCCCGGTTCATGGACAAGCTTCATCTGCTCTGCGCGAAGATCTGCACCTGCGCAAAATCCAAAGGTCTCTACGCTGCAGGTGTGCCCTCTTAAAATTCCGTCCAGATGCCCGCTGTCTGCATTGAACAGACCGGCTCTGCACTGTTTAAACAGAAGGCTCTTGCAGTACATGTATTCTGCAAAATCCTTATGCTCATTTTCACCGATATGATCCGGCTCCAGATTGGTAAATACGCCGTAATCAAACATGATTCCCGCGACGCGGTCAAGCTTTAAGCCCTGCGAGGAAACTTCCATCACAACCGCGGACAATCCGGCCTTTACCATTTTTGCAAAAAATTCCTGGATATCATAGGATTCCGGCGTTGTGTTTTTCGCATCCTGTCGCTCATCTCCCATAATAACCTCGATCGTCCCGATCAGTCCCGTTTTGATACCACCCTGCTCTAAAATGGATTTTATCATGTAGGAAGTCGTGGTCTTTCCTTTTGTTCCGGTGATTCCGATCGTCGTCAGTTTTTCTGCCGGATAGCCAAACCATGCGGCCGACATGAGTGCGAGCGCAAGGCGGGTATTTTTTACATAAATAACCGTGACATCTTCCGGCGCTTTTACTTCTTTTTCCACTACAAGCACCTTTGCGCCTTTTTTTACCACATCCGGGATAAAGTCATGCCCATCCTGCATACTGCCGGAAATGCACACGAACGCAAAGCCTTCGCCCACCTTTCTTGAATCATATGCAAGTCCGGTCACGTCAAGCCCGGTCGTACCCTGTTTTACCTCATATTCCGTTTTTTCCAGTAAATCCGCCAGTTTCATGGAACTCCACCCTTTCTCTATCTGATTGTTTCAATTTCTCCTTCATATACCGTAACTGCCGGCCCGGTCATATAGATATGATTGCTGTCCGCATCATACTCTATGGTCAGATCTCCGCCAAGTAGATGTACGAGCACCCGGTGATCCGTCCGTCCGGTCAGAATGCATGCCATTACACTCGCACAGGTTCCGGTTCCGCATGCCAGCGTTTCTCCTGAGCCGCGCTCCCATACCCGCATGTTGATCTCTCCACGGTTTATGATCTGCACAAATTCGGTATTCGTCCGTTTCGGAAACATCTCATGATGTTCAAAAAGCGGCCCGTATGACGGAAGGTCGAGACTTGCAGTATCCGGGACAAATACGACCGCATGCGGATTTCCCATGGAAACGCACGTCATTTCCCAGGTTTTTCCACCTACTTCAACCGGGACGCCGATGACCTTCTCTTTTTCCGATATCACCGGAATCTGCGCCGCTGCAAGGATCGGCTCACCCATATCCACGCGAACCTTTGCGACTTTTCCCTGCTCTACAAAAAGATCCAGCTGCTTGATACCGGCTCCCGTCTCGACCGAAAGCCTTTCTTTTTCCACGATATGATGGTCATAGACGTACTTTGCCACGCATCGGATGCCATTGCCGCACATCTCACCCTCCGAACCGTCCGCATTGAACATCCTCATCCGCACATCCGCATGATCGGAAGGACAGATTAAGATCAGTCCGTCCGAACCGATGCCAAAATGCCGGTCGCTCACGCGCTTCGCCAGTTCGCCCGGCTCATCCACCCTTTCCTCAAAGCAATTGACATAAACATAATCATTTCCACAGCCGTGCATCTTCGTAAATTTCATCTTCATTCTCCCATCTTTTTATTTTATGCAGCATAAAACCCCTACGCCAGAATTTCTTCTTATATTTTTCTTTCTATATTATAATACATTTTATTGCTAAAGAATATTATACATGGCACTTTATGAAACAAATATAAATTATGTGCTAAATATATTGCAGATAGTGCTTTTTTTCAACCAATTCATTTCATAAACTTTTAATGTTTCTTTTATCCCCATTTTATATCTTTTTGTTATAATAATAGTTGTAAATACAGAGCTAAAGCGGGGGTTTTTACATGAAGGAAAAAAATACGACAGAATCAAATACAGCAAATGTTACAAATATAGAAATTAATAATCACATTGAGGTAAATCAGTACGTGACCGGGCAGAACAACGTCTTTTCGGTCAATGAACTGGTCCCGATGCAGCGCGGTGTGGATGACAGCATGGAAAAGATCGCGGATATCACCGATGAATTTTCCCAGACCATGGAACCGATCTTACGGATGTACAACGCTGCCATGTGTGTGACAACGGCAAGACTGGATATCATCAAAGACGAATTCAAGTTCCGCAAACAGCGCTGTCCGATCCATCACATTGACACACGTTTAAAATCCGCAAAGAGTATTCTTGGCAAGCTGCAGAAAAAAGACCTGAACCTGACCTTAGGCTGCGCCTGCAACAACATCTTTGATATTGCGGGCGTCCGTGTTGTGTGTCCATATATCAAAGATGTCTATCTGATCCGTGACCGCATCATGGCACAGGATGATCTTTACATTATTGATGTCAAGGATTATATTGAAAATCCAAAGCCGAACGGCTACCGCAGTCTGCATATGATCGTGCGCGTTCCGGTCTATTTCATGAATAAAAAACAGCTCGTTCCGGTGGAACTTCAGATCCGTACACTCGCCATGGATCTCTGGGCAAGTCTGGAGCATGATATCAAATACAAGACCATCAGCAACGGCATTGTAAATACCGAGGATTTTTCTGACGAGCTTTTAGAATGCAGCCGTCTTATTTATCAGGCGGAGGAAAAAATGGAGCATATGAATTCCGCACTGGAGTCATAAGCTGTCATCTCTCTTCTGTCTTATTTTCCATGTTTTTTTCTGTTGTAAGCGGGAGCAGAACCCGGATATCTGCTCCTTTTTTTGTATTCTCAATTTCAAATTGTCCGCCGTGCGATAGCAGGATCTGTTTTACCACAAAAAGTCCCATGATGTGCGGTCTGCTGACGGATTCCTTCTCAGTCTGCGGCTGCCCGGCTATTTGCCCGCTCTGTTGTCCGCTTTCCTTTTGGTCCTCTTCCAGCCCCTGTATCACAGACTGCGGTATGCCGCAGCCATCATCTTTGATCTCAGTTAAAATCCATTCTTTTCCGTTCTCATCTGTGCATATGTTCATAGTTATGTCAACCACACATCCGGCCTCGTTATGCCGGATGCTGTTTCCGATCAGATTTTCAAATGCCCGCGTCAAAAGACTTATGTCGCCCGTAAGCGTAAGAGGCTCCACCGTTTCTGCCGCATCAAAATTTATCTCATAGCATGCAGCAAGTCCATTGTTATAATAGGATGTAACGATCTGCCGCATCAGCTTTGTGGGATGGAACTTCTCCTGACGCAACGGCTGCATCTGATACTGCAGCTTTGAAGTCAGGTTCAGATCCTCGATCAGATGCTTGATTTTAATCCCCTGATCCCGGATAATGCCAAGCTGTTTTTTCTGCTCGACATCCACATTTTCTGCCGTAAGAAGCTGTTCCGCATATCCCATGATCATTGAAAGCGGTGTACGGATATCATGTGACACCCCTGCGATCCAGTTTGTCCGCGCCGTATCCCGCGCCGCGATCACCTCTTTCTGACGCTCCAAAATCTCCGAAGTCTGATTTAATTTTTCTGCCAGCTCTCCCGTCATGCCCTTTTCCGGCAAATGGATACTCTCCTCTTTTGCAAGTTCTTCAATTCCTGCCGCCAGCGGGCGAAGCGAACGGTAAAAATGCAGTCCGAAGAAAAAGCAAAACAGAAGGATCAGTCCTCCGTTCGCAAGAAGCATTATCCTTAAGATGTATCCGATTTTTTCCATAAATGGCATTCCAAACTCCATCTGATGCTTCCAGACACTGTCCTTTTCCTCTCCGGCCACAAGAAGTTTCTCCCCCTGTTTCCAGCACTGCACAGGATAATCATCCAGATACCATTTGCTGAATGCTGCAATATCTGCAGCCGTGTATTTTACTGCAAAATGCGCCGGTGTATCGTAGCTCCAGATGACATTCCCCTCTGCATCCAGAAGAAATGCCCACTCATATCCATTTAAAAGCTCTTTCCCCTGATCGGTTATGACATAGCCTTCCCCGCCGTCCTTTATCTCCTGCGCGATCTGTGAGATCTTTCCTTTTTCTCTGTCCTGCATACCATAATGCCAGGTCAGTGCTGCCATCAGTATAAAATTAAGCACTAAAACCATACATGTGATAAAAACTGCCGTACCGACGTAATTTCGCATGATCTTAAACAGGCCTTTCATTCCGCCACCTCTTTCGTCAGACGGTAACCAAGTCCACGCACCGTTATAATATGCTCCGGTTTTGACGGATTGTCCTCGATTTTTTCCCTGAGATGCCTCATATGTACCATAAGGGTATTCTCATAGCCATAATACCCGTCTCCCCAGACTGCTTCGCAGAGCATATCAAACGTCACGATATTTCCCCGATTATCCGCCAGCTTCTTTAAAATGGCAAGTTCCTTCGCCGTAAGCGCACTTTCCATGCCGTCTTTTTTTACCGTCGCACTCCGGAAATCAACCCTGGCATTTCCGATTTTTATTCCGGCAGCCTGCGCCGGATTTAAAACCGTGCGGTAAGTCCGTTTCAAGATAAGGGATACCCGAAGCAAAAGCTCCTGCGTCAAAAACGGTTTTGTGATATAATCGTCGGCACCGAGACCAAGACCAAAAAGCCGGTCCTGGTCCTCATCACGCGCCGAAAGAAACAACGCCGGTACATCTGCTTTTGCCCGAAATCCCATAAATAAATGGAATCCGTCCCCGTCCGGCAGATTGACATCAAGGATCATAAAATCGGGTCGCTCCCTGTCAAAAAGTGTCTTTGCTTCTTTGCAGCTTCTTGCCGGAAACAGCCTGGTATAGCCCTCTCTGGTCAATATCTTTAACAGAAGCTCCAACAGTTCCGCATTATCATCCACCAGCAATATTTTTGCATCCTGTATTCGTTCCATAAAATTCACCCCGTCTTCTTTTCTCCCATCATTATAACGGTTTCACATGATAAGGAAAAGAAAACGGGGTGAAATTTAAGGCAAATTTAAGGCCAAGCCACTGATGTCAGGCATCCAGTCCAAATTTCTTTCTTGCCAGTTCTGCCAGAAATTCTGCTGTGCCGTCTACACCCAGCAGACTGCTGTCGATCAGCACATTTTTATAATTTACGTCTCCCGGAAGATATCCTGCGTAATGCATATGATACAGATCCCTTGCCCGGTCTACATCTGCGATCATTTTTTTTGCAACCTTTTCTTCCATATTCAGGTTCTCAATGCAGTTTTTCATACGTGCTTCATACGGCGCAAAAATATAAATGCTCAAATGATTTTCATAATCCCGCAACACATAGTCAGAGCATCTCCCGACAACGATGCAGGACTCTTTTTCCGCCAGAGAGCGGATGATCATCTGCTGTGTCCGGAACAGCTTATCCTGCTCAACGGTTGTGTTAATTCCCAGCGGAAATTTCATATAAAAGAAATTGTTTTTCACGGACTCTTCCACTTCGCTTACTGCGGAAACCGGCACATTTAATTCTTTTGATGTCTCCTCCACGATATCTCTGTCATAATATTGTATCCCAAGGATTTCTGCCATTTTACGGGCAACCGGACGTCCGAGACTTCCAAACTGCCTTGCAATTGTAATCACATATTTTTCCATATGCTTTCTCTCCTATCTGCCCAGTATCTTTTCTGCATTTTTATAAAAAATTGCCTCTCTCATTTCATCTGACAAACTGGCTCTCTCAATGCGATAAATCTCAAGCTCTGTTGAAAGCCATGGAAAATGGGAACCAAACAACACACGTGACGCTCCCAGTCTTTTTGGAATATTTTCTATCCCCTCATCCGAATAATCCCCGGATGTTTCAATGACAAGATTGTCGTATTTTTCCATCACATAGTCTACGTCAGTAAGTGCATAGCCGCTGCTGTCAAACTGTCCTCCATGCGACATGATAAATGTAATGTCCGGATATTTTTCTGCCAGACTTCCTACCTGAAAACAGTGGGAAAGCCATGGATAACCGGTTTCGACCAGCACCGGAAGCTTCTTTTCCCGGCATATCTCCATAAATGGAAATACTTTTTTGTCGTTTATGGCAAATGTCTCTTCCCATGGATGCAGAATAAGTCCTTTCAGATGCAGTTCATCCACAGCATCAAGTAATATTTTTTCCGAGTCCCTGCCGAGATTCGGATCGATTCTCGCAAATCCCAATATTTTTCCCGCATATTTTTTCTGCATTTCCGCAACATACAGATTCTGTTTTTCAAAAAAAGGGTCCGTTGTTTTTACCGGGCAGATCACCGACTGATCCACTCCGTTCTTTTCCATGTTCTCCAGCAGTTCTTCCATGGTGCTCTCCTGCCCCAGCATGGATTTTCCCACATATGTATGAAAGTCAATAATCATTTTCTGTCCTCCAATCCCATCACTCTGACTGCGTTTTTATACAGCACCTGCTCCAGTTCCCCGTCTGTCAGCCCTGCAAGCAAAACCTTTTTCAATTCCACCAGGGGATCACAGCACGGTGCGTCTGTTCCGAAAAAGATGCGGTCTGCACCAAGCTCGTCCACAAACCAGCGAATCTCATGAACCAATGGAACTTCTGAAGTATCAATATAAATATTTTTGTACTTCTTTGCCACTTCAATCGCATCCCGATTGTGCGCATAACCTCCCATATGTGCCAGTATCACCGTTGTATCCGGGCACTGCGCTGCAAGTTCACCGATCTGAAGCGGAAGACACATCATTTCGTCTCCACAGTGAAACAGCACCGGAAGTCCAAGTTCACCGGCTTTTCTGCAAAGATCAACGGTCAGTTTTCCATAAGGATGCAGTGTGTAATGTGCCGGATGCAGCTTTACTCCACGAATGGGATATTTTTTGCACGCATCCTCAAGAAACCGGATTGCCTCATCGCCAAACCAGGGATCCATACGCAGGAACATCATAAAACGATCCTGATAGGGCTCAATGTCTTTCCACAGACGCTCGGCGCAGGTCATATCCGGTCCCGGAAGATTCAGATACGCACTGACCACTGCCTTTTCGATTCCTGCCTCATCCATCAGTTTTACCAGTTTTTCTGCCGTATCAAACCAGTTCAACGGCTCACACACATCCACGTGTGCATGCATGTCAATAATTCGCATTTTCCATTCCTCCTATACAAAAAGATTACAGGTATGTCCATCTGCCTCACGGATACATCTCTGATAGATCTGATCCACAAAGGGCATAAGCTTATCATTTTCCTCCACTGTTTTTTTGAAACGCTCTTTAAATTCTCCGGTCATTCCGTCCAGTTCTTCGATCAGTGCCTTTTCATCCACATTTACAAGCACCCGGTTCTCCATCAGTATTTTTCCATTGCTGATTACCGTCTCAACATCACTTCCATCCTCACAGTAAACGAGGTGTTTATAAATATCATTGAGCGGTGTAAAGCTTTCGGTTTTTAAATTCAGAATGCTGATATCCGCAGCCTTTCCAACAGACAGGCTGCCCAGTTCATCGGTACGCCGCAGGCTGTGTGCCGGCGTCTGAATTGCCAGCTTTACAATGGTCTTTGCATCTACCCAGGACTTGTAATCCGGATCCATTACCTTTTGAAGCAGCGCAGAAAACTTCATTGCTTCAAATATGCTGTACCCGTCATTACTGCTCATTCCATCTGTGCCGAGCACAACATTAACCCCGTGCTTTAACATATTACGGAGAGACATGATCCCGCTTCCCAGCTTCAGGTTGCTGACCGGATTATGCGCGATGGATGCACCGGCTGCTCCAATCGCCTTCATATCCGCCTCATCCATCCACACTCCATGTGCAATAGTAAGACGGTCTGTAAGAAATCCAATATCCTTAATATGCTGTACGATCGATTTTCCATAAAATGCAGGTCCTGTTGCAAGCTGCATTCTTGTTTCCAGGATATGGGTATGCATGGGCAGATCGTATTTCTCGGCCATGTCAAGTGCACGCATCAGATACTCATCCGTACATCTCTGCGGTGCGGAAGTGGAGTATACGACCTTAAATCCATCCTTCTTATTCCAGCGGTGTATCACTTCCTCATAGAACTCCAGCATTTCATCCGGGTCCGGATGTCCTGCCAGCTTATCCTGCCACTCTTTCGGAAAATATTCTCTTGTATATGGAAGTTTGTCCACATATTCACGGTCACCCATATTGACCGTAATATTTCCCTTCAGTCCCAGATCTTTATATGCCTGAAACACACTGTCGAATCCTTCCAGTGTAGACTTCGGGCATTCCGATACATCATCCTGCACACAGGTAATTCCTTTTTTGACCATTTCCATTGCCCCGATCATGGTACGCAGATAGATCAGACGGTTGGAAAAAGGCCCATAGGCAAGCGGAGGACAACTGTAAAGCATCCACGGCTCCAGCGGAAGATTATCAAACAGACCACGGAACATATTTTCATCCGAATGAAGGTGGGAATTGATCAGTCCCGGCATAACCAGCCGGTCGGTACAGTCAATCACTTTGTCTGCTTCATCGTTCAGTCCGCAGCCTATTTTTGCAATCTTTTCATCTTCGATCAGAAGATCCGCATCGTCCAGGATCTCCTCTTTTTCATTCATTGTCAGTATTTTTGCATGTTTCAACAAAATTTTCATGATTCATCCCTCCGTTTAATAATTTATGAATAAAGCCTGTATGCACAGATTTCGGTATACAGCATTACCAGTTGGTTGATATCCTCAAAATCAATCTGCAACAATCCTTTCATTTTTTCCAACCGCTTCATCAGCGTATTTCTGTGTATAAACAGTCGTTTTGCCGTCTCGCTGGCATTAAACATACATGTAAAATACATGGTCAGCGTTTCCATATACTCCGTATGGTTTTCTTCATCATAATCCAGAATACTTTTCAGGCGGCCGTTCAGATAATAGTCCTTTTCCTCCGGATGCTTCAGAAGATAGTCATAATAAACATATTCAGAAAAATCATATATTTCCTTCTCTGCCTGAATGCGCTTTCCTATCACGACTGCACGTTCCGCCTCATGTGCTGCCTTTCTCAGTCCTTCCTTTTTCTCACTGATACGGCTTATCCCTTCCGTAAGCTCAAATTTCTGAAACTTTTCTTCCACCGACTTTTTGAGTTCTTTCCCCAGCCGTTTAGCTTTTTCTTTCATACTCATGGATGTTTCATTTCCTGCATCCTGTAAAAAGACAAACATGGAATCTCCATGATAAAACGAAACTTCATTTCCTGCTGCGATCCATGTTTTTCCTTCCACTTCCCTGCTCATAAAACGAAAGACCTCTGTCAGTGAAGCATCTGCATCCTTTCCTCTTTTGCATTGTATCAGGAGCAGTATCCTTTTTCGTTCCGTCGAAATCCCATATTCGTTACATATCTGAAAAAGTGTTTCATCTGCAATTTCGCGGTTGGTACAGAAAATATCATACAGCCTCTCATTATTTTCATTTTCAATCTCATACGCATCCGGATGAAATTTCTTTGAGCGGAAAAGACTCATTGCCATGATCATCCCGCAATGCTCCAGTGTCTTTTTCTCCGAAACGCTCAGCGTGGTCTCATCCTCGATCACCAGAAGTTCATATTCCGTATTGGCAAGTGAGACAAGATATCCATGCTTTGTCTCACCATTTGGAAACAGCGCTGTCACATTATTTTTTTCTGAAACCTCAAGTTTTTCAATATGGCTTCCGCCGGAACACAGTTCCCAGTCTTTTTTCCGCTTGGAAGCATAGATACAGTTTGCGCTGCCATCCAGCAAAAGAACTGTTTTCCTCAGATATTCCGATATCTTTAGCACAATTTCCAACACCGCATGTTTGGTAAAAAACATCTCGGAAATATCTTCTATCAGTCGCTGCTCCCTCTGTTTATCCAGATGGTTCAACTCATATATATGGTTATAGATCACCTGGCTTATATCAGACAGGGAATAATAGTACGGAATTTCAAACAGCGGCAGTCTTACTTTTTCCGCTTCCTTTATCATGCATTCCGGTATCTCCTCAAAAAAACTTTTTATTTTTATGCCAAGACCGGCACACCCCACCTCCTTTAATTCATCAATGAGCTGTATCTGCTTTTTTTCATCATCTGCAAACAGATATCCCGTTGTAATGATCAGTTCGTCCTGCTTGATCCAGCGTACCGTATTGGGATTATCTATGTTATTTACCCGGTCGAATCTCGAGTCTCCCATGTCACTGCACGCCATGCAACGAATATTTTTCAGTCCACTTTCATAAAAAAGCCAGTTCAATGTAGTTTTCATACTATTCCCCCAATTTCTCAATAAGTTATACTTATCTTAACTTAATTTTCCTTATTGGGGAATGGAAAAAGATGGAATAAATTCTCCCGTGCCTTTTTCTGCCGCAAGGTATTTTCCATCCTGCGCTACAACCCTTCCTCTGACAATCGTATACGCGGCACTTCCCGTGCCCTCTACTCCATGAAAACAGGAAACATGGCCTTTGGTATATAATTCTTTTTCATTGCATTTCCATTTCTTTTTGGGATCAAAAATCACAAAATCTGCATCGAATCCAGGCTTAAAGTCTCCCTTTCTTCCATACAGTCCAAAAATTTTTGCCGGCGCATAGCACATTGTTTTTGCAAGAAGCGACGGGCTTAATTTTCTGCGGTTTACTGCAAGCTCGTACATGTAAGGTAAAAAACACTGAATGGAATTGAATCCTCCCCACGCTTCCCAGATATCAAGCTTTGCATTGTCTTTTTCATTATCTGCAGCCGGAGAATGATCACTGCCAATGCAGGAAAGTGTGCCATCCAGCACATATTCCCATAATTTTTCCACATCCTCTGCCTTTCTGAGCGGTGGCGTGCATTTTGCCGCTGCACCTTTCTGAAACAGATCTTTTTCTGTCATCCCCAGATAGTGCGGGCATGTCTCTGCCGTAACCGGCAGTCCTTCCCTGATCGCCTCCCTGATTCTTTCCGCTGTATATGGATGACTCACATGACAGATATGTGCCCGGCATCCAGTTGCTCTGACCAGTGTCAGAATATTTTCCACTGCCATATATTCTGTCCAGACATCGTGTGCCTCCAGAAAGTCCTGTATCTTTTCGTCTGCCGTTCTTCCCTCTTTCTGTCTGCGCTCCTTCGTCCGAAACAGCACCTGTCCATACTCTTCACAGTGAAATCCAAGGAGTGCATGATACGGCTTTAAAATTTCCATTGCTCTGCGGACCTCTCCCATACTGACAGCCGGGAACTCCGGTCCGTTAGGGCAGGTAAACGCTTTAAACGCTGCGACCTGGCATTCCTGCAGTTCCGTCAGCTTGTCCAGATTTGCCGGTGTACGCATTCCATTTTCATCATATGCTCCCACAATTCCGCCCCACAGCGCAAAATCAATATAGGATTTCTGAAGTGCACGTTCCTTTTTGCACGCAAATGCTTCCTTGTCTGTCAGTGCCGGCCTGTTATTGAGCGGCATATCAATCAGGCAGGTACAACCTGCAGATGCTGCGGCTCTGGTTCCCGTCTCAAAATCCTCTCTATACTCATAACCTGGTTCATTTAAATGCGCATGGCAGTCAATGATTCCCGGAAACACCAGCATTCCGGCTGCATCTATTGTTCGCTGCGCCGCAATATCCTCTCCCGGCTTCACGAACGCAGCATATTTTTCATTCTTTACCGCCACATCCGCCTGAAACATACCATCCTTTGTGACTAGCGTTCCATTTTTTATCAACAGATCGTACATAACCTTTCTCCTTTCACAATTTTTTTACTGTTTCCGTCAAAAGCTCTACTGCCTTTTCCAGATCCCTGCAGTCCGTTTCCTCCTCTTTGCAATGACTGCGGCCTCCTTTGCTCGGCACAAAGATCATTGCGGCCGGTATACTGCCTGCAATAGCAAGGGTATCGTGTCCTGCTCCACTTTGCATCTGATGCAGCCGGCACCCCAGTTCTTTTCCGGTCTCCATAAGCTGCTCCACCAGTTCTTTGTCCATCTCTGCAGGAGATGCCTTTAACGTGCCGGTCATTTCTATTTCCATTCCATGCAGCTTTTTTTCTTTCTCAAATGCTGTCCGAAGCTCTGTCTCCATCTGATCGAGCAGTTCCTCTTTCATGGAACGGACATCTATGGAAAATTCGACCTCCCGTGCAATAATGTTGACTGCCCCAGGTGATACAAGAACTTTTCCCACCGTTGCCACCATGTTTCCTTCACTTCCGGCCGCAAGCGCTTCGATTTTCACGATCAGTCGTGCCGCCGCACTTACCGCATCCTTACGCATATGCATTGGCGTAGTTCCCGCATGATCCGCTCTGCCCTTCACCTTCACGTTATAACGCCGGATTCCGACAATGCCGTCAACGATTCCGATTTGAGCTTTCTTCTGCTCAAGAACCGGTCCCTGTTCAATATGTATCTCAAAAAACGCACCTATTCTTTTTGTTTCCCAGGCCGCCTGTGGGATATGCTCCGGTACCAGACCATACTGCTGCATGGCTTCATATACGGATATTCCTTCACTGTCCTTATACTTTCTGCATTCCTCTACCGTCATTTGTCCAAGCATACAGCGGGAACCAAAATAACCGGTTCCAAACCGGCATCCCTCTTCATCCATAAATGCTGCCACGACAAAATCCCGTTCCAGTACAACTCCCTGACGCTTTAAATTTGCGGCTGTCTCAATTGCCGCCACCACACCTGCGATTCCATCAAAATTCCCGCCATATGATACAGAATCATAATGAGAACCGGACATAATACACGGCAGGGCTGCATTTTTCCCATGATAAACTCCAAATATATTCCCCACCGCATCTTCATAAGTCGTAAGGCCTTTTTCTTTCATGCATTGTTTTATGTACTCGGCTGCCTCACGCGTCTCTTTGCTAAACGGTAATCTGGTACAGCCCTGCTGTGGTGTTGCTGAAAAACGGGCAAGTTCGCACAGCTCACATTCAAGATTTTTTTCTATTTCACTCATGGCTCCTCCTTTCCGGAACGATCCTGGTGCCGCTTTTATCTTCCATTGCCTCTGTAAGACTGCACAAAGAAGTGATCACCGCCTCTTTGCCGGTCGCACGCACAAATTTTCTTGCCGCATCCACCTTAGGACCCATGCTCCCTGCCGGGAACTGTCCCTCTCTCATATATTCGTCACACTCGGCAAGGCTCATGACATCCAGCTTCCTTTCATCCGGCCGGTTAAAATTAACTGCCACCTTCGGTACTCCGGTCAATATGATCAGTTTGTCTGCACAAACCTTTTCTGCAACCAATGCCGAAGTATAATCCTTGTCGATCACGGCTTCCACCCCTTCCAGGCGCTGGTCTTTTTTCACAACGGGAATTCCTCCTCCGCCCGCAAGAATGACCAGATATCCATCCTGCAAAAGATCGGATGCTGCTTTTTCCTCAACCAGTTCCAACGGTTTTGGCGATGGTACCACACGCCGGTATCCGCGGGAACCATCCTGCTTCATAACATATTTTTTCTTTCTGACAAGTTCTGCTGCTTCCTGCTCTGAGAAAAAAGGGCCAACAAATTTGGTCGGATTCCGGAAGCCTTCATCGTTTTCATCGACTACCACCTCAGATACCAACGCTGCCATCGGCTGCATGAGACCTCTTTTTGAAAAACTGTTATGCAGTCCCTGCATCAAAAGATATCCCAGGCTTCCCTGCGTCTGCGCTCCGCAGATATCCAGCGGATTCTCCGGTATGACCTGCTTTGCAAGTTCATTCTGAAGCATGATATTTCCAACCTGGGGGCCATTTCCATGTGTCAGGACGATCCGATATCCACGGGCCACCAGCTCTGACACCTGATCGCAGCACAGATCAATGTTGTCCTGCTGCCGAATCAGACATCCCGCATCATCCGTACATAACAATGCATTTCCACCAATTGCAATCACTATTGTCTCCATGTGCCCTGTTTCATTCCTTTCTGCACAGCATACATCCGGTCAGGATTCCCGTCAGCGTATCAATCCCTGAACTGTGACCGACTGTTCCAATTTTTTTCACCGCTTTTATCATATCCGCGCCCTCATTCTTCCTGAATGACAGTGCCAGTTCAAGCAGATACTGCCCGAATTTTCCCTCACACGCATATTTCAGAAAGGTGCCGCTCAAATCAGTGGTCGCATCCAGACGATCCTGTATCATCTCTGTCAGCTCTTTTTTCCATTCCACCTTCTGCGCTCCAGCCAGTGAAAGCCGGAATAACATTCCAACCAGGAAATCATCCCCGGAAGGTGTCAGTCCGCTTCCCGCACCGATCAGTTCCGTCATCTGTGCAAGTGCCGCTTTCCTGTTTCCTGCTGTTATACAGGTGCATATATTTTCATACTTACCAAAAAGATATGTTTCCACCGCATTTTCTACCGATCTTCTACCGGTAACAGCTCCGCCAAATCCGGTTCTGCATTCTGTATGCTCCAGATAACCTCTGATAAGATCTTCCAGCAGGAACTCTGTCTTTTGTTTCCTGATATTTTCTGCTTCCAGTGTAGATGACAGACACCCGGCTCCCGCAGCGGAAAACTGGTAATCTCCGATTGTAAGCACCTGATCTTCCACAATTACTTTCATCTGCTTTTGAATTTCAAGTTTTCCGAATGCATCTTTGGACAGCTCCGGTATTATTGACATCGGCGTCCAGCCAAGCGTTGATGGATGCAGGGAAAACAGCCTGCCCTCCATCTCAACATTGATCACATTGTGATACACAGAATGAATACTGCCATATTGTTTTCCTGTCTGAAATAATGTCTGTGCATCCCCGGTGAGCTTTCGTATCTGTATCATAAAATCGCTTCTTTCCTAAAACCCAAGCGAACGCGCATAGGCAAGCAGCGCCGTGGTAAAGCATTCTAACGGCGGATTTACGGTTCCAGCACCAATCTGACCCTGTCCTGCAACCTTGTGCGCAATTCCCGTATTGATGACCGGCGTAATTCCTGTTTCCACTACCTTTCTCACATCAATACCAAGACAGGTTCCCTGAAAATCCCAGGTGGGAATCGGAAACATTCCGTTATGTGAGATCGTAATCTCACACATACGGTTGCTGATCTCCAACGCATCATAAAAACCGCCCGTCCCGACAAACCGCGTAACTGCAGGTGCCGCGATCATTGCCATTCCGCCGACACCAAATGTCTCGGTGATCGCAGAATCTCCCATATCCGGATTTGCCATACTCTCATCGAATCCGGTAAAGTATAATCCTTTGGGTGTGTTAACCGGACCTGTAAACCATTCTTTTCCCATACCACTCATATGTATGCCAAAATCCTTACCATTTCGCGACATTGCTGTGACTACGGTTCCACAGCCCACCGTCGCCGCATCATCCATAACTGATTTTGCAGATGCCATAATAATATTTAAAAAGAACTGATCGGTATCCGCAAGGAATTTGATCACACGGTATTTGTCTTCTTCGGAAACATCGGAAAGACTTACGATACTCGGTGCGATTTCTTTCAGGAATACAAGTGATGCGGCAATATTTCTCTGATGAAATTCATCTCCCATTGCAATTGCCCGGCTCACCATTACATTGACATTCAATCCGTTCTCAGTAGTATGAAGCGCCTTGCTCAAAACCGGCCCCAGCACATCCCGCATAAATCTCAGCCGGTCAATGACTTCCGGCCCATACGCTCCAAAACGGAGTACCTGTCCGATTCCTTCATTCATCGTACAGTATGCAAAATTCTTTCCGGCAAGATTCTCTACCTTAAGCACCGGCATATGTGCAGATGTAATTCCTCCCATTGGTCCAACAAAGCTTACATGATGGCACGGCACAAATCGCACCTGTCCCTGACGAAACAGTTCCCAGGCTTCCTCCTCGGTATCCGCCCATCCTTCAAACAGCGCTGCTCCCACACAGGAGCCCTGCATCGGATTTGTCATATCTTCCCAGGCCAGAGGCGGTCCTGCATGTAATAAGACCTTTCCCTCTGCAAACACATCTGTAACGGTATATGCCGGAACCACATCCTGTAAAAATGGCTGGCCCGCCGTTATTTTATCAAGCACCGCCTGATTTGCTTCTGCGATGGTCGCATATGGCCCTTCCTTAAACCGGTACTGCTCCAGAAATTCCAGTACCTTTTTTAATGTGGCATCTCCGCCCGCAACCGGTTTCCATTCAAAATGAATCACTTCTGCTCTTGTTGTCTTAAGATCCTTTGCAAAACCTTTTAACCCGATATTAATTACTTTGGGCGGTTTTCTCAGCAGATTCATGATCTTTTCCCCTGCCGGGGCATGCGCTGCCGCCTTTTCCTGCGGCCGTTCCACTTCATCCTCTTCCAGGAGCGGACAATATCCACACAGTTTCAACGCCGTTGCAACCGCACGGTCATTGCCATAATACACATAGGCTCCCGCTTCTGTCAGGATCTTTTTCTGATGCTCTAAGGACTGTGGATCATAACCGGTTCCAACCAGGTTGATGATCACTTCAAGTCTGCTGTCTGCCCTTGTTTTCTTCAGCTCACGAATTCCTTCCGCCAGCTCCCCGGCCGGATTCTGTGCCGCCCCGTAACCCAGGACTACATCCATCAGAAGTACCACCGATTCCTTTACAGGTCCGATCAGTTCAAGCATTTTTTCTTTCCGGGCAGAGGCATCCATCATCGGATGCGGCTTTCCCTTGGTAAACACATCGTCTCCGAGATCAAGGATCATACAGCGCTCATCTTCTAAAATACAGCCTGCCGGTTTGGTTTCCTTGTTTTCTATTCCCATGCTTCCTGCGATCAGGTGTGCTGCTTCATAAGCCAGTGTTCCTCCTGAAAACAGTCCAAACAGTTTTGCATGACTGGAAAATGTGATTTCCGGTGCCGCATCTGCTGCTGCACACTGTGGTTCAATCCCTGACAGCTTCACCGCTGTTTCTGCTGCCTGCCGCATGGTAGACACATAATGTACATTTCCGCATTTCGTTCTTTTATCCTCTCCGATAAAGAGAACTACGGCCGGCTTGTGTATTCCGGATAAAAAATGCTCCATCTCTGTTTTCACGCGCGCCGCCGGTGGTTTGGAAACTACTACGATCGTTTCCGTCTCCTCGTCTTCATCCAATGCTGCAATCGCATCCTTCATGGAGATGCCGCCGATCTCTTCCCAAAGGTCTCTTCCTCCGACACCGATTGCCTGAGAGATTCCACCGCCAAGCCGGTCAATGGTAACCGATATTTCCTGTATTCCGGTTCCTGTTGCTCCAACAATACCAATCGACCCTTTTCTGACCATATTGGCAAATGCCAGCGGAACACCACCCAAAATGCTCGTGCCACAGTCCGGCCCCATCACAAGAAGTCCTTTTTCATGTGCATATTCTTTCAGCCTACTCTCATCCTCGATTGTGACGTTGTCGCTGAAAAGCATGACATTCTTATTTAAATCAAGTGCCTTTTTTGCTTCATCCGCTGCATACTCTCCCGGCACAGAAATTAATGCCAGATTATATTCGTCTCCATATGCTTCTGCTTCATTCCAGTTTTTTACGGTCTTAAGTCCCGTATTTTCCTTCTTTGCTTTTTTCTCTCCCTGATAGGCCTGAGTTACTGCTTCAACTACCTTATGAAACGCTTCATCCTCCGCCGTATCCACACAGATGACCATGTCATTTGGCTTTGCCTTTTTCAGTTCCTCGGATTCAAAGCCGCCTTTTTTCATAATTTCAATATTGGCCGCGGTTCCCATCATCACCGTTGCCTTTGTTACTCCGTCAAATTTGCCGATCTTTTTGCTCAACAACATCAATTCGACGGAATCCATATAGGTATTCTTCTGAATCATTGTCCTTATCATACTCGAATCCTCCTCAATGCTTTCTGTGTTTTTCTGACCAGTCTGCCAGCAAAAAAATCATTGATGCTCCCAATAATAATGCACATGCTATATAAAAACCGTATATTTTACTTCCGTATAAGTCTTCCACATATCCGGTAATTCCGGGTGCCAGAATAGAACCGCTCATTCCGAAAAAATTAAAAATCCCAAGTCCCGTCGCATAAAAATGTTCAGGTATATCTTTACAGATATGCGGAACAATTAACGGATCGATCGCCTGTTTTCCACACAGCCCATAAACAGCCAGACAGATAACAAGCAATACCGGAAGCAGGCATTTCGTAAGTAAAAACAGCATACCTGCCGATGCTGCCTGAAGCAGCACCATCGCTATCGTGCTCTTTCCCTGAAAACGATCCAGCAACTTGCCAAGAAGGAGTGCCCCCGGAATTGATACAAGTGCAACAATACTGGTATAAGCACTTGCAGCGCTTCCATTCATACCACGTTCTGTCTGTAAAAATGACGGCAGCCAGGTCGCTATCATGTAATAACCATAGCAGGTTGCAAAATAAAACAGATATGTCGCCAGCTTTTGCGGTGTAAACAGCGCCCGAAAACAAAATGTTTCTCTCCGCTGCTCCCGTTTCCGTATCTCCGGCCTGTCATCCTTCAGATTCCGTAAAAAGACCAGAATCACCAGAGCGACCAGAATTATGGCTAAAAGTACCATCGATTTCCAGTTTGCCTGATATTTTTTTACCAGATATCCGCTTCCCAGATATCCAAGGATCATTCCCACCGCACAGCCATCATTTACGAGCGCCGTTGCAAAATATTTTTTTTCGGCCGGAATATACTGTGCTGTCAGAGAAAATGCTCCACTGTAATATGTTCCTGTTCCGATTCCGGCAAGCAGACTTCCCAGATATACACCATTCAGGCTATGTGCGGCTCCAATGCTCAAAAGTCCCGCCAGAAACAGTACAAAACCGGGAATCATTACCCTTTTCCTTCCGATACGGTCCATCAGGATTCCTCCCGGAATCTGCATGAACGTGTATCCGAAAAAGTAAATGCTGGATATCATACCCATTTTCAAATTTGTCTGTTTTCCGATCGTTTCCTGCATTTCCGCGTAAACCGGCGTCAGCATTGTCCGATACAGCCATATCGACATCCATCCCAAAAAGAGCAGCAGGACGATTTTTTCCCAATATGCTGTTTTTTTCATTACAAAGACCCCTGTCCTTCAGCTTTATGATAAACATCCAGTGCTGCCGCAACGCCTTCTCCTGCCGGAAGTGAGAAATGGTTTTGTGCAAGTACCGCTTCCAGTGCTCCAAGTGTAAACAAAATGTTTCGTTTCTGACTGGAGTAGCCCATATTTCCGATTCGCCATACTCTTCCGTTTAACGGTCCAAAAGAGGTTGCAATTTCGATTCCGAAATCTCCGAGAAGCTGTGCTCTGATCTTCTGTCCGTCTATTCCTTCCGGAATGCAGACCGCCGTAACCATAGGCATTTTATTGTTTATATCTCCAAAGATCTGCAGTCCCATCGCCTGTAAGCCTGCACATAACGCCTTGTCATTTAATGCATGGCGTGCAAAACGGTTTTCCAGTCCTTCCATCAGCACACACCGCAATGCCTCATGAACCGCATACTGCATGCTTGTAGCCTCTGTATGGTGGTTCAGCCGACGCGGTCCCCAGTAATCCTGAAGCTGTGCCAGATCCAGATAGTTGCTTGGGATCGGCGGGAGTTCTGCCT
>OIZA01000357.1_pt1 | contig 25353 bp, 19 predicted proteins | sample 1588381 | NCBI WGS metagenome assembly OIZA01 (sample SAMN03283277) | human gut metagenome | biome: human-associated habitat; material: feces | host: Homo sapiens | place: Peru | collected 2012 | reverse complement strand
AACGAAGTGGGTCTCGTTTGAGAGCTTGTCAAAAATACTTTTTTGACAAGCTCCGTCCGCCGCATTCCGATGGAATGCGGCGGATATTTTTCGTTTTTCCTTTATTTCAGGGTGCGGCGCAGCGCGTCGGCGACGGTCTGCACCGTCTCGCGCGTGAGATACGGATGCATCGGGAGACTCAGCACCGTGGCGCACAGCTTCTCCGTCACCGGGCAGGGAATGTACTGCTTCAAGCCGTCGAACGCCTGCTGGGTGTGCATCGGCTTCGGGTAATACACCATGGTGGGGACGCCCTGCGCTTTAAGCTCCGATTGCACGCGGTCGCGCTCCTCCCGGCTGCGCAGCCGGAGCGTATACTGCGCCCAGCTCGAATACCAGCCCTCCGGAACGACCGGCAGGATCGCCGGGATACCGGCGAGCGCTTCGTTGTACATGGCCGCTGCCGCGTTCACGTCCGCGAGCTCGTACTTTTCAAGGGCGTCCATCTTCACGAGCAGGATCGCCGCCTGGATCGTGTCGAGACGGGAGTTCATGCCGATGCGGACGTTGTCGTATTTAAAAGAGCCCTTGCCGTGGACGCAGAGGGAGCGGATCATGGCCGCCGTTTCGTCGGAGTCGGTGAACACCGCACCGCCGTCGCCGTAGCAGCCGAGGGGCTTCGCGGGGAAGAAGGACGTGCATGCCGCGTCGCCGAAAGCGCCGTTGCGCTTGCCGTGCAGCATGCCGCCGAAGCCCTGCGCCGCGTCCTCTAGGAAGAGCAGGCCGTGCTTTTTGCACACGGCGGCGACCGCCTCATGGTCTGCGGGCAGGCCGAAGAGATCGACGTCCACCACGGCCTTCGGCGTGAGCTTTCCTTCCGCAATAACGGCTTCGATGGCCGCCTCAAGACTTTTCGCGTCCGCGTTGAACGTATCGGCGCAGACATCATAGAATACCGGCGTGCCGCCCATGGTGGAGACGGCCTCGCCCGAGGCGAAGAACGTGAAGTCCGGCACGAACACGGCGTCGCCGGGGCCGATGCCCCACGCCATCATGCACAGCTCCAGCGCGTCGGTGCCGTTGCCGCAGGTGATGCAGTGCTTCCGCCCGACGTAGGCGGCAAGACGCTCCTCAAGCGTTTTCACCTGCTCACCGCTGATGAAATGCGCGCCGGACGCCACGGCGATCATGGCCGCGTCCATCTCCGGCTTCAAAACCTCATACTGCTTTTGCAGATCACGAAATTGCATTAGTCCTTTACCTCCGTAAGTCCGTTTTCGCCCTCGCGGTATTTCCGGCCGCATTTGGGGCAGTTCAGTCCATTTTTCAAAAGCTCGCCGCATTCGCACGCCCAGCCGCAGCGCCGCGCCGGGACGCCGAGCATCAGCGCGTGGTCCGGCACATTGTCCGTCACGACCGCGCCCGCGCCGATGAGCGCCCAGCGCCCGACGGTGTGACCGCAGACGATCGTGGCGTTTGCGCCGATGGACGCGCCCTCGCGGATGAGCGTCTTTTTATAACCCGCCGCGCCCTTGGGATACTTCGCGCGCGGCGTGAGATCGTTCGTAAATACGCAGCTCGGGCCGCAGAACACATAGTCCTCCAGCTCCACGCCCTCGTACACCGAGACGTTGTTCTGGAGCTTGCAGCCGTCGCCGATGCGGACGTTATTCGATACGTTCACGTTCTGGCCGAGCGAGCAATGTCTGCCGATGAGAGCGCCCTTCTGGATGTGACAGAAATGCCAGATGCGCGTCCCTTCGCCGATCGTGGCACCCTCGTCCACCACGCTGGACGGATGTACATAGTATTCGCTCACCGGTCAAACCTCCCAACATAGTCCATCGTCGAGCCGCGAGAGAGCGGGAAGCGCACGGGCTTTCCGCTCGCGGCGGATTCGTATATGCCGAGCACGAGTTCGAGCGCCTTTCGCCCCTCGATGCCGGAGCAGACCGGCTCGCGTTCGTGTTCGATCGCATCGATCATGTCGCGGTAGAGCGGCGTGTGGCCCGTGCCCATGTCCGCAACGGCGTATTTTTCGATCGCCCCCGGAAGGGAATCCGTGCCGTTTTCAAACTGCCAGCGTTCGACCTGATCGAGATACTTGCCGGACACGGACACCGTGCCGGTCTCGCCGAACACGGCAAGCGCGTCGCTGAGGTTATTGGGATATACGTTCACCGTGCCCTCCACGGTCGCATAGGCGCCATTCTTAAAGCGGATGAGCGCGAGACCCATATCCTCGGCCTCGATGTACGGATGCGTCAGACGGTCGGTGTAGGCGAATACCTCGTCCGCGTCGCCGAACATCCATTGCAGAAGGTCGGTATAGTGGATGCACTGGTTCATAAGCGTGCCGCCGTCGTTTTTCCACGTGCCGCGCCATTTTCCGGCGTCAAAGTACGCTTTGTTGCGGTTGCGGCGGATCTGCGCCGCGCCGTGCAGGAGACGGCCGAAGCTGCCGTCCGCGACTTCCGCGTGCAGCGCGCGCATCGACGGGCAGAACCGGAGCTGATGGTTCACGCAGAGCTTCACGCCGTTTTTTGCGGCCGCTTCGATCATCGCGTCGGCGTCCTCGAGCGAGAGCGCGACCGGCTTTTCCACGATCACGTTCGTCCCGGCTTCGAGACAATCGCAGACGATCTGCCGCTTGATGCCGCTGCCGAGAGCGACCGCCGTGAGAGCGGGGCGCTGCTCGGAGAGCATGGCGCGGTAGTCAGCGTAGAGCTTCACGCCGGAGCGCTTCTCCTCCGGGAGCATCGCAAGCGCCTTTTCACGGTTTTCCTCCACGAGATCGCAGAGCGCGACGATCTCCAGCCCGGTCTCGAGCGCGGCGCGGATATGGTTGGCGCAGATCATCCCGCAGCCGATGAGAGCATATTTCATAGCTTTGTCTCCCGCAGAATATCGCAGATTTTTTCCGCCGCGTGGCCGTCGCCAAACGGTTGATAGTCCGGGTCGATGTGCTGCTCGGCGGAGAGCTTTTTCAGAATATCGTTTTTGTCCGGCCGGGCAAGCTGATTGCGGTTATCGACCATTGTCTCCGGCCACACCACATGATCCATAACGAGCAGGCACTGCACACCGGCATAGAATGCTTCGCACTGCAATCCGCCGGAGTCGGTAACGATTTTTTTTGCATGCTGCGTGAGATGCACCGAATCGGAATACCCAACTGGCTGCGTAAGAATGATGTTTTGAAAGCCGTACCGTTCGTGTAGGCGCTGCGCGCGGGCGTGGTTGCGCGGATGCACCGCGTAGATCGTCGGCGCATCAAGGCTGTCCATGGCGGAGAATATCTCCGTGAGCGCTTCGTCGCTGCCGGTGTTCTCCTGCCGGTGGCAGGTCATGAAGTAATACTCCTTCGGCACGCTCACGCGGTTGCCGTCAAAGTCTAGAATGTTGGGGTGCTCCCACGGCTGGTTGGCAAAATGCAGGAACGAATCATACATGATGTTGCCCACGAGGTGCGCCTTGGCGGCGAGATTTTCCTTCCGGAGATTCTCCATGCAAGACTCCGTCGCCGCGAAAAGCATGCGGGAGCAATGGTCGGTGCAGATTCGATTGATCTCTTCCGGATTATCGTTCGTGCCAAGACGGTTGCCCGCTTCCACATGCAGCACGGGGATCATCAGCTTCACCGCCGCGAGCGCCGCGGCCAGCGTGGAGTTCGTGTCGCCGTACACGAGAAGCGCGTCCGGCGTTTCGGCAAGGAGGACCTTTTCGATCTCTATGAGCATGCGCCCGGTCATCTCCCCGTGCGTCCCACCGGCGATGCCGAGGTTATAGTCCGGCCGGGGGATTCCCATCTCCTGAAAGAAGATGTCCGACATATTGGCGTCATAGTGCTGACCGGTGTGGACAAGAATCTCTCGGTGTTCGCGCCGGAGAGCACGAGAACCGGCCGCAGCTTTGATAAACTGCGGCCGGGCTCCGACGACGGTAACGATCTTCATTTTAGAGCACCTCGATGTTGCCGCGCTCGGTGACGGCTTTCATCGCGTTCTTGGTGTCGAAAACAAATTTTGCGTTTTTCTGCACGAAGGCATAGTCCACGTTCGTGTGCGCGGTCGTGACCATGACGAGATCGGCCTCGCGCAGCGCTTCTTCCGTGAGCGCCGGGATGCCGGTCATGCTCATGCCCTTCCAGCGGAAGGACGGCACCCACGGGTCGTAGTACGCGATCTCTGCGCCGCGCTTTTGAAGCTCCTTGATGACGTTGATCGCCGGGCTCTCGCGGAAGTCGGCAATATTCTGCTTGTAGGCGACGCCCAGCACAAGGATCTTCGCGCCGTTCATCGACTTTTTGAAGGTGTTGAGGATGCGGGCGGCGCGATCCACGCAGTACTCGGGCATACGGTCGTTGACCATCATGGACGATTCGATCATCGAGGTGTGGAAGCCGTATTCGCGCGCCTTCCAGCTCAGATAATAGGGGTCGAGCGGGATGCAGTGGCCGCCAAGACCGGGGCCGGGATAGAACGCCTGGAAGCCGTAGGGCTTGCTCTTGGCCGCGTCGATCACTTCCCAGATGTTGATGCCCATCCGGTCGCAGAGAATGGCAAGCTCGTTGATGAGGCCGATGTTCACATTGCGGTAGGTGTTCTCGAGGATCTTCTCCATCTCGGCGATGGCGGGAGAGGAGACTTTATAGACCGGCGCTTCAAGAACGGTCTCATACATGGCCGCGGCGATCTCGGTGCACTTGGGCGTGCAGCCGCCGACGACCTTGGGGGTGTTCTTCGTTTTATAGATCAGGTTGCCCGGATCTACTCGCTCGGGCGAGAAGGCAAGATAGAAGTCCTCGCCGCACTTGAGACCGGACTTTTCGAGGATGGGCTTGCAGAGCTCCTCGGTCGTGCCGGGATACGTCGTGGATTCGAGCACGACGAGCATGTCCTTATGGACGTACGGCATGATGCTCTCCGTGGAGGAGCGGACGTAGCTGATGTCCGGCTGCTGGTGAGCGTCGAGCGGCGTCGGTACGCAGATGCACACGCAGTCGCACTTCGCCGCGTCGGCAAAGTTGGAGGTGGCGACGAGCTGTCCGGCTTTCACCAGCGCCTCCAGATCCTCGTTCACCACATCGCCAATGTAGTTTTTACCGGCGTTGACCATATCCACTTTTTCTTTCTGCACGTCAAAGCCATAGACCTTGAAGCCGGCCTTCGCCTTTTCCACCGCAAGCGGCAGGCCGACGTAGCCAAGGCCGATAACGCCGAGAGTAGCTTCTCTGGCAAGCAGTTTTTCCTTGAGTCCCATATGTATTTCCTCGATTCCGTTACGAAGTTGATAAGCTATCCTTAGGATAATATCACGGCTGATCCGTTTTTTCAAGAATCAACGTGTATTGCGCCGAAAAAACGTTTTACGGGTATTGCGGTGTACAACCTCCGGCGGAACAATTCTGCGCTCCGGCCATTCCGCCGCGCCGTTCGGTTCATCCGTGGGAAAGAAGCTTCTTCCTGTATTCTTTCATTCGCTCCATATGGAGCAGCTCGCCCATTTCCTTTTGAGCCGCCGCACTGTGCTCGCCGCCGGGAGCAAATGTCAGCTCACCGAACACGGGTTTGCCGCCGATATCGTAGAGATCCACCCGGACAAACGGAAACGGTGCGCTCAGTTTTCGGGCAATGTCCAGCATTTCATCGTAACAAGACGGCTTCGGCGCTTCGGCATATCGAAATTCATTGCAAATATCCTGCCGGTCATTCCAGTCAACATCCTTGTATACCTCTATCGGCGTTTCTCCGGAAAATCGATCCGAAATCCAGAGAACATACCGCGGCTCCCCGTGAAAACAGTAAAACTTATAATCGCTGGGGAATCCGCCCCCGTCCGCCGTCATGAGATGCTCACAAATATAATGCTGATTTTCTTTCGCCGCAAAAAGGATGCCCTCCTGGCGGAAAGTAATCCGTTGTTTTTCCCAGCGGCGGAGTCTTTCCTTTGCCTGTTCCGGATCAACCGGCTCTCCGTGTGTGCGGAATACGTGGTTACTCCAGCCGCTGGTCGCTTTGATCGCGCACTGCGCCGGAAGCGAGTCCCATGGGATGTCATTCATGTCGTCCCACACACCGTATATCGGGTTGAGCGTGTATTCACAGCCCTGCTGCCTAACAAAATCGCGCACACGGTATTTATCGTAGCATTGCTGTACCAACGGGCTTTTATTGTAAATATAGTACTGGAGCCAGAGCAGCTTTTCATTGAACAGCTTTGGATGGCTCAGATCGATCGGGTTTTCCGGTATATAATGACCGTATTTCACGCGCAGGCGAATGTGCAGCTTGGGAAACAGCGGCGCCGTCAGGAGCAGAATAGCGTTTTCTCTCACTGCGCGGTTCGTAAGCGTTTTGCGGAAAAACGCAAATCCCTTCGACACTTTAGATAAAAAGCCACGGATGCGGTTCATTGTTCGTTATCCTTTCTTCCGTCAGAAACCTTCCGCTTGACCGAGCCAAGCAGTTTGTACATCTTGTCCCACAAAAAAAGAAACGACGGGCTTTTGCGGAACAGAATAAACCACACGCCGTTCGGAACGATAAGGCAGATCGCCAGGCGGATCAAGCAGTGGAGCACATTGTATTCTGAAAACGGCGCGCAAAGCAGCGACACAAGCGCGCAGGTAGCGGCAACCAGCGCCAAATATCCGATATATGAAAGATAGTACGGTATCGAGCTTTTTTTGAATACTTTTTTATATATCAGATATGGGTCAAACGAGATCATGATCAGGATGCTTGCCGTTGTTCCAAGCAGCACACCCGTAACGCCCAGACCGCAGGGACCCATGAGAGCATACGAAATAAACACATTGAAGATTGCGGAGAAGAGGTGGCGGTATTTGACCTCCCAGTGGAGGCCGCAGGCAACGCGGTATTTGTATACCGCACCGTTCAGCCCATCCAGCAGATAATTGATAACAATCAGAGCGACTGCCGCGTCCGGCAGAAGCCATTTGGTATCGTGCAGCCATACGCCGGCAATGAACACATTGTAAAGGTGCCAGAAGCAGATCGCCGTGAATCCGTACAGCCAGAAATACGTAAATTGCAGCACGCGAAAAAGGTGTTCCTTTTTTTCCGTATCCTCTCCGGCGCACACGTCGCCGATACCGGCGGCGATGGAGCCAAAAAGCGTATCCATCAATCGGGAAATGTATTTTTTTAATGTAAGATAGTTCCCGTAGACGCCCACGGTGCCGACGCTGATAAATGCGGATATGAGAATGTTATCCGCCGAGGTCAGCGCAATGCCGCACAGGTTGGACACAGTCAACCCGGTGACGTTTTTGAATATATGCTTTTTGGTTTCCCGGTCAAGAGGCGCCGCCCCCGTTTCGCGCAGCTCTGGGTACATTTTGTCCGCCTGATACTTGAGCGCATAATTTGACGCTATGCCAAGCAGGAGCCCCGATACCGTGTATGCATAAAACGCCGTCACCGGGTCTTTGCGAAGCGCAAGGAGCAGCACGATTTGAAGTACCGTTGCGGCTATGGACGTGCCGGCCGTAACAAGCGCGTTGACATAGTTTTTCTGCATACAGTACAGCAGGTTCTGCTTATACGAAAAAAGCCAGTAGGAAGCGGCGTTGTTCACAAGGAACAGAACATAGATCACTCGAACATTCACGAGATCCGTGGTTTCCTTCATGAGATACGGAAGGAACGGAAGTAGCACAAGACCGGCAAGCAAGATGAACGACCCGATGAAAAAATAGGCTTTCTTATAGAAAAGCATCAGCGAGCGGATCTTTTCGCTGTCCTTATCTGCAATAGGCTTATACAGCTCATACGTAATGGCCGCGCCGAGGCCGAGTTCCGAAAAGGACAGCACCGAGAGGATGCTGCTAAAAAGGCCGTTTATGCCAAGATACTCCTCTCCCAGCACATAGATAAACACCGTGCGGGACGCGAAGGAGAGCAGCATACTGACGAGTTGTCCAGCAAAGCCTGTTATGAAATTGCGGAATGCATTGATTGTTCGCATGATCCATATTGCTGCGGGGGCAGCTTCCTTATAAAAGATATTTCCGATAAGCGTCCAAAAGGACGGTCTTTTCCCGTTCCCAGCAAAGCTCCCGCTTGGCACGGAGAAGGTTCTGCTTGCAGGAGTTGTAAAACGCGCGGTCTGTACGCATCCGTTCCAGACACTGCGCAAGGTCATCTGCGTTTTCTGGTTCGCAGACAAGCCCTATGCCGTACTCGTCGACAAGCCGGTGCATCTCCGGGAGATCGGAACAGATCACCGGCGTGAGACTTTGCACATTCTCAAAGAATTTGTTGGGAAGGGTATAGTGATAGCTTAAACACAGGTTTTCGATTGGCATTATACCAACATCCATCGCACCGGCATATTTCCAGATCTCATTGACCGGTACCGGTGGGAGAAAGCGGAGCCGCTCCGCGGCACCGCACTCTGCAGCGATTTTTTCGAGCGTCCGCCGGTATTCATCGTCGGAATTTCCCATCAAAATAAGCGCCGCGGACGGGATCTTTGCCACAGCGCGTATACCCGTCTCGATGCCGTTGCCGGAGGAAAGGCCACCGTGGAACATAGCAAGAAAGGTCACACCCTGCGGGGCAAATTCCCGCAGCATGGTCTGCCGGTGCCGTTCTATTTTTGCTTCATCCAGTTCCCAGCAATAGGGTGTCGAGCGGATAACGACTGGGCGCTGTTTCAAAGCGTGGATTTTCTGAACCTCATCGGCGATGCTGTCATTTACCATGATGGAAAAAGCGCAGCGGCGCATAAGAAAGCGCTCCTTCCGGCATCGTTTCGCACGATCCTTTTCCTTCCGAACGCCGCGGGCGTAAAGATCAAACTCATGGGAGTCGTAGATCAGCTTCGGACGGCGGAGGAAAAACCGCGTGACTATATACGCCACCTCAAGATTCGGAAGATTATGGCAGCTTATGACGTCCGGGTGGTTGGCATGAAGCACTCGGCCAAGCCGGATCCATTCGCCGAAGATATGCTTCCATTTGGAGAGAATAGAATGTTTTCCCTTCAGCGGTCTCATTTTAAACGGCACCAGTTCAACACCGGCAAGCTCGGCTTCCGGTACGTAGTCCGGTTCATAATAAATCGCCACGACCCGGTAGCCCGCTTCCCGCGCCGCTGCCATCTCCCTCTTATTCCGGCTGGCGGATGAAAGCGGAAGTCCCGGCATCAGTTTAATATAGGTTTTCAACACTGCACCTCCTCAGCGGCAGATGAGCCGCTTATATTCCGCCGTCAGCTGTTCGCAGACAGCATTCTCCGAGAAATTGTTCCGGCAAAACCTCCGGATCGTCTCCGGGTCGTAATCGCCATACCGCTCGATCATAGTTTCCATCGCGTATGCAAGCCCCGCGGGATCTTCCGTCTCCACGGCAAGGCCGGTCTCGGGCCGTACAAGAGTTTTCCACGCGCCGGTTTTTGTCATGATAATAGGAAGTCCGCAGCCCATGGCCTCCACAAACACGATGCCGAACGTCTCATACCGGCTCGGCAGGACGAATGCCTGACTGTCCTTCAGACGGCGGGCGCATTCCTCGCGCGAGCAGCTTCCGGCAAACTCCACCGCGCCATCAAGAGCAAGCGCCTTTGCCTGCGCACGGAGATTCTCCATCTCCTCCCCGTCGCCGCAGATCGTAAGCATTGCCTCCGAATGCTTTTTTCGCACCTCGGCAAAGGCGTCAAGCAGCACATCCACTCCCTTTTTGCGGTCGAGCAGACAAACGGAAATAAAGCGGAACCGTCCGTTCTGCGGCGGAGCATGGCGTCCGTTTTCGAAAAACCGCCGGTCCGCCAGATTGGGAATGACCTGCACCTCTTTCCGGCACAGCGGCTGTATGGCGTTTTTCAGCCCTTCCCCTACCGCGATCACGGCATCCGCAGCATTATAATCGCGGGAGACCGCGGCAAGCTCCTTTTCGCTGAGCATATTCCGTTCAAACCACGTGACATGCTCCGTAACAACAATCGGCACATGCAGCCGCCGCTTGAGCGCACGGGCATACCGGATGGCGCGGAACGAGTGAACATGAATGATATCCGGCTTTCCGCTCTCACGGAGAATGCGGAGCATTTCGCGCAGAATGCGAAAATATGTAAGATGGAACCGCAGCGGCTTTACATGGATGAGATATTCCGTAAGGTTTCCGTCGGTGCACTTCTCCGTCTGCACACCGCTCATGCCGTCGTTATAGACCGCCATGACCGTGACCGTGTGGCCGAAACGCGCAAGTGCCGCCGCCTGTTCGGCGAAAAAGCTCCCCTTAACGGGATCCTCCTTTGTCGGATACCACGACGGCAATACCAGAATGTGCATTTTCAGTTCCTCTCCGGCGGCAGAAGCGCCGTTACCTCGCGAATTTCGGCGGCAACGCGCTCGTCCCACGTCCGGAAATTCTCGTCAGCAAAGCGCTTTGCCCCCTCACCGAGACGTTTCCGTTCATCTTCGTCCGACAGCAGACGACATATCTCTTCGGGCAGACAGGAAAGCTCTTTTTCCGGAAGAAGTATACCGTTTGCTTCGTTTTTGATTACCGAACCGGTCGTACCAGCATCAACAGTGATGATCGCTTTTCCGCAGCGCATCGCCTCAAAAAGCGGATTGCCAAGATTGGATGCAGAATACAACGAAAGAAACACATCCGCGCGCTGCAAATAGTCATAGACCAACTCATGGGATATTCTTCCCGTGAAAATCACATGCTTTTCCAGCCCTAGCGCGCATACCTGTTCTTCCAGATTTTTTCTCTCTTCCCCATAACCAACGATGACAAGCTTTGCCTCCGGATGAGACTTTACAACCTCTGCGAGTGCATCAATTGCCAGATTCACCCGTTTTCCCGCCTGCAGGCGGGAGAGAGTCATTAATACTGTATCCGATTTATTCAATGGAAGCTCCGCTCCCAGAGAGACAGCCGGCGCTCCCGGAATATCTACGCCGTTGCGCCAGAAAAAAATCTTTCTACTCTTATTTCCGGAGCGCTTCAAAACTTCATCTCCGCGCGTACCGTCGTTTGTCATCAGCACCATGTCCGCCTCGACACCATATGCCTGCAGCTTGGGGTAATACCGGAGACGGTTGACTAAATTATCTTTTTTCGTCATCATGTCCCATATACCATAAAACCGAGTAACCAACGGCATAGCGTAGGTCCTGCTGATTTGTTTCGCGGCGTGCACTGCGTGGGTGTCCTGTCCGTAAACCACAGTATTATCGGCGGCAAGATGCTGTTCATTTATAAGTCGCCCTGCTTCCCGGATCAGGATATGGCGAATGGCAAACACATTGGCAAAGCCAAAAAACCATCCAATTTTCCGGATTCTGGTCTCCCTCAAAAAAGGAGGATTAAACCGCACGATATAAAGTCCATCCCCGTAGTCCCGTTCGCCGAGCGGCGTATCCTCTTTTGTGCCGACATCCACAATCCAAACCTTCCATCCGGCAGCAATAAACCCCTCTACCGTTTTCCAGAACGTAGGGGCGCCAACATTATGCCGTTCTCCGAGACCGGCAAACGTAAGAATAAGAAGATTCTTCATTATTTTTCCTCCAAATCCGAAACGATCTGACGAACGCGGTGAACCCAGAGATTTCCGTTTCTCAGTGCTTCGATACATTGTTTTTCATATTCTTTTCTTTTCCCTGGATTGTCCATTATGCTTTGCAGCGCGTTCGCCAGAGCTTCCGCCTCATACGGCACGACCAAACCGATGCCGTTTTCACGGACAATGGCCGAAATCGTCCGAGCGTTTGTAACAACAACAGGCAGACCATAACTCAGGTAGTCAAAAAGTTTTACATTGACCGCTAAATGCGTGTATGGTGTCGGAGACACCGGTATGACCGAAACGGCAGCGCGTGCATACAGCGGCTTCAGCCCCTCGCCCGACGTATGATGCACCTCCAGCCACGGAGCTTCCTTATACGGACTTTGAAACGCTTTCCATTCCTTTTCCCGGCAAACAAGGATCAGACGGTATGTCCTGTCTCCGGCGTTTAGCTGCTCAAGCGCCCCAAGCAGCATCCCGACGCCGTACCCGCCGTCCAGCCCACCGACATATATGCAGGTCTTTTCCTCCGGGACCCGCTCAGAAAGATGATCTTCGCCTGCTGGGGGCAGCGAACGCATATCTGTATAGGAAAAATACTTCTTACATTCTTCCGATGGAAAGTACACGATGTCTGCACATTTGAGCACGTTATTTGTGCGCTGCTGCAAATAATCCAGCCAGTGATCCTTCAGCCAGCCGGTAAGATCTGTCCGGCGGGGATACAGTTCCGGAAACATCCAATAGAAATCCCGGTAGAAATACCCGATGGGAATTCCCATTCGGGAGATTTTCCGGATAAGAGCGATATCGCAGCGGAACGTGATCGGCATAGAGGGAGATTCGATATAGCAGATATCCGGCCGGCTTTCCCTAAGCCACCGCCGTATCTCCTGTACCGCTTCGGTGCGCGCCTTTCTTCCCCAGCGCTGCTGTGTGCCGGAAAGGAGCTTTACCTCGTGTCCCTCGTCGAGAAACGCCCGGTACATCTTCTGCGGGCGTACCGACGATCCGGAGGTGCCGGAGTTAATATCCACATAGGTGATATACAAAATCAGCATGAAAGAACTCCCTCATAAAGCTCGGTAAGCCGCGCGGCGATGGTCTCGGGGGCGAATTTCCGGCGGATGTCCGCGGAGATCGCCGCGCTGTCGTAGTCTTCGCGGCGGAGCATCATGTGCTCCATGGCGCCAGTGAGAGCGTCTTCGTCGTCCACGGGGATCAGAATGCCGTTCTCCTCCGTGACAAAATCCTCCGGACCGCCGCAGCGCGTGGCGATCACGGGAAGCCCCACCGCCATCGCTTCAATGTACACGACGCCGAACGTTTCGCTCCTCGACGCCAACACAAAGCAGTCCGCTCCGGCGTATGCTTCGGCAAGTTTCTCTCGCGGACAGTGGCCGCGGAAGGAAACACGGCTGTACAGCCCCAGTTCGGCGCATAAAGCGCGCAGCGCGCCGCTCTCCGGTCCATCGCCGAAAATGATAAGCCTCGGCTCGCCGTGCAGCGCAGCGAACGCACGGAGAAGCTCCGCCATGTTTTTCACCGGGATGAGATTGCCAGCCGATACGAACGTGAAGCGCTCATGCGCGTTCCTCTTCGGCGCAAACTGCGCCGTATCCACGATATTGGGTACGACAATAGCTTCGACCCCGGTGTTGGCGCGCATGTTTTTCGCAAGCGCCTGGCTGACCGCCAGCACGGCGGCACAGCACTCATATTTTCTTTTCAGATGTTCCGCCTTCTCTGGTGAAAGCGCACGGTTGTGCAGGGAGGAGTGCTCAGTGAAAACGAACGGAATGCCCTCCCGCTCCGCCATCGCGGCAAGTTCAAAGCCGAAATGCTGGTGGATAATGTCCGGCTTCCAACCATCCTTTGCTATGGCGCGACGGATGCCGGAGGCCGCCAGCCGTCCGGCCAGCTCCGGAAGCCCCATCGGCAGCGCGCCGCAGGGAACCGAAGCGTAATAAACGGGTATGCCGTCCAGCGTGTATCGATAACACCCCCACGGGCGGGAGTGGCGGATCGACCGCGTGTCCACGGCGGCAAAGCGGACATCGTGTCCGGCATCCCGCAGCGCTTTGGCCTGATCTAGAGCAAAAATATTTACTTCGTGTTTTCTCGGACTGTCAAAGCCAGAGGCTGCAATGAGGATTTTCATCCGTTATTCTCCTGCAAGAATGTCCGCAATGCGGCAGCAGGCGCGGCCGTCGCCGTAGGGGTTTGCGGTGCGGCTCATTTTTTCGTACGCCGCCGCGTTATCCAAAAGCTCCGTGAAGCTCTCGTAGATCGTTTCCTCCCGTGTGCCGACCAGCCGGAGCGTTCCGGCCGCGACGCCCTCGGGACGCTCGGTCGTACCGCGCATGACGAGCACCGGCTTGCCGAGGCTCGGCGCTTCCTCCTGAATGCCGCCGCTGTCGGTGAGCACGAGATAGCTGCGCGCGAGAAAGTTATGGAAATCCAGCACATCCAGCGGCTCGATGATATGGATGCGCTCGTCGCCGCCGAACACCTCCGCCGCCGTTTCGCGCACGGCGGGGTTGCGGTGGATGGGGTAGATCGCGCGGACATCGTCGTGCTCATCGAGCACGCGGCGGATGGCGCGGAACATGTGGCGCATCGGCTCGCCGAGATTTTCCCGGCGGTGCGCCGTGATGAGAATGAGCCTCTTCCCCGCCGCCCATACGAGCTCCGGATGGGTATAGTCGGCGCGGACGGTCGTTTTCAGCGCGTCGATGACCGTGTTGCCGGTCACGTGGATCGTGCCGGGGTCGCGCCCCTCGGCGAGAAGATTTTCCTTTGCCTGCTCCGTGGGCGCAAAGTTGTAGCGGCTGACGATGGACACCGCCTGCCGGTTGAATTCCTCGGGATAGGGACTGTAGATATCCCGCGTGCGCAGCCCGGCCTCCACATGGCCCACCGGGATGCGCAGATAATAGGCCGCAAGCGCGGCGGCAAAGGCGGTCGTCGTGTCGCCCTGCACAAGGACGATGTCCGGCTTTTCCGCATCCAGCACACCCTTGAGCCCTTCGAGAACGCCGGTCGTTACGTCAAAGAGCGTCTGCGAATCCTTCATAACGGAGAGATCGTAGTCCGGCACGACGGAAAACGTTGCAAGGATCTGGTCGAGCATCTCGCGGTGCTGTCCCGTGACGCAGACAACGGTTTTTATTTCGCGCCGGGCGCGCAGCTCCTGCACGAGCGGGCACATTTTCACGGCCTCCGGCCGCGTGCCGAAAACCAGCAGGATCTTTTTCATGGCGTTCCTTTCCTTTTGCGCGCCGGATGTCTGTGCTTGTCAGAGGATCCAGCGCTCGGTCTCAAAGACCTCGGCGTACTGCCGTCCGATCTGCACGCCGTGGCTCATGGCCAGTGCGCGGATATACTCGCCGGAGGCATAAATGCGCCCACGCTGCGAGATATACCGCTCCACGGCGGCGATCTTCTTTTCTACATGGCGCTCTTCAAGCGTAACATATACCTGATTGTTGAACGTCAGGTTGTTCCACGGCTCCTCGTAGCCGAGGATGCTCGTGCGCTTGAAGGCCCGGATGGCCTCCTCGGCGATGGTGTGGTGATCCTGATGCACATCGTGCAGCGACGGGGCAAGCACGAGATCCGGCACGATGCGCCGGTTGAGCCGCACGAGCTCTTCCAAAATCTCCTGCCGGTGCGCCGGGAAATGACGAACCTGAAAATCGAAAAGGATAAGCTGTTCCGCCGGTATTCCGTAGCTCTCCATGGCGGAGAGAAACTCCGTTTTCAGCTCGTCCGCCGGAAAGCCCGCCGGGACGGACTCCGCGCAGGTGGAGAACACTGCGAAATGCACCTCGCAGCCTTCCTCCAGCAGCCGTGCCACCGTTCCGCCGCAGCCGAGCTCGCCGTCGTCGGTGTGCGGGGCGAGGACTAGAACTTTCTTCATATCATCAGCTCCTTTACCAGTCAAGTCGGTTTCCGGCGGCGTCGAAAAACGCCTCCTGATACCGCCGGGACATCCGCGTGCCGAAATGAGGCGTCAGCTCCGGCAGCGGCTCGCCGAGCAGCCGCTTCATACCGAGATACGGCAGGTTGACACCCGCCGCCGCGCACGAAACAACACCCGCGGTCAGGCGCGGATTGATCTCGATAACATATGGCGTTTCATCGTTGGCATTATAGAGAAGATCAAAGCCGAAATTGCCGTCGAGCTCAAGAGAGCGCACGACCTGCGTGCAGATTTCCTTGACTGCCGGATTGTCGTCCACGACAAGCGACATCATGTTGCTCGTGACGACCGAGAGACCGCGGCGCGATACCGTATAGATCGGCTCACCATGGTCGGCAAGAAAATCAACGCTGTATTCGGTGCCGGGAAGGTATTCCATGACGAGCATTTCCGGCATGGTCTCCCGCTCGGAGAGCGTGCGGATCAGCTCCTCATAGCTGATGAACATGGAGTTCGGCTTCTGCTCAAAGAAAAGGTCAAAGCGCGAAATATTCGCGTTGAGCATGCGGATGCCGCGGCTGCCGTTGCCAACCGCCGCCTTGACGCACAGCGCCTTTTCCGGGTAGCCCAGCGCGGAGACGGCGGCCTTCAGCTTCTCCACGGTATGCACGCGCCGGTACTCCGGCGTGCGCAGGCCATGCGCGCGCATTGCATCGAGCAGGTGTGCCTTGTTATTAACGATCTCCAGCTTGTCCGGCTCCATCACGGATACCTTCGCGCCGAGGGCCTCAAACTCCGCTCGCGCGCGGGCAAATTTCATGAGCTCGCGCGTCACGATGGGGATGACGACCTGCACGCTCTCACGGCGGCAGATATCCAGCACGGCGGGAAGGAAATCCTCCTTTTCCGCCGAGGGAACGGTATAAAATGCATCGACAAGATCGCGCGCACCGGCGTTTTCATTGCGGTCTACGGCAACGATGCGGATGTTTCGCTCACCGTTTTTGCGCAGACACCGGATGATCCCCGGCGCGCCCGGCGCGCCGCAGCCGGTCATGAGAACCGTACATTCTTTCATAGCTCTTTCTTACTCCTCGAAAACATACTGAGCGAATATTTCCTCCGCCGTCTGCGCCCGCTTGATGAGGCGCAGGGAATCGTCGCCCTTGCGGTACTCGATCATCGGCACGTCCGGGTGGATGAACGGCGGCTTGAGAACGTTGGAATAGGAGCCGATGTTATCAAAGATCACGCTGCTGCCAACATCGAGCGGCCCGGTGTAGCCCCGGTACAGGATGTCGTATTCAAGACAGGTGTAGCCGGTGAAATTCAGATTTTCCCGCGGCGTTTTCGCGTCGAGCACGAGCAGCGGAAGATTTCGCATCTGCGAGATGACGCCGGCGGTGTGGATGCTCGCATCGAGCACTGCGCAGTCGTTCCCCGGCAGGGATTTGATCGCCGTTACGGGCGCGGCAAACTGCATTGTGTCGGCCACGAGCGTTGTACCCGGCTCCGTGATGAGCGCGGGGCGTTCGCTTACCGGCAGCGCGCCGTACTGCGCCCGGAAAAGCGTACCGACCGCCGCGCCGTACTCGGCAAACGTCGGGATATTCTGACCGAACGAAGCGCGCATTTCCTCCGGCAGACGGCCGAACATACCGCTGCCGAGATCAATAAATTTCGGCGGCGCATCCGGGAAAAGCTCCCGTGCGAGCGCGAGCATGACTCTCGCGCGGCTCTCCCATCCGGCAATGCTGCGGCTGCCGCTGATGTGGCACTGGATGCCGTCAAAGGAGATGTTCCCCGCCGCGCGCAGCCGCGCGGCGAGCGTTTTCAGATACTCCGGTTCGGCGCACAGACCGAAACGCGAGGGCTTGCCGCTGCCGATATCGACATGCAGCCGCAGCGCCGTATGACAGACGCATTCCGGGTGAGCGGATGCCGCGCGGAGCACCGCGGCGAGTTCCTCCTCATTATCGATGATGACGCATGCGCCGTCGAGCAGCGCGGCAATTCCGTCCTCGCCCTTGCACGGGCCGTTGAAGAGGATATTCTCCGGTGCGTTGCCGACGCGCCGCGCCAGCGCGTACTCCATGCCGGAGACAACTTCCGCCATGCCGCCGAGCGAGCGCACCAGTGAAACGATGCGGGGCGTGTAGTTGGTTTTGTAGGAATAGGCCGCACGGTAAGGCGCATAGGCGGCGCCCATGCCCTCCGTCAGCCGCCGGTAATTCTCACAGAACCGGTCGGAATCAAAAATATAGGCAGGAAAGCCATATTCTTTTTTTATACGGCGATATGTGGATTCATCCAGCATGGATCATTCTCCTTTGAGAGACAGCAGCTCTTCGTACAGCGCCAGCAGCTTTTTCTCCTCGGTCTGCCAGTTGAAGCAGGTTTGCAGCGCGCCGTAGCCGCGCTCTCCCATGGCCGCCCGGCGCTCGGGATCGTCCAGCAGCGAGCGGATAGCGGCGGCGATCTCCTCGGGCTTGTCCGGATCGACGCAGACGCAGCAGCCAAACTTCTCTTCAAGTTCCCGGGCCGAGAGCGTATCGGAAACGATGGACGGGAGTCCCGCGCCCATATATTCAAAGACCTTGGTGGGCAGATTGTCGGTGCAGACGTACTGGTGGATATTTAAAAGCGTTGCGCAGCCGACGGAAAAATGGCGGCAGTATTCCGGCACCTCGGCATACGGAACGACACCGGCATAGTCCACGCACGCAAACTCCGGCATTTTCTTCAGCTCTTCGAGATACGCCGGCCAGACAGGGCCGGCCAGATGCAGCCGCGCCCCGGCGATGGCGCACGCGCGGATGAGATTTGTGATACCGCGCTCGGCGGTCACGCCGCCGACATAGCCGACGGTGTTCTCTGCGTCCGGATAGAGCTTTTCCGGCGGCGGGAAGCGTCCGGCGTCCGGGAGATTATCCACGATCACAGTGCGCTTGGCGCACTTCTCAAACGGGTTTTTCCCGAACGAGGTGCAGGGAATGATGACCGCGTCAAGCTTTTTGAAAACGCCCGCTTCCAGCGTGCCGTAAATGCGCGACGCCGGTTTTTTGAGAAAGCCGGGGATATACCCCTTTTCCTGAATGAGCAGGGAATAAAATTCGTGGCTGTCGAAAATGACGGTTTTCCCGTGCCGCTTGAGCTTGAGCGCATACGGCAGCAGCTCCGGATCGTGCAGATGGTAGAGCTCGCAGTCGAGCGCGAGCGCCGCTTCGTAGGCATGCTTTGCGAAGGGCGACGTGAGTCGGTTGAGCGTGCCGACGGGCTTTTCCCCCACGCCGACGATGTGCACGCCGAGCTCTTCCCGGCTCTCGCCGGGGGCGACGAGCGTTACATCGTACCCGGCGCGCGCGAGCGACATGCACTCCTTATGAAACACCCGCGTATCGTCACTGCTGTGCACGCTGGTGAGATGGCAGACTCGCTTCATTCCGTCTCCGATCCGGCTTCCGGCGCGGGAAGCGCAAAGGTCTTGTCCGTCAGCGACGCGCCGATGGCGCGGAATTTCCGGATGCCGCGGACGGTATACAGTACGCCGCTCCAGACCGCGAGCAGCAGCGGGACGCGGACGTAGCGATATGTGCCGAACGTCATGCGCGCGGCCTTGAGCTTGTTGCCGGATTTGGACGAGCGCGACACGCGGTAAATGAGCAGCGGCTCGTTTACGCCGTAGGCCCATGTCTCTTCGCGGAGGATCTTCAGCCAGACGGCGAAATCCTCGTGGATGGCGTCGTTCCCCATGGGGAATCTCTCCATCAGCTCCCGGCGGACGAGCACTGACGAGCAGGAAATAACATTCTGCCCGAGCAGACGGCGGTAATTCACGCGTCCCGGCACGGAGAGCGTGTAGCCATATTTGTGATCGTCTTCAGAAATGAACGCCGAGCCCGTGAAAAAGAGGCCCGCTTCCGGGTGCTGTGCCGCGAGTGCCATCTGGCGCTCGAGCTTTTCGGGCATCCAGAGATCGTCGCTGTCGAGAAAGGCGATCCATTCGCCCCGCGCCTCGCGCACACCGCGGTTGCGCGCTTTCGATACGCCGCCGTTCTCCGGCTGCGCGATCACACGGACGCGCGGATCTTTCGCCGCGTAGCTCTGTGCCAGAGCGAGCGTTCCGTCCGGCGAGGCATCGTCCACGATGAGCACCTCGAGCTCACGCCATGTCTGCGAGAGGATGGAATCGAGCGTGGCGGCAAGCGTTTTTTCGGCGCGCCACGCCGGCACGACCACACTGATGAGACTCCGTTCGCCCATTTCCCTGTTCCTTCCGATGATCTGTATAGTTTATCAAGGTATTTTACCAATAAACCACGGAAAATGCAATCCTTAATATGAGCAGCTGATACCTTGTGTGTTCTTATATTTTTCCTTGACTTCCGTTGTCTAACCGTGTAGACTATGCATAGAGTCTATCAACGTAGACAAGGAGGGCTTACCCATGGAGATTCCGAAGATCCACGAGGGCGAATACCGTTTCTGCCTGATTTTGTGGGAGCACGGACCGATCGCCGCCGCGCAGCTTGCAAGGCTGTGTCAGGAGCAGCTGGGATGGAAGCGGACCACGACGTATACAGTCATCAAGCGGCTTGGGGAGCGCGGCGTCCTGAAAAATGAAGACGGCATGGTAACGGCGCTTGTATCAAAGGACGAGGCGCAGGCGTGGGAGATCGACGAGCTGGTGGAAAAGAAGTTTGAAGGCTCTCTCCCCGCGTTTATCGCCGCCTTTACCAGGCGGCAGGATCTCTCCGATGATGAGCTCGACGAGGTGCAGCAGATGATCGACCGTATCCGAAAGGGGGAGAGATCGTGAGCGAGCTGTTTCTGGAGATCGTCAACCGGAGCATAGCCGCGAGCTGGATCGTGATCGCGGTTCTGGTATTGCGGCTCTGCCTGAAAAAAACACCGAAATGGGTGAATGTCCTGCTCTGGGGCATTGTCGCCGTGCGGTTGATCTTCCCGTTTTCGATCGAGAGCGCTTTGAGCCTGATCCCGAGCGCGGAAATGGTCAGCCCGAGCATTATGATGGAGCAGACGCCTTCCGTCCAGACGGGCGTTCCCGCTCTCGATCAGGTCATCAACCCGGTCATTGACCATTCGCTTGCGCCCGCGCCGGGCGCAAGCGCCAATCCGCTGCAAATATGGATCCCGGTTTTAACGGTGATTTGGCTTTGGGGAGTAGCTGCACTTTTCCTCTACTCCGCCGTGAGCTACCGGCGTTTGCGCCGCAGGGTCTGCGAAGCGGTGATATTGCGGGACAATATCTATCAAAACGAAAATGTTTGTTCTCCGTTCGTGCTGGGGATCATCCGGCCAAAGATCTATCTCCCGTATCATATGGACAAACGCGAGATGGATCATGTGATCGCCCACGAGCAGACACACATCCGCCGCAGGGATCACTGGTGGAAGCCGCTCGGCTTTCTGCTGCTGACGGTCCACTGGTTCAATCCGCTGCTATGGCTCGGCTATATCCTGCTGTGCCGGGATATCGAGCTTGCCTGCGATGAAAAGGTCATCCGGGAAATGGGCAGCGAGCAGCGAGCCGATTATACGCAGGCGCTCGTATCTTGCAGCGTCAGCCGCCGCAGCATCGCGGCGTGTCCCCTCGCTTTCGGCGAGGTGGGCATAAAGGAGCGGGTGAAGTCCGTGATGAACTATAAGAAGCCCGCATTCTGGATCGTTCTGGCGTCTGTGGTTGTCTGCGCCGTGGCCGCCGTCTGCTTTCTGACGGATCCGAAAACAGAGCGGAGCTCGCCCAGCGTCGGTGATAATGTGTCCGGTTTAGGACCGGCGCAAACGGAAAAGTGGTTCGACTACCTGGAAAACCCCGAGGAAATGAACTGGGACGGACGTCTGGAGATCGCTCTCCCGGAATATCCGGGCGTGACGTTCCGCTGGTATCCGGAGAAGATGGAGGCTGTGACGGAAAACGAGATCACACCGCTTTATACCGGTATGCCGATCTGGAACACGTATTTCTGCGACCTTACCGGCGATGGGCTTCCCGAGCTGTGTTCCACGATCACCTTCGGCTCCGGCATCATCGACAGCCGCGTCATCGTTTACGACTACGCGAACGGTGCGAGTTACACGCTGGAAGACCGCGGGAAATACGACTATTCCCTTCGGCTGGATGAATCGGACGGCAGCCTGTGTGTCGTTCAAAGGGCGCATGACAGCGGTGATATCGCTGCCGTCGGCGAGCTGTTTTTCAGCGACAGCGGCTTACACTTACAGGTTATCAAAACAAACTTTGAAACGCATAAATTCACATCGGTGACGATCCGCAACGACGGAGAGAACACTCTGCATATTACGATTGGCTCTGATGAAACAGCTCTTCCCACGGGTGAGGAGACGACCCTGACCTATGCGGCCTTTGAGGTGAGAACGATCCGGCTATCGTCTTTCGGAGAGCTGAGCTATACAGTCGCATACGATTGACGCGCGGAGGTTCTGCCGTCGTATCAAAATGCAATCAGAAACGAAAACCGCCGCGAATTTTCCTCCTATATGGAGCAGGAAATTCGCAGCGGTTTTTCAGCGAAAGAGCAGCAAAATTATTTGCTTTCTCCGGCGCAGGCCGGTTCTTTCTTCTCCGGCTCGGCGGGTTTGGTGTCCACGCCCTCGGTGCTCTCCTTGACGAAGATGATCTTCAGCGTATAGAAAATGAGCTGCAGATCCCAGAGGAAGGACGCCTTCTGGATATAGTACATATCGAGCAGCGCCTTGTCCGCGAAGGTGGTGTTGTATTTCCCGTAGAGCTGGGCGTAGCCGGTGAGACCTGCCTTGGCACGCAGTCGGTAGGCGAACTCCGGGTACTCGGCGCAGTATTTCTGATAAAACTCCGGCCGTTCCGGACGAGGGCCGACGAGCGTCATATCGCCGTTGAGAATGTTGAGAAGCTGCGGCAGCTCGTCGATGCGCGTGGCACGGAGGAACGCCCCCACCTTCGTGATGCGGGAATCGCTCTTCCCTGCCAGTACCGCGCCGGTGGCGGATTCCGCGTTCACGACCATGCTGCGGAACTTGGTAAGGTAAAACGGCTTGCCGTTCAGCGTGAGACGCTTCTGCCGGTAAAATACCGGCCCGCCGTCCTGAATTTTGATGGCAATGGCAACGGCAAGGAAGATCGGGCTGCAAATGATAAGGCCGCATACGGACGCAACGATATCGAGCACACGCTTCGCTGTCAGATAGCCGCGGTCGTAGTTGCCGGTGTGCACGGCGCAGAGCGGCACATCGCTCATGATGACCGTGTCGGCACAGTTTACCATGATGTCCTGCATATCCGGCTTGAGCATGATGGCGATGCCGTGCCAGAAGCAGTCGTCCATGATGCGGCGGCGCAGCTCCTTTTCCATCGGCATCAGCACGACTGTCGTGTAGGAGTGCATGATCTCGCACAGCTCCTCCCATGGCATATCCGCGGAAACGACGCGGTCGATGGAGTAGCGCGTGCGGCGGCGGTCAAACTTACTGCGGACGTTCTCCTCGGCATCCTTCTCCGGCACGATCAGCAGCGCCGGCGCCGGCGGCTCGAGCCGGTCGGCCAGAATGCGGGCGAGAATAAAAATTCCTGTCTCCACGAGGCACTGCAGCAGCAGCGTGAGGATGACGTACTTCGGCGGCAGGAGCATTTTTGCGATCATGCACATGAGGAAATAGGCAATGGTGTCCGTGAAAAAGCTCGAAAGGCCGAACGCGAACACCAGCTCCCGCGTGCGGTATTTCCGTACGCTGAAGCTGCCGTAGATCGTCATGAACAGCACGAGGATCGCGAAATAGACAACGAAGAACAGCACATTGCCCCGCAGAAAAAACGTCGCTGACGGGTAATGGTGAACGTATGTATAGAAGAACAGCAGCGCCGGCACGACCGCCAGCGATATTTCCAGCAGCGCGCTGAGCGCTGCCTGCCCGGTATGTCCCGCATGGGAAGTCTTTTTCATCGTATCCGCCCATTCTGTCGAAAGGATATAAAATCGCCCTTATCCGTATATTGTACCAGATAAGGGCATAAAACGCAATATGTATCCCACGCTTCGGCGAGAAAAACGTCTGAAAGAGTCTTTAACGGTCTCTGTCGTGCTCTCCCCAGTCCATCGTGGCCTCAAACTCCGGATCAAGCGGATACCGGACACCGTCGATGATCTTGCAGTGGATGATGCCGGTGCCGTTCATATAGAACATATGGCCGAGAGCATCGCGCATGTCGTAGTAATCCTGATCGTACCGCCAGGGGTCCTCGTTGGACTGTACCCAGTCGTACACGCCGTGGTAGACAATGTTCGGGTGCGCCTCCTGCAGTTTTTCCTGCTCCTCCTGCGTGAGAACGCCGTAGCTGAACCACACGCGCTCGATTTTGTCCATTTCCATCAGCGTCTGGAACGTGTCCTCCGGCTGAAGGAGCGTCATAAACGTGATGTTCAGATCGCGCAGGCTCTTGCAGTCCTTGAGCGGGGCGATGCTGGTGGCGTAAGCGCGGTTGAGCTCCAACCAGATGAGATTGTCGCACGAGGCAATCGGCGAGAGATCGAGTGCATGGCAGTCGAGCAGGACAAGATATTTAAGATCGGGCATCTGATAGAGGAAGCTCAGATCCTCGATCGGCCGATGGCCGAGATCGAGCGCGATCATGTCCGGGCAGTAAGCGAGCTTCTTGATCGTTTCGTTCGTGAAGTATCCGTAATAGCGGGAGGAGGCGCGGAAATAGGTGGTGTCTGTGCGGATGTTGTAGTGCGTTATGTGCAGCGTCCACACAAAGCGCACATTCTCGTACTTCTTATTCAGCGCGTCCATTTCCTCATCGGAAAAGCCGCAGTCAGACATATCGACCTTTTCAAGCTTGTGCATCACGGGAAGGATGCTCTCCACCGGTTCAGTGGATTCCATCTCGATGCCGGTAAAGTCAAGAAGTGTGTCCTCGGTGCTGATCGGCACGCCGTAAAGCTCGAACGTGAATGCAAAATCGACCGCCGGGTATTTCTCGCAGACCGGCGTCATCTGTTCGACCGTCACGCCGGTGCCGGTGAGATCGACGCGCGTGAGCTTCGGCAGCGAGGCGAGCTTTTCCGAAAGCTCCGCAACATCCGCTTCGGAAAACGTGCGTCCGGCAAAGCTCAGCTCCGCGGTATCGCTCGGGTAAGTATCGCCGAAGATCGCCACGGGCCAGACGAACGCAACGGCGGGAAACTCGGCGCGCAGCGCGCCCTTTTCTGTCTCGCTCCACGGGCACGCGGGGAACGACACGGTCTGCGCCGCCGGAAGATACCGCAGCGCCTCGCGCAGCGCGTCCGGTGTGATGGAGATATCGTCCACGGCGATCTCCGTGGCGCTGTCAAGATACTCCGTGCTGCCGAGCGGCACCTGCCACTCCAGTTCGAGCGCCGGGTATTTCTCCCGCAGGGCGAGAAGAGCATCGTAGCACGCGCAGCCTCGCGCATCGGCAGAGCGCAGCGCCGTGAAGTAGTCAAAAAGCGGCAGCTCGGAAACGGTGAAGTCTGTCAGCGTGATGCTTTCAGCATCCGAGGGATACCGGCTCGCGCCGATGGGGATGCTCCAGCGCACCGAAAGCGCCGGATACGCCGCGCGGACGGCATCAAAGCGCTCCGGAGAAACGTCCGCCGCCGTAAGATCGAGCTCCGCGAGCGCGGGGAAAAATGCCAGACGGGCGACGTCCTCCTCCGTGAGCGACGTGAGAACGATGGCCGTGCTCTCGCAGTCGATCACCGCGCCGCCGATGGGAACGTCCCAGTATATTTTGCAGTCCGGCAGCTGCTCGCGCAGACGAAGATACCTTTCCTCCGAAATGCTCTTGCCGCGCAGGTCGATCTGCGCGCTGTCGCGGCGGTGGAGGCCGCCGGCGTAAACATACACCGAGTTCAGCC
>OIZA01000355.1_pt1 | contig 25382 bp, 25 predicted proteins | sample 1588381 | NCBI WGS metagenome assembly OIZA01 (sample SAMN03283277) | human gut metagenome | biome: human-associated habitat; material: feces | host: Homo sapiens | place: Peru | collected 2012 | reverse complement strand
TTTTCCACTGCATATATCATTCAATGTGGCATGAGGAATACCTGCTTCTACGGCAAGTCGGTATTTTGTCATGTTCTGTTTCTTTAATAACTTTTCTACCATCACATCTTTCTCCTCTCTATCTATTATATCGGTGTGCCGAAATATTATCAATAGAAAGTAAAAAGTTTTCAACCATGTTTTAGAAACGCCCTTTTACCAAAGCATAAAATGGGCAAAAGCCAGCCATCTCAGCCTGATTTTTGCCCAAGTCAATTCTTTCTTCTCTCCTCTTTTTCAGTTTTTCTCTTACTTCATTGATTGTACTGGTTCTGTAAAAAGGAAATTTATGCTTTCAATCTTCTTGACCAATTCCTTATGGCAAAAGGCATACAACAAATACCTATCAATACAGGAACTGTAACCAACAGATACGGAGACCATACATATTTCCCGAATACACAAAATGTATTTGTTCTGAAAATATCTGTACCACTGCCGACTAAAGGCAACAAATCCAAAGTTTTTTGGATTTTATACGGAAGATATTCTGCGACCACCATTGGTCCATAAACAAAAGCAAGACTGAACAGCAATGCAAATACATTATTTTTCACAGTAGCAGATATAAGCATTACAACACCTGCAAATCCGATTGCCCCTAATAATGCAAACACATACTCATAAACTTCTGCCTGAAGCATATTCATAGGTGCAATTGCAAGCAATTTAATATTCTGAATGGGCATATCCCAGCCTGATGTACCCATGAAAGATATCTGTGATACAATGCTGGGAATGACAAGTATTACAAAAAATTCCACTGTAAACGCTAACCCCGTTAAAATTTTTGCAAATGCAACCTTTCCCCATCCATTTGTAGTTGTCAATACCAAAGGGCTCGTATTATCATGCCATTCGCCTGCAAATACAGAGGACAAGACAATTGCCAAAAACAGAGCCATTACGCTGCCTAAATCTGCAGCCATACTCCCAAGAAGCTGTGACCATCCTTCCACCCACCCATATCGAAGCGGAGTTTCTACTTCCTGCTCCAACTGAAGCAGATACTCTTTTTCAGCCCCTATCTGACCATTATTTTCTAAAAAGGCATTAATCGCCTGTTCTCTTCTCTCATAAAAACCGGTCAGCTTATCAGGGGTGACATAACTTATCATTGTCTGGTAAGTTCCTGCGTCACGAAGTTCCGGATATAACGTTGCAAGCCAGCTATTGATAATTTTCCAGTCGGTTTTTTCTAATTCCTTTTCCATACCGGCAGCTTCCATCCTCTGGTAATCCTTCACTAGCTGCTGCAGTGTTTCATCCGTTAGTTCTTCTCCAAAAGTGAGTGCATATTTCTGGCTGTCTCTTATCATTCCATATCCATCAAAATTGTTGCCAAAAGCACTTGTATAATCATTTGAACTTCCGAAACCAAACCATTGAAAAGATAATATGCTTCCAAAAATCACGATATAAACAAAACATAGCAGTACACATACCTTAACTATGCGCTTTCTCCATAATTTCTTATGTTCCAATAAAAATAAATCCATCCTACTGTCCCCCTTCTTCCGTCGGAAAGTAATATAAATAAAGGTCTTCCAGTGTAGCTTCACATAAAACAGCCTGCTCACCGGGCTTATTGTCTGAAACAATACGCAGTACAATATCTTTTCCCTCATGTCTCAAATTTGCAACTGTTGTACTTGTCTGCCATTTTCTTGCTTCTGCTGGTGATACGGTAAGTTCCCAAACTTTACCATTTGCTTTTTCCGTTAATTCCTGAACCGTTCCCTGTTGCACAAATTGCCCTTTCTTCATCAATAACACTTCGTCTGCTATTGCTTCTATATCCGAAACAATATGTGTTGAAAGAATCACAATTTTATCTCCGGCATATTCCGAAAGTAAATTACGGAATCGTACGCGTTCCTTTGGATCTAATCCTGCTGTAGGTTCGTCCAAAATTAAAATCCCCGGATTATTCAGTAATGCCTGTGCAATCCCAACTCTCTGTTTCATACCGCCGGAAAATGTTTTTATTTTTTTATTTGAAACATTACTTAATCCTACTACCTCTAACAGTTCCTTTGCTCTCCTCTTCGCAATATCCTTTGGTATTCCTTTAAGTGCCGCAATATACATCAAAAATTCCATTGCTGTATAGTTCGGATAATATCCAAAGTCCTGTGGCAGATAGCCCAATATGTTTCTATATTCCGCCCCCATTGAAGTTATTTCCTTTCCATTCAGCAACACCTCACCCGAAGTCGATTCCAAAATGGCACATAGCATACGCATCAGAGTTGTTTTCCCCGCACCATTTGCTCCCAAAAGGCCATATACCCCCGGCTTTAATGTAGCGCTCACCTGATCTACTGCTATTTTATTTCCATAATGCTTCGTTAATCGGTCAAGCAACAATTCCATACATTTTTCCTTCCTTTCTCATCTCTACAATAAATAGGACTTCCTTTGCAAAAAAAATCCCGAATACTACGAATGCAATCAACCAGAACCCAATTGCTGATGTCGCATATAACCACGGTAGCACCCTTGATGAAATTGCCCAGCAGACACAGGAACCAAGCATTATAATTGCACATGTCCATATGCTTTCTTTTCTTTGTAGCCGTACCAGCCTAAGCATTCCCGTCATACAAACCAGATAGGGAACCAGACAATACAACACCATTTTTCCTAACTCACTGCAATCACTCTGCGATGACACTCCCACACATAACACAATCGTAATACAGACCAGATTAGCAGAACCTGCCAAGACTAATTTTGCCAACATAATCTGGGCACCGGATGCTCTCGTTACCGCCTCAATTTCACTCATTCCATATAGCTGGCTCTTGAAAAGCACGGGCATGGCAGCCAACACAAAGAGCGGTATAAAAACTGGTATATTCTGCGGAATATCCGTCACACTGGCAATGATTAGGCAAACAAACAGCAGGGTTGCTGCCTGCAAAACAAATATAGGTATTCCCTCAAATCGAAAAACATCTGACAAATAATGAAAGAAACCTGTTCTTGGTTCTCCCTTATAACGTATTTGTTCTTTCATAATTTCAGTGCAGCGGTTTATGGTTTCTTCCAGCTTCTTCGGTTGTACCTCCTGTTCCAGAGAATAATACAAATTATTTTTCAAGATTCTATCCTTCATTTTGCCGCTCCTTCCTCATATTTTTTAATCCACTCCGCACCCTACTTTGTGCGGTTCTCATGTTACATCCCATTATTTTTGCTATTTCATGAAACTCAAGCTGCTCGCCAAATCGTAATATAATTGCTTCTCTCTGCTCAGATGATAAGGTACTTAAAAGATAATTCACCTCCACCTTATCCTCCAGCCTGAGTATTTCATTACATTCGTCTACTATAATTTCGTCATCCTCTAACGGATAAAGTGGTGTCTTTCTGCTTTCATCAATACACAATCTGTTGGCAATGGTATATAAATACGCTTTAAACTTTCTTTTCCCTTTATAACCGTATATATTTTTAAACAGCTTATAGAACGTTTCCTGCGTCAAATCCTCAGCTTTTTCTACACTGGAACATTGCCATCTGCAATAACGCATTATGGATGAATAATAACGTCTAATCAGTTCTTCTGCCGCCAGTTCATCACCGCACTTAATTTGTTCTACCAATTTGTCATCACTTAACACACTCCAGCCTCCTTCCTTGTGATCCTCTATATATAATAACGGGGCAAGCCGTTAAAATGATTAAAGGAATCCTTAATTTTCTTATCATACACTCCCCTTGCAAGTATTACACATCTTTAAAAATAGGCAAAAAAATCGGGCAAAAACCAGCCATCTCAGCCTGATTTTGCCCAAGTCAACTCTTTCTTCTCTTTTCCTAGCCCAACTGGTTGGGTTTATACTGCATCGATATTACACACTCAACGTTTGCCGTCCATGGGAACTGGTCGACCGCGACCGCCTTCTCCACGACATAACCACAATCGAGAAACGTCTCCAGATCCCGCACAAGGCTCGTCGGCTTGCAGGATATGTAGACAATATGCTCCACACCGTAGCCTATGATTTTCGGCAGTGCCTTGGGGTGAATGCCGTCTCTGGGCGGGTCGAGGATGATCATATCCGGCTTTTCTTCGATAGTGTCCAGAACCTTCAGGACATCTCCGGCAATAAACTCGCAGTTATCCAGCCCGTTTTCAGCCGCATTGCGTCTTGCCGCCTCGACAGCCTCCTCCACGATCTCCACACCGATCACCTTCTTTGCAACAGGAGCCATCAGCTGCGCGATCGTACCCGTTCCGCTGTACAGGTCAAAAACAACCCTGTCGCCGCCTGTCAGATCGCCGACATACTCCCTCGCCGTCTCGTAGAGCACCTCCGCACTGTAGGAATTTGTCTGGAAAAAGGAAAAGGTCGAAATCTTAAACCGCAGCCCCAACAATTCCTCATAGAAATAATCCTTGCCGTAAAGAATGTCCGTGCGGTCGCTCTGCACGACATCCGCCAGAGAGTCATTGACAATGTGGAGAATGCCGGCAAATTTCCCTTGCAGCTTTCCGGAACGCTCCAGTTCCAGAAGCCTGTCGAGGAACCCCCGCAGAAGTTGCCCATCGCCGTCCGCTGCCTGCGTCCTCTCTCCTGCCGTACCCGCATTATCCGCCTGCGTCCTCCCCGGCTCCTGTGATGTCGTCACCAGTGCGACAAGGATCTCCCCCGTGCGGGATGCCTTGCGCACAAGCAGATGCCGCAGATACCCATCATGGCGGAGTCTGTGGTAATAGCTGACTTCTTCTGCCGTGAAATAGGCAAGCGCCGTATTCAAGATCAGCCGGTAATCCGCATCAACAATCCTGCAGTCCCCGACCGTCACGACATCATAAAAGCTCCCCCTCTTATGCATACCGAGGGAAAGCGGCCCGTCCTTCACCTCATCACCGAAGGAAAACTCCATCTTATTTCGGTACTCATACGCCACCGGGCTGCCCTTGATGCCTTCCCATGTCCAGTCCGTCGCCTGTCTGCCAAGCACCCCGCCCAGCAGCTTTTTTACCTGTCCTTCCTTGATTTTAAGCTGCTCCTCATATGGCAGGGAAAGATAGGTACAACCTCCGCACACGCCAAAATGGGAACACGGAGTCCCTGTCTCAAGAGGTGATTTTTCAATCACCTCCAGTAAACGGCCTTCCGCCTTCCCTTTTCTGACTTTATTGACGCTAAGCTTCACTTTCTGTCCGGGCAGGCTGTTCTTTACGATCACGTTTCCCTCCCCGGTATTTACTACACCCTTGTTGGGGAAGTCGACCCTCTCGACAATTGCTTCATATACCTGTCCTTTTTTCATGTGCTTAGTTTTCTCCCTCGTCTACGAAGAAATCATCATCCTCGTCATCGGACTCTTCGTCTTCAAATTCGTCCTCAAAATCATCATCGAAATCTTCGATATAATCAGGAGTAAAATAGCGATATACCGCGTAAGCGATTGCTGCAACTGCTGCGATTGCACCGATCACTGCCAGCACACAGACTGCAACGTTACACTTCTTCTCCTTTGCCTGCTCCTTCTTTCCGAGGATTTCGTTCAATTTTGTCACATCAATCAGGTTTTCAAGCTTATTCATAGGATACCTCCATAATAAACAGTGTTTTCAATTCATAGAATACCACATTTCTTTTAAAATTACCACAATTTTTAGATTCTTTTCAGCTTTGCAAAGGATGCATACATAATTTTCTGTCCGGCATTGTCAAAATTGACCGTCACCTTGTAATCTCTCGGCTCCTTGACCAGTCCCAGCACCGTGCCCTCACCGTACTTGATATGGCTCACCCTGTCACCGATCTGGTAATCCGGTGCCGATGCCGTCATACCCGCCGCGCCCTTCGACAGTCCCGCCAGCTGGTTCAGACTGCCTATGTCTTTTGCAATAAAGGGCTTATCCGCCTTCGCCGTGACCTTGGGTCTGAGTGATGCCTTTGGTCTGAAATCATAGCTGTCCGGCTTTGTCCCGGTGTCCTTTGCGCCGAAGCCGATAATGTCCGCCAGAATATCCCTGTCCTGCCTTGCGCGCTTCGGCTCAGCGAGCTTATTGTCAAGCAGCTCCTCCGGTATCTCCCTCACAAACCGGCTGACCGGATTATACTGCGTCTCTCCCCTGATCATTCTGGATCTGGCGCAGGTAAGCGTCAGATCATTCATCGCCCGGGTAATGCCGACATATGCCAGACGTCTCTCCTCCTCAATGTCCTCCTGGTCGTTCGTCCAGATTGCGGACTGTCCGGGGAAAAGTCCGTCCTCCATGCCCGCAAGGTACACATTCGGAAACTCCAATCCCTTCGCGGAATGAAGCGTCATGAGAAGGACACGGTTGTCGTCATCCTCCACCTTGTCAATATCCGCCACCAGTGCGACCTCCGCCAGAAACTCCGTCAGATTCGCCTCATCATGCATTTCCTGATAGGCGACCGCCTTGGTAATCAATTCGTCCACGTTGGCGATCCTGTCCTCCGCCGACTCATCGTCATTGTCCTGCAAATACTGCGCATACTGAATCTTTTCGACAATCTCCTGTATCAGTTCAGCGATCGTAAGCTCCGACGACGCCTTACGGAGATCCCGGATAAGCTGTACAAACGGTCTGATCTTCGCCGCCGTCTTGCCGAGACTCATAATCTCATCCGCCAGTTCCATCGCATCGTACAGGCTGATATCCCGCATCTGTGCGTAGTCCTCGATCTTTTCCACGGACACAGCGCCAATGCCGCGCTTCGGAATATTGATGATTCTTCTGACCGCCACATCATCCCTGCCGTTGTCAATCGTCTTCAGGTATGCAAGAATGTCCTTAATTTCCGCTCTCGCATAGAAGTTCGTCCCACCGACCACGTTATACGGCACACCCTCCATGATCATCCGCTCCTCGAGCAGACGCGCCTGTGCATTTGTGCGGTACAGGACGGCAAAATCCTTGTACTGTGCCCCCTGCTTACGAACCTTGCGGCAGACATCATCGGCGATATATTCCGCCTCCTCATAGGCATTGTCAAACTGTCTGAAATGCACCAGTTCCCCGTTCCCACGTTCCGTCCAGAGTGCCTTGTCCTTCCGTCTCTCATTGTTAGAGATCACGGCGTTCGCCGCATCGAGAATCGACTGCGTGGAACGGTAATTCTGCTCCAGCTTGATTACCTTCGCCTCCGGGAAATACTTCTCAAAATCAAGGATATTCCTGATATTCGCGCCCCTGAATTTATAGATGGACTGGTCGTCGTCACCCACCACGCAGAGGTTCCGGTTTTTCTGCGCCAGCAGCCTTACCAGCTCGAACTGCGCGGTGTTGGTATCCTGGTACTCATCGACCATGATGTACTGAAAACGCTCCTGATAGCTGTCAAGGATCTCGGGACAGCTCTTAAAAAGCTCCACCGTCTTCACGATCAGATCGTCAAAATCCAGCGCGTTATTTTTCTGCAGCGTCTCCTGATACTCCCGGTATACCTTGGCGTAGGTTCTCTGGTTCATGTCATTTGCAGCATTCAGTTCATATTCCCTGACGCCGATCAGCTCATCCTTCGCGGAAGAAATTGCTCCGAGCAGAGTTCTCTCCTTATAAATCTTCGTATTGATGTCCAGCCGCTTGCAGATATTCTTCATGACCGTCTTCTGGTCGTCCGTGTCATAGATGGTAAATTCATTTGCAAAGCCGATCCTGTCGATATGTCTTCTGAGGATTCTCACACACATGGAATGAAAGGTGGAAACCCATACCTGATCGGCGCCGTAGTCCACAAGCTGGTTTACCCTCTCGCGCATCTCTCCCGCCGCCTTGTTGGTAAACGTGATTGCAAGAATGTTCCACGGCTTGACACCCATCTCGTCGATCAGATAGGCGATCCTGTGCGTCAGGCAACGGGTCTTTCCGCTTCCCGCACCGGCGAGCAGCAGCAGAGGCCCTTCCGTGTGGAACACCGCTTCCTTCTGCTCCTTGTTTAATGTATCGTATATACTCATATTTCCTTATTTCACCTCATCCACGTCATTGAAATTCCAGATTCTGATGTTAAACTCCACGATCGGCGTATCGCAGTACAGACATCTCTTCGCCCCGAGCTTCGGCAGCGGTGCGCCACAGTTGGGACAATTCATGGCAAGCCCGGAATCCGTCTGATTCTCAACAACGTCCCGATCCTGAATATAGAGCATCTCGATATTGTATCGGCTCTGCTCCAGACGCGAGTCTGCCCCTGCCACGACCTTGCCGTCCTTCTCCTTATAGTGGAAATACTGGACAGAAGACTGAAAGATGATACTGCATCTTCCCTTGGTCTTCCGGTACTGACGAATCTCCGTCCGGTGAATCCTGATCTCCCTGAAATGCTCCTCGGCATCCTCGTTGTTCAACGCATCTATTCTCATCTCCAGTTTTGCCCTGAGCTCACTCGTGGTGCTCTCGGTCAGTCTGGCCCTGTTTTTCTCATCTATTCCCATCAGGAATCCCATGAGGATGTTTTCTGCCCTCGTCCTCATCTCATCATAATGAAATTCCGGGAAGTCACGCAGTATTTGCGGTAAATACAGCTTCGTATTCGCAGCGACGGACTTCGGCGTGACCTCGAACTCCCTCTCCATCTTTTCAACTCCATCCGAAAGCTTTTCAGTGCCAAAAGCCATTCTGGAAAAATTGCGCACCTTCTCCTTTATCGTGCGGTAGGCAATATAACCACCGCCCAGAACCGCCAGCACCAAAACTAAAATAACGATTGTCCCGATCTGTCCTGCTGTCATCTTCTCTCCCGCCCTCATCCGGCTATCTTTGGAATTACGGCACGGAACCGTGCCTGTCCGACACACGAAAACCGCAGCAGTCCTCCGTCAGACTGCTGCGTTTCGTCATCCTTTTACAGATATCAGAATTTACTTACACCCTGTCGTTATCATCAAAAACATCTCCGCACTCAGGGCAGAACTTGGGCGGATGTGCCGGATCTTCCGGCTCCCAGCCGCACTTGTCGCACTTATAAATCGGTGCTCCCTCCGGCTTCTTCGCTCCGCAGTTGCTGCAGAACTTACCCTGATTTACCGTTCCGCAGGAACAGGTCCAGCCGGCTGCCGCAGGCTTGGGCGCTCCGCACTCCTGACAGAACTTTCCTCTGTTGTCGGTCTTGCCGCAGGAGCAGGTCCAGCCGAGAATCGGGGCTGCTGCACCGGGATTCTGCATCTGAGGCATCTGCTGCTGTGCATTATTCTGCTGTGCCATGTTATTTGCGCCGAAAGCGTTGCCGCCCATCATGTTGTTCATCATGCCCATAGCCATCATGCCCATAGCGCCGCTCATAGCGTCTCCGCCACCGTTGCCGTTTCCATTGCCCATGTTTTCCATCATGGTCGAGAATGCCTCTGTCTTTCTCGCATTCTGCATATCTGCGCCGCGAAGCATTGCAGTCTCCTGCCACTTCTGGAATCTCGCTCTGTCCTCTGCGGGCATGTCTGCGGAGTTGATGGTCATGCTGATCATCTGGATACCGCGCAGTTCAGTCCACTTTTCTGTCAGGGCATCGGAAAGGATTTTGCAGAGTTCCTCGGAAAATCCGGGAATCTCGTAAGGGCGCACACCCTGTACCGAAATCTTTGCCAGTGCAGGCTGCAGAGCTGTCAGCAGCTCACTCTTCTGCGTCGTGAGAAGGTCAGCCTTCTTGTAGCTGTCGGTAACGTTCGCACACACATTTGTGTAGAACAGGATCGGGTCAACGATCTTGAAGGTGTACTGACCGTTTACCTTCACTGCTGTGTCAAAGTCAAACCCGGTATTCTTATCCAGCACACGGAACGGGATCGGTGTGGGTGTTCCGAACAGGTTGTTGAGAATCTCCTTTGTGTTAAAGAAGTAAACTCTCTGATCCTTTGCCGTGTTGCCTCCAAATGTAAAACGTCTTCCGAGCGTGCTGAAGCTGTTCTTAATGCTGTCGCCCAGATTGCCGTAGAAAAGGCTGGGCTCTGTGGAGTTGTCATATATAAATTCTCCGGCATCCGCACAGACATCAACGATTCCACCCTGATCTACAATGATCATACACTGTCCTTCGTTGACAGCAACGACGGAGCCGTTGGAAATAATGTTGTCAGAACCCTTTGTGTTGCTGTTACGTCCCTCGTTTACTCTCTTCTGGCCCTTGACCATCAGAATGTCGTTGGAGATTGAGTCACAGTAGAAGTACTCTCTCCACTGATCTGCCAATACAGATCCCAGCGCATCCTTTGCCGCTTTAATTAATCCCATTCGTTCATCCTCCGATTCTTTTTTTGTAATCCCGCCTCATATGTATCAGATATATGGCAGTCGCATGTTCAAAATGCACACTCATCTCTTTTATTTTATCAAATAATTTGCTTTCTCTCAACATATTTTGCAAAATATTCTTCCGAAATCTTTACAAAAACTGTTCTATCTAATAAACTGGATAAGTGGCATATGCACCACATGCATTTATTTCAGGTACATTTATATCATATAACAGGAGAAAAGATTTGACATGGGTAAAAAAGCTACAAAAGCAGCTGATAATATGTATTATCTCGCACGTTGTGAGGCCGCAGAGAGCAAGGATGAGTTTTCCAGCCGGGAAAAGGCAGCCGAGATCATAGGAATCGACCGCACAAGGCTCGCCCGCATCGAGCTCGACACGATTGCCCCTTACCCGGAGGAGGTCAAGGCAATGGCGGAGGTCTATAACGTGCCCGAGCTGTGCAACTCCTACTGTGCAAGGGAATGTCCCATCGGGCGCGACAATGTGCATGAGGTGACAATTGATGACTTCGACCGTCTCGCCTTGAAGGTTCTGGGCTCACTGAAGGACATCGATTCCCTCCGCGCATCTCTGATTGCCATTTCCGAGGATGGCGTTATCGAGGAAAGCGAACGTCCCGCATTCCAGGAGATTCTTGATTCCCTTGAGAAGATCAGCACAAATGCAAAGGCATTGCAGCTCTGGGCAATCAAAAACATCCGCTTAAAATAATCACAGAGAAAGCGCCGCAGGAAGTCCCTTAAGCTTCCCGCAGCGCCTTTTATTTTCCATGATTTTTATTTTACTTTGCCGCCTGCTCCGCAAATTCCGTCGTCACAAGCTCCTCATAGGGCACCCTGTTCTTCAGGACTCCCGCGTCATCCAGAATATTCTGTAACAGTTCAAAGGAATCCTTCTCAAAAATCAGGTCTCCCTTCCATGTGTTCTGGTTGTAATATCTCTCCACAATCGTCGTCAGCGTATCAAAATCCGTCTCCGCAAACTGCGGTGCGATCACCTTTGCAATCTCCTCCGGCGTATGTGTCTGCACATAATCCATACCCTTCTGCAAAGCATTCGTAAATGCCTGGACGGTATCCTTATTATTCTGCAGATAGCTCTTCTTTGCTGAGAATGAAGTGTAAGGAACATATCCCGAATCCTCACCCAGCGATGCCACCACATAGCCCTCGCCCTTCTTCTCCAGTGTTGTCGCGTGCGGCTCAAACTCGATCGTATAGTCGCCCTGCCCGCCCGCAAACGCTGCCGCCGTCGAGCCGAAATCAATACTCTGGTCGATCTTCACATCTGTCTTCGGGTCAATTCCATTCTTCTCCAGAATATATTCAAAAACCATCTCCGGCATACCGCCCGCTCTTCCGCCGAGCACACTCTTCCCCTTCAGCATATCCCACGAGAAGCTGTCTGTCTTCTCCCTTGCCACAAGGAAATTTCCGGCGCGCTGTGTCAGCTGCGCAAAATTGACTACATAGTCCTGCGTTCCTCCCGCATAGGTATAGACCGTGCTCTCGCTTCCCATGAACCCGATGTCCGCTTCTCCCGTCAGCACCGCCGTCATGGTCTTATCTGCGCCAAAGCCCGTGACAAGTTCAAGGTCGATCCCCTCCTCAGCGAAATATCCCTCCTCGATTGCCACATACATCGGCGCATAAAATATGGAATGTGCCACCTCATTCAGCGTGACCTTTGTTCCGCCGTCCGCTGACACATCCTTCGCGCCACATCCCACTGCCAGACACATCGTGGCAGCCACAAGATATACAGCCGCCACCTTTTTTATGACCTTCAAAGAAACCTTTTTCATAAGAGCCTCCCTTTTATGTGATGCTCTATCTTATGGAATCTCTCCGAAAAAGGTTCCTTACGTCTTAACTTTCCCTCTCTTTTTCCGTCTTATGAGCCTTCTCCCTGCTCTTGGGCTCTGCCTTTTCCCCGACAGGCTTTACCTGCGTCTTGGCGATCTCGTCCACCATCTTCTCGATCATGAGCTTCTTGACATAGACATCAAAACTCAGCGTACAGATAAACGCAAACTTTTTCAGAAACTCCCTGCTCTCCTCCGGCGCATCCTGAAAGGTCTGCTCTGCGGTCTTATACTTCTCGATAACATCCGCTTTCAGGGCATCCATCTGCTTATGCTCCAGTCCGAACGCCTCCCTGTACACACTCTCCAGATTAAATTCCTTGTCATTCTGAAAGAAATGCTCCGTGATCGGCTTCAGCAGCGTCTGTATATCATTGATGGACAGAATGCTCTTGTAATAGTAAATAAAGATCAGCAATAACACATGCTCTTTGGAATACTTTTTCTTTACAGGCGGCGGAAGGAGATCATTTTTCGCATAATTATTGATCATAGTCTTCGTGAGAATTTTATCCTCACCGGGATACCGCGCCGTGGAACGGAGCTTGTTGTCCATAAAGGTCGTCACCTGATCCATATAAAGCTCGATATTGGGAATATCCTCCGGACTGATATACTCCACCCTGCCAAGACTCGCCAAAATACTGTTCAATAAATCGTCATTGTCAATCGTCATATGCGATGCCCCTCATTTCCTCCGAAGCGCCTGATCCGCACTTCTCCACTGAAACCATTATATAGTATTCAAAACTACATGACAACTGTTTTTTTATAGCAGTTTCTGCTTTACTTTAAAACTTTAGTATGCTAAAATGTATTTAGTGAGTCGCAGCGGAACCGGTTCCGTCGCAAACCGGAAAAATATCGCTGCACGGAGGAATATATGAATAAGAAAATTAAAAACGAATCTGTAGATTCTCTGTTTGATGCCATTCTGTGTCTGAAGACCCGTGAGGAATGCTACAGCTTTTTTGAGGATCTGTGTACAGTCAATGAGCTGCTCTCCCTCTCCCAGCGTTTTGAGGTTGCCGCCATGCTCAAGAGCCACAAGACCTATCTTGAGATTGCCGAGAAGACCGGTGCTTCCACTGCCACAATCAGCCGCGTAAACCGTTCCCTGAATTACGGAAACGACGGCTACGATATGGTATTCGGACGCCTCGAAAATACGGCGGAGGAATAAGCCGTACCACAAAGCACACCATTTAAAAAAGCATCCGGCCGGATGCTTTTTTCATTAATTAATCCTCTATGGTGTCGTCCTTCTTCACTTCCACTGTGGGAGCTTCCTGAATCGGTTCCACAGTCCCCTGCTTTGCCGCGTCATCTGCTTCCTTGCGGCTTGCCTCCTCAACCTCTCTGAGCGCTTCCGCAATCGCAGCTTTCGCCGATCTCTTTCCCGCACTGACAGCTCTTGCCGCAGGTCTCGGTCTCTTCGCCGGAGTCTCCTGATTCATATTGCAGCCGCCCTGGAAAACCGCCTTCTCATCAATCACAATCACCTCTGTGCTGATGTCGCCGATCACCCTTGCCGTTGCCGTCAGTTCCGTTCTCATCGGCGCACTCACGTTTCCGATGACCTCCCCGCCGATCATCGCCGCCTGCGCCTCAATATTTCCATTGATTGCGCCCGCTGTTCCGACGATCACCGTTCCCGTCACCTTGACATTGCCGTTGACGCGCCCATCAATTCTCGCAGACCCCTGTGCCGTGAAATCACCGTCACATTCCGCGCCCGCTCCTATAATCGTTGTAATTGTGATCTGTTGATTCTTTTTCATGCTCTCCTCCACTTATCCGCTGATATTCAGCATCTCCATCGGATCAATATAGACTCCGTCCTTCAGCATCTGATATCCCAGCTTACTGTTTTCGCCAGTAATCAGGAACAGCGTTGTGCCCTGCGTAACTGCCTCCCCCTGCTTGACCTTGACCTCACCGGAGTTCCGGTAGATCGTCACATAGCCATTGCCGTGATCGACCCAGATATTGTGTCCATACTCACTGTCATCGTTCACTGCCGTCACCGTGCCGCCTGCTGTCGCTACAACCATCGCGCCGTCAGCTGCGGAAAAAATACACATCGGATCGCCCTCTGTCGCCATCTCCATGGTTGCAGAGCCGGTCAGCGGAAATTCCGTCGGTGTCGTCTGCTTCTCCAGCTGTTCTGTCAGCTGGTTTTCATTCTGTGTCTTCTGCGTCACTGTCTCACTGAGAATCTGTACGGTCTCCTTCAGCGAAGCGATCTCGCTTTCCAGATCGGTTTTCTCCTGCTCCAGCCGGTCTATCTCCTCCTGCTGTGCAGCCGCACTCTGATCCCTTTCCAGCAAGACATCCTTCTCAAAGTAAAAGTAACCGAGAAAAGCACCAAGAAAGACGCAAAGGATTAAAATAACAATCCAAAGGATCCACGGATGATAATGAATCTGTTCCACCCCGGTATCCACAGCGTCCGATGTCAGAAGAACCATTTGATGCTTCTTCCGCTTGTGTCGTTGTCCCATACTGTGTCACCTTTCTGCCTGTTTTAGAATGTCTGCATTTCCACGCGTCCCCTATTTTACCATAGGCAGCAATTAACATCAACGTAAATTTAACATTTTTGTAATATTTACCCAATAAATCCTTCGATATTTTAATAAAAAGAATCAATCTACAGGTATTTTTTGTCTACTATTACCAAACATTTTTCTCTGAACAGAGCTGTAAAACCTTCTTCCACTCCAGTTTTCCACCGAACAGATCCAGCGCACTGCCGATTGTTACATTCAGTCTGTTCCTTCCGAGTTCACGCAAAAGTCTCAGATCCTCATAGCTATGTACACCGCCAGCATAGGTCATCGTCCGCTTTCCCCAGTTTCCCAGCAGGCGCGCAAGCTCCGTCTCGATACCGTTAGCACAGCCCTCCACATCGACCGCGTGAACAAGAAATTCATCGCAGTGGTCTGCCAGCCGGTCGAGGAGTGCTCCGTCTACCCTCTCGGCCGTCAGCTTCTGCCATCTGTCCGTCACGACAAGATAGCCGTCCGGGGTCTTCCTGCAGCTCAGATCAAGAACCAGCCTGTCCGCGCCGACTGCACTGCACATCTCCTCCAGCCTGTCATAGTCGATTCTTCCGTTTCGGAAGACATAGGAGGTAACAATCACATGGGACGCTCCTGCGTCCAGATATTCTCCCGCGTTCTGCGGTGTGATACCGCCGCCGATCTGAAGTCCCCCGGGATAGCTCTGCAATGCCCTCATCGCCTGTCTCTTCGTCTCCTCAAAAAAACTGCTCTCCGCAGGATTCAGCAGGATGATATGACCGCCCTTTAACCCGGCATCCCGGTACATTTCCGCAAAAAAGGCTGCATCCTGCTCGGAGACAAAATTTTCTCTGGCAATATCTCCCCTGTCCTTGAGACTTCCTCCCACGATCTGCTTTACTTTTCCGTTGTGGATGTCAATACAGGGTCTGAATTCCATATCCTCTTCTCGCTTTCATTTTGTATCTGAATTTTTGTTTTATATGATTTTTCTGTTCACGCATATTTTTTCATCCGTTACACATACTATTCGCAAATCAGCCATTCTGCATTCCGCAGTGGACGATTTTGCAGCTTATCTATCAAGAACGGAGGAAACTATGAAAAATAATAAGCGTCCCGCAGGAGCGAAAAAGCTCCTCGCATTATGTATGGTGCTGGCATACATGTGTGTTGCAACTGCATGTACCAATGACAACAAGGGAAACAATTCCGGTAATATGGCAGGAAACAATGCCTCCAGCGAGTCCGGTACAAATGTTCCGAATGACAATGGCACAAACAACAATAACAACAGCGTAACCAACGGTACGGACAACAATACCAACAACGCCAACAACGGGAACTCCCTGTTGGATGATGCCGGGAATACCGTCGGTGATATTGTCGATGATGCCGCGAACGGCGTAAAGGACATCACGGATGACCTCGTCGGTGACGGAAACAACACCGACAACAACGGCGGTCTCAACGGTAACAACGGCATGAATGGCAATAACGGCACTGTCAACGGAAACGGTACAGCAACCGACGGCACCGGAACGCTGAACAACACTTCAGCCAACGGTACCAGAACCGGCAACACCGGAACAAATCTTCGCTAAACCGTGATAGACCGCAGACGTTCCGTCGGTCGGAACCGCCTGTCCGCGTAAAAAAGGCAGTCCTCAGGAAAGGACTGCCTCTATCACGTTGCTCATGTCATACATCCCGGCCGGCTTACCCGCAAGGAATTTTGCCGCCTGAATCGCTCCCTTGCCGAAAATTGCCTTGGAATATGCCGTGTGTGAAAAAGTCACAACTTCATCGGCTCCGGCAAAGATCACATCATGCTCCCCGACGATCGTTCCGCCGCGCACGGCGCTGATCCCGATCTCGGAGTGCGGCCTTCTCTCCCGTCTGGCGCTTCTGTCGTATACATACTCATAGGTATTGCCCAGCTCCTCGTTGATGGAGTCCGCCAGAGCAAGCGCCGTACCGCTCGGCGCATCCAGCTTGAGATTGTGGTGCTTCTCAATGATTTCTATATCAAATCCGGCAGGTGCAAGCACGTCCGCCGCCTTTTTCAAAATCTGCTGCAGCAGATTGATCCCGAGCGACATATTCGCCGATCTCAGGATTGCCACCTTTTCCGAGACCTCCCTGACGCGCTCCAGCTGCTCCGGGCTGAGTCCCGTTGTGCAGAGCACACAGGGAAGCTTTCTCTCCTCACAGTAATCCAGAAGCCCATCGACAGCCGCTGCCGCCGAGAAATCAATGATACAGTCCGCATCGACCTCGCACTCTTCCAGTTTTTTAAACACGGGATAAGCGTTATGACCATCGTCGAAGGCATCTACCCCCGCCACGATCTCAGCTTCCTGATCCGCTGCGAGCAGCCCCGAGATGACCTGACCCATCTTACCGTTACATCCATGCATTATGATCCTTGTCATCACGTTTCCTCTTTTCGTTATCTCTTACAGAATCCCGTACTCCCGCATCGCCTTCTCCAGCCGTGCCGCGTTGGCAGGCTCCATCTCGGTCAGCGGCATTCTGAGCGTTCCGCCGATCTTTCCCATCAGGCTCAGCGCCTTCTTGACAGGAATCGGGTTCACCTCACAGAAAAGCGCATTGCACAGATCCAGCGCCTTCAGCTGTAATTTGCAGCTCTCCTGTACCTTGCCGTCAAGATAGGTCTGGCAGATCTCATGTGTCTGCGCCGGTGCCACGTTGGACAGTACGGAGATTACACCGAGGCCTCCGACGGACATGATCGGAACGATCTGGTCGTCATTTCCCGAATAAATGTCCACAGCCCCGTCAGCCAGTGCCGCAAGATGTGCGATCTGACTGATATTTCCGCTTGCCTCCTTCACACCGACAATGTTCTCTACGTCTCTGCAAAGTCTTACTACTGTCTCCGGAAGAATATTGCATCCCGTTCTGCTGGGCACATTATAGAGCAGGCAGGGGATCTTCAACGACTCCGCAACAGTCTTGAAATGCGCATAAAGTCCGTTCTGTGTCGCCTTATTATAGTAAGGACTTACCAGAAGCACACCGTCCACGCCCATCTTCTCCGCCTCCGTGGAGAGATAGACCGCCGTCTCCGTACAGTTGGAGCCCGTTCCGGCGATCACCGGAATCCTATGGGCAACCACCTCCGTACAGTACCGGATGACATCCAGATGCTCCTCGTGGGTCAATGTAGAGGACTCACCTGTCGTTCCGCACACAATGATGGCATCCGTTCCGTTTGCGATCTGGAACTCGATCAGCTCCTTAAACTGTTCGTAATTTACCGTTCCATCCTCATGCATGGGCGTGACAATCGCCACACCTGCTCCCTTAAAAATTGCCATATTCTCTTCCTCCGTTCCTATATTATGAATGCCGCCTTATTCCCATACCTTGAATTTCACGGTCTCAATCTTGGAAACCTCATCAGCCAGCACACAAATTTCATCGTTCAGTTTAATGCCCGTCAGGATCACACTGGTATCCTCACGGCACTCCAGCATTGCCTTAAGGTCTTCAACGGATACAATTCCCTTTTCCACCAGTCCCAGAACCTCATCCAGAATCAGCAGATCACATTCTCCCGTTGCAAGCACCTTCCGCGCAAAATTCATTCCGTTTCTGATATTACTGATCTCCTCTGCCTTCTTCTCCTCCGGCAGCTCCTCAAAATTCTCATCGGACTTTTCAAATCGGAACAGCTTGATCTCCGGCTCCATCCTGCGGAGGAACTCCGAGTCTTTCAAGCCCTTTCCCTTCAAAAACTGGATTATGACTACCTGCTTCCCCTCCATCGCCGCCTGAACGGCTCTGCCTATCGCAGCCGGTGACTTTCCCCGTCCGTCTCCGGCATATATATAGATCAAACCCTTTGCCATAACAGTCCTCATTTCCGCATACACTTATCGCGTTTCCAAAGTCAATGCTCATGTAAGAATACCACACTTTTTACATTTTGGCAAATAGTCTCTCAGCATTCTTCTTCCAGTCTCTCCAACTTGCTCACAGAGACCTCGAAGGCTACCCTTCTCTCCACATTCTCCTCATCGAGCTTTTTCATGTACTCGCGGCTCTGTATCCTGCCCCAGACGGCACATCTCTCGCCGACCTTAAAGCTGCTTGCATAACGCGCATTTCTTCCCCAACAGATACAGGGTATATAATCGGATTTACCGTAAGGACGGTTCACCGCGAGAAGCAGATCCGCGATCTCCCTGCCGAGCGGCGTCTTGCGGTAGATCGGCTCCTTACAGATATATCCGTCCAGAAAGATCTGATTCGTCTTGGAGCTCTCCTCCATCTCTTCGATAAAGCTGATCTCCCGCGCAAATACGGAAAGCACCAGTCTGTTTCTGCGCTCCTCGTGCCGGTTGTAGGACCGGAACTGCCCATTCACGCAGATCAGCTCCCCTATGTAGTCCGCTGTCACGTCCAGAAGTCTCTCCGACACCATAACCGGTATGATGTCATAGCTCTCGCTGAGACGCTTGCATCTGACATCTACCATATAAAAGCCTTCCCCGTAGATTTCATGGCTGTAGGAAAAACCGCTCACGATTTCTCCCATCACCGTTACCTGATTGTTTTCAATTACCTTATCTGTCATTTTCGTTCTCCCTTCTTGCTTTAAGACTTTTTCCGGTAACACCACTGCATTCTTCGACGTCACAGTGGATACTACTATTTATACAATAACCGGCGGCGAATTAGTACTCTTTTCCGTCGCGTTATTCCGCGCTTTTTCGCATGTTGCTACTTGCACCTGCCTGTAAAAAGTGCTATACTTACTCAGTTTGAAATTCGATGTATGCTTTATCGCCTGTAGAAATAGGTAAATATGCGCAAAGGACGTGCGCAGAAACGGAGATAAAAATGAGACAAAAACGAGAAGATGTAAGAAATGTTGCCATAATCGCCCACGTTGACCACGGCAAAACCACGCTGGTCGATGAACTTCTGAAGCAGAGCGGCGTGTTCCGCGCCGGTCAGGAGGTTGCGGAGCGTGTCATGGACTCCAACGATATTGAGCGTGAGCGCGGTATCACCATTCTGTCCAAGAACACCGCCGTCATGTATAAAAACACAAAAATCAACATTATCGACACCCCCGGTCACGCTGACTTTGGCGGCGAGGTGGAACGTGTCCTGAAGATGGTGAACGGCGTTATCCTTGTTGTAGATGCCTTTGAGGGTGCGATGCCCCAGACAAAGTTCGTTCTCCGCAAGGCTCTCGAGCTGAAGCTTCCCGTAATTGTATGTATCAATAAGATCGACCGTCCCGAGGCAAGACCGGACGAGGTCGTTGACGAGGTTCTCGAGCTGTTCCTCGAGCTGGATGCAGACGACTCCCAGCTCGATTGTCCGTTCGTCTATGCTTCCGCCAAGGCAGGTATCGCTTCCATGGAATCCGACCAGCCCGGCACAAGCATGGAGCCCCTGTTTGAAACCATCCTGAACTACATTCCCGCTCCCGAGGGAGACCCCGATGCCGGGACACAGGTGCTCATCAGCACGATCGACTACAACGAGTATGTCGGACGTATCGGCGTCGGCAAGGTGGACAACGGCACAATCCGCGTCAATCAGGATGTCGTAATCTGTAACCACCACGAGCCCGACAAGCAGATCAAGGTAAAGGTCAGCAAGCTCTATGAGTTTGACGGTCTGAACAAGGTCGAGGTAAAGGAGGCAGGCATCGGCTCCATCGTTGCCATCTCCGGTATCACCGATATCCACATCGGCGACACGCTCTGCTCTCCCGACAATATCACTCCGATCCCGTTCCAGAAGATCAGTGAGCCGACCATCGCCATGCAGTTCATGGTAAACGACTCCCCTCTCGCCGGTCAGGAGGGAAAATATGTCACCAGCCGCCACATCCGTGACAGATTGTTCCGCGAGCTGAATACGGACGTCTCGCTCCGCGTCGAGGAGACCGACTCCACCGAACGCTTCAAGGTGTCCGGCAGAGGCGAGCTGCATCTGTCCGTCTTAATTGAAAATATGCGCCGCGAGGGCTATGAATTTGCGGTCAGCAAGGCAGAGGTTCTCTACCACACCGACGAAAACGGCAAGAAAACCGAGCCTATGGAGCTTGCCTACATCGACGTTCCCAATGAGTTTTCCGGTGCCGTCATCGAAAAGCTCGGTCAGAGAAAGGGCGAGCTTCGCAACATGGGAACCATCTCCGGCGGAAGCTACACCCGTCTTGAGTTCTCCATTCCTGCGCGCGGCCTGATCGGCTACAGAGGCGAATTCATGACCGACACCAAGGGAAACGGCATCATGAACACCGTATTCGACGGCTATGCACCGTTCAAGGGAGATATCCAGTACAGAAAGCAGGGCTCTCTGATCGCCTTTGAGGCGGGTGATGCTGTCACCTACGGTCTGTTCAATGCGCAGGAACGCGGAACGCTCTTCATCGGCCCCGGTGAGAAGGTTTACGCCGGAATGGTCATCGGTCAGACCGGCAAGAGCGAGGATGTCGAGGTCAATGTCTGCAAGAAGAAGCAGCTGACAAATACCCGTTCCTCAAGCGCAGATGAAGCGCTGCGTCTGACACCTCCCAAAATCCTTTCTCTGGAGCAGGCTCTTGACTTCATCGACACGGACGAGCTTCTCGAGGTAACACCCACGAAGCTCCGCATCCGCAAAAAGATCCTTGACCCGCTCATGAGAAAGCGTGCATCCATCAGGAAATAATTTCGACAGCCGGGGCTTTTCAAAATCTGGCAGAGATCGGAGGATTACACTATGCTGAACGGTTTTGAAGGCTCCGCCATCGGCAACATCATCGGCTGTCTCTACTTTCTTGCATTTCAGGGCGCAGGAATGCTTCTGGTAAGATTTTTCTTCCAGAAAAAGGAACCCGTATTCTATCTGCTCACCGGCAGTGTCTCGGGTTCCGTACTTCTCCAGTGGCTTCCTGCCCTCTTTGCATTTCCGCTCCGTTTCTCCGTCAACGCACACCTTGCGGCACTATTGTCCGTGCTCTGTCTGCTTGCCGCTCTGCGCCTGTCAAAGCACCCCTTTGAGACCTATAAGCTTCCGTCTCGTCCGGAGCTTTTACGCGCCTTCAAAGAGAACCGGGGCTTCCTTCTTCTGGCGGCAATGACCTTTCTGTTTTTCTGCTATCTGTTACATACACACACCCTGAATTTAAAACCGGACGGCTTTCATACCGGGCAGTGTACCTACGGCGACAGCAACATGCATTTCGGCTTTATCACGAGTCTTGCAACCCAGCAGACCTTTCCGCCGAACTACTCTATCTCCCCTTCGGATAAGCTCTGCTATCCTTTTCTCTGCGACAGCATATCCGCCAGCATTTATCTCTTTGGTGCCTCCCTGCGCTTTTCCTATATGCTGCCGATGTACTTTGCCTTTTTGCAGGTCATTACCGGCTTCTACTGCATTGCAAAGACATGGCTCGGCTCAGCGGGCAAAGCTCTCCTTGCATGGGTTCTGTTCTTTTATAACGGTGGTCTGGGATTTGTGTATTTCTTAGACGGAAGCGCTGAAGGCTCCTACAGATTTCGTGACATCTTTACCGGCTTCTACACAACGCCGACAAATTTAATCGACAAGAATATCCGCTGGGTCAATATCATTGTGGACATGCTGCTTCCCCAGCGCGCCACTCTTTTCGGATATGCGGTGCTGTTTACCTGTATCTGGCTTCTACTGCGCGGTATTCTCCATGGGGAGACCAGGCTGTTCCCCTTCGCGGCGCTGCTCGCCGGTGCCCTCCCCATGATACATACCCATTCCTTTCTGGCAATCATCATTCTCAGTGCCTGCTGGATGCTCATGAGTCTTCTCCCCGCAGGGCACAACAAGGCTGCCGGTGCAAGATGCGGACTTTTTGCGCTGCTCCTCTTCGTCGGCATCATGCTCCTTCTGGAATTTTGTATCAAAAAACTGGCTGCCCCGCAGGATGCTCTGCTGTATCTCGGCATTGCCGTAGCAGTAGTGCTGGTTCTCTTCGGAATCGTGGCTCTGGCGAGGTATCTGCGGCAGAACGGCTGGAAACGCTTTTTCCAGACATGGGGCTGCTTCTTCCTGATTACGGCGCTTCCCGCTCTCCCGCAGCTTCTCGAATGGACCTTCGGACAGACCGGCAACGCAGGATTTCTGCGCGGTCATTTCAACTGGGGAAACCAGTGGGACTCCTACCTTCTGTTCTATTTAAAGAACTGGGGCGTTATTCTGATCCTGTTTCTCCCGGCTGTGGTTCGTTGCGGAAGGAAAAACCTAAGGCTTCTCTCCGGCGCATTCCTGATCTGGTTCGTCGCCGAAATTATTTCCTTTACGCCGAACACCTATGACAACAACAAACTTCTCTATGTGACCTATGCATTCCTATGCTGTATCAGCGCAGACTTTGGCATCGCGCTGCTGTCCCGCCTGTCATCGCGTATGGTGAAGGCTCTGTGCGCGGCGTGCTTTCTCCTCCTGTCCACCGCTTCCGCCCTGCTCTCCATGGGGCGCGAGGCCGTTTCAGACTACCAGCAGTTTTCCGACGCACAGATTGCCGTCAGCACATTTATTGAACAGAATACCCCCGCCGATGCAGTTTTCCTCACAAACGACCGCCATGTAAACGAGGTAACCGCTCTCTCCGGGCGCAATATTGTAAACGGCGCTCCGAGCTTCCTCTGGCCGCACGGCATCTACCGTGCCGAGAACACTGCCGACTTCCGGCTGATCTACGAAGCGCCCGCCTCCACGTCAGATTTGCTCGAGCGCTATCACATCGACTACATCCTGATCTCCTCATGGGAGCGGAGGGATTACCAGATCGATGAGGACGCCTTCCGGCAGCTGTTCACCTGTGTCTATGACAGAGACGGTGTACAGCTTTACCGGACGGAGTAAAGGCTTTAACAGGCGCTGCTCGCCTGTGCAAAGAGCAATAGCTTGACATATTCCGCCACTGCATCCTCCATGGCTGATGCTTTTATCAGTTCTACAATCTTCAGGATTTTCCGATAGATCTCCTTGTAGATTACACCGCTATCTTCTCTTGCGTTGAGTCTTTCGACAATCTGCGGCGCCACCTTGTAATAGGACTTCACCATCTCTGTACCTATCTCATTATTCAATAAGTAGGTATCTCTGAATGTCCTCATGGTAGTTAATTCCTCACAGTCATCAGGAAGTCCCATATGTTCACAGCAGGCTGTAGTCATAAAGCAGCCGCTGGAGCCGGAGGAATAACTGTCATTTTCTGTCCAGTGGTTGCAGTGATCATCATGGAAATAATATTCCCTGTAATAACTGCAATACCCTTTTTCATTCTGTCCTTTGTACTCATATTCCTTACATGTGCCACATGTGTATTTTGCTACGTAATCTCCCATAAAATTCTATCTCCTGTTCTTATTTGTTATGACAACACATCATTGAAAATCGTGTCCACATAATCATAATACGTTTTTTCCTCGTCAAGCTTCTTCTTACTTTTACCGATGGATCCCAACGCTCCTCCTATCATTCTTCCGACCGCCTGACCTGTCGCCATATCATCCTTTGCATGAACATAGTCCTTTACGCCCTGCTTGGCTATCTCGCTGCGGTATGCCTTGTCAAGCTGCTTGCTCTGCCCACATCTGTTTACATTCACGATTGCATAAATTCCCTGATGCTGTACCCGGATACAGAATTGCAGGTAATCCTTTTCGTGCTCCGGATGATACATCACAAGGCAGTCCTCTGTAGTGGAATTAAATAATCCGCCCGACTTGATTTGCTCGTTTTTGAAGGCCACCGGAATTGCAAAGTTTGCTGCTGCCTCCGTAAGTGCCGTCTGAATTGTCATCAGGGTGACTGCCTCCCCGTTCTGATACCTGATCGGATCTTTGTAGTCCCACAACTCATTTTCTTTAATCATTTCTTTTTCCTCCTGTGAATATTATTTAAGAACTATTTTCTATAGGTAACTTTACCTAGAAAACCCTTTGAATACTTTTTTAACTCAGGTGCCGCCAGTTCGCTGTCTATGGATGCACATTTTTGAATACATTCATAGGCATACGGCACATTTGCCTGAACATAGCCGCTCACACCATAGGCATAAATGATAGAAAGGACATAGTATGCCGAAGCCTCCTCAAACGGTTCTCTCCATTTTGAGCTTCCCATTATACTGAGGATTCCTGAAATATCATCTGAAATGTACGAACCATATCGCTCCGGTTTTCCAAAGTGCATAATCGCTTTGAGAACGGCAGCATACGGATACTTCTTTATATCTGTCCGCTCTAACATTCTAAGCGCCAGTTCCGTCTCGTCCCTCCGATAAGCCATTTCTGCCAGCTCCATACAGGCATCGACCTCGGTTTCTCTTGCCGAATCCGGCATAAAATTGCGTTGTTTCAGTTGATCTACCGCTTCCACGCTGATCTTCAATTCTCTGTATGCATCATTGTCCGCCCCGATTTTACGTCCAACATGACCTTTTAAAAACATATACCGTGCATACGCTTCCTTTACATTCAAATCATCGGGAAACAGTTGATTCGCCCTTGTAATCGTTTCTATGGCTTTCGTGAAACCTCCCTGTTCCGGATTAGAAAAAACAAATGCAGCATACCGTATCATAGCGTTTGGATCCTTTCCTTCCTCAGCCTGTTCCCGTAAAAACTCCTGAGGATTCTGGATCTGTTTGATTACCTTTTCCGCCCTTTCGTCCCCTGCCTC
>OIZA01000347.1_pt1 | contig 25707 bp, 35 predicted proteins | sample 1588381 | NCBI WGS metagenome assembly OIZA01 (sample SAMN03283277) | human gut metagenome | biome: human-associated habitat; material: feces | host: Homo sapiens | place: Peru | collected 2012 | reverse complement strand
GCCCGCCGCGAGACAGCCGCTGCGCTTAATATTGGCTTTTTCGGCAATCAGTACCGAAAGATCTGAATCCCGGCTGATGGTGAGTGCCGCATAGCAGCCCGCCGTTCCACCGCCGATGACCAGTACATCGGTCGTTATCTTTTTTCTTTCAAGCTGTTGTTCCATCAGAGTGTCACAACCTCCTTCCCTTTTAACTCCGCATTTTCTAAAAGATAGGATTTTTCATCGTCATAAGCATACAGGCGGTAAACCACCACCCGCATCTTTTCGCCGAGATGCACCGGCCGCCGCTCTAAGGAACGTCTGGTCGTAAGTCTTATGCCGTTTACATCTAAGACCAGTTCGAGGCAGTTGCCGCGGAACGAAATGTCCTCGATCGTCCCTTCCTCTGAGTAATCAATGATATTTTTAAATTTGACGTTATCGCTTTTAAATGCCTCCACAAATTCCGGTCGGATGATCGCGCCCTTATAGTCACCTTTTTCAAATCCACGGAGCTTGTGATAATCCTCTACTCTGCTCGATTCTCCGATGAAGGTCGCCACAAACGGCGTTTCCGGTTCTTTATAGATCTCGATCGGTGTCCCGAGCTGCTCGATCCTGCCCCGGTTCGTCACGATGATCTCATCCGCCACTTCGACCGCTTCATCCTGGTCATGAGTGACAAAGATACTCGTGATCCCGACTTTATGTATCATTTCCTTTAGCCAGCTTCTCAGTTCGTGGCGCACCTTTGCATCGATTGCCGCAAACGGTTCATCCAAAAGCAAAAGTGTCGGATTCGGCGCAAGCGCCCGCGCAAACGCAACACGCTGTCTCTGCCCGCCCGAGAGCTGATTCGGATAGCGCTTCTCCATGCCGGTCAGCCCGGTCAGTTTAATCAGTTCGGTCACCCGCTCTTTGATCTCTTTTTTCGGAACCTTTAAGATCTCAAGGCCAAACGCGATATTATCGTACACGGTCATGTAACGGAACAGCGCGTAACTCTGGAACACAAAGCCGATCCCGCGTTTGGAAGCCGGCACTTCATTGACACGCTTTCCGTCAATGATGATATCTCCCTCATCCGGTGTCTCAAGTCCTGCGATCATACGGAGGATCGTGGTCTTCCCGCTGCCGCTCGGTCCTAAAAGCGCGACCAGCTTTCCTTTCTCGATTCCGAAGTTCACATCCCGGGACGCTTTGAAGTCGCCGTAATTTTTATTGATATTTTTTAATTCAACGTACATAAGTCTCCTCCCTGGAATGCGTTATTTGTTCTTTGCCTTGTATTCCATGATATTTCTAAGGATCAGCACCACGATCGCAATAATGACTAAGATCGAGGATGCCGCAAACGCCGCTGTCGTCGAATCCGCCGAGCCGGATAAATAGAGCGCGTCGATCTCAAGCGGCAGTGTAAACGTTTTCCCTCTGGTCTTTGAAACCGCGTTGACCGCTCCGAATTCTCCGAGCGCACGCGCAGTACATAAGATAATTCCGTAAAGCAGAGCCCAGCGGATATGCGGAAACGTGATCTTCCGGAATATGGTAAAACCTTTCATTCCCATGAGTGCTGCCGCTTCCTCCTCTTCTTTTCCCTCTGCGTTCAGTACCGGGATCAGTTCTCGCGACACAAACGGAAATGTTACAAATATCGTTGCGAGCACCACGCCAGGCAGCGCAAAGACGATCTTTATGTCTGTTCCGAAAAAGGCATTGATGCGGTCGATGATACCTGATGCCCAGCCCAGCCTTCCGAACGTCATGAGAAACGCAAGTCCGGCGATAACCGGTGAAATGGAAAACGGGATATCGATCAGTGTTGCCAAAAACTGTTTTCCTTTAAAGGAAAACTTTGTGAGCAGCCAGGATGCCGCGATTCCAAAGAAAGTATTGACTGCGACTGCCCAGATCGTGGCAAGGAATGTCACTTTTAAGGCAGATCGCACATATTCGGTGGAAAGGGATTCAAAATAGAACTTTATGCCTTCCCGCAGTGAATTTATCACAACGGAAAGCAGTGGAAGAACCAGCATCAGAACCAAAAACAGCACACTGACCGTAATGAGTACGATCTTTACTGCCTTGCTTTCCTCTCTGTGCGTCGTATTCATGCTGCATCCCTCCTAAACATAATTGGTACGCCTTGACTGGCGTATCTGTATGATATTTACGAATAAAAGCAATAAAAATGAAATGATAAGCATCACAAGCGCGATCGCAGTTGCCGATGCATAATCCAGATAATTCAGTTTCTGCATGATCACATAGGAAATAACCTGTGTGTGCTCTTTCGCGCTGTTGCCGGATATGTAGATCACGCTGCCATACTCGCCGATGCCTCTTGCGAATGCCAGACCAAATCCGGTCAATAATGCCGGGCGAAGTTCCGGCAGGATCACTTTTAAAAAAGTGCGCCTTCTGGACGCCCCCAGCATATAGGCAGCCTCCTCATACTGTCCGTCCAGCTTCTCCAGGATCGGCTGTATCGCCCGCACCACAAACGGAATTCCGACAAATACCAGTGCGATCGTAAGTCCGACCTTGGTATAGGAAACCTTGATCCCGAGTGCTGCAAGCGGCTTTCCGATCATTCCGGTATCGGAATACATTTTGGAAAGCGTAATGCCTGCCACTGCGGTAGGCAGCGCGAACGGCAGTTCGATCAGCCCGTCAAGAAATCGTTTTCCCGGAAATTCATAGCGCACCAGCACCCACGCGAGAATCACACCGAAAATACAGTTGATGACTGCCGCGATCGCGGAACAGACGATACTCGTAAGCAGTGCATTTTTTACGATACGCGTAGTGACCAGATGAAAAAATTCCGCGGGACTTAAGCGAAAGGAATAGATGAGCACGGACGCAAGCGGAATCAGTACCAGTACCGAAAGCATTGCGATCGTGATGCCAAGTGTCAGCCCGAATCCCGGGATCACCCGGGTGGCTTTTGTCTTCTTTGCTGCCATTTTATTCGCCTCCAAGGTAGATCTCATCAAATATGCCGTCATCCGCGAAAAACTTTGCGTACGCGGTGTCCCATCCGCCAAAATCATCGATTGTGCAAAGTTCCATATCCTGCGGAAATTCATCGGCGTGCTCGCTTAAAATCTCCTCGTTCACCGGACGGAAACCGTTTTCCGCGATCAGTTCCTGCGCCTCGTCCGAATAGAGGTAGGAAAGGTAATCTCTGCTTACTTCCTCTGTGCCGTCTTTTCCTGCGTTTTCATCCACAACTGCCACGCTCGGCTGAGCCAGGATACTGGTGCCCGGGTAAACGATTTCATAGCTGCCCGGATATTCTTTCATGGTCTGAAGTGCCTCATTTTCCCACGCGATCAGCACATCACCCTGTCCGTTTTCCACGAAGGTCGTTGTAGAACCTCTGGAACCGGAGTCCATAACGGTCACATTATCATATAACTGCTTCACAAACTCTTTTGCTTTCGCCTCATCACCATCATAGGTCTTCACCGCATAATTCCATGCTGCAAGGAAATTCCAGCCCGCACCGCCGCTGCTTTTCGGATCCGGCGTAATGACATCCACGCCCGGTTTCACCAGATCATCCCAGTCTGCGATCTGTTTTTCATTGCCCTCCCTGACCAGAAATACGATCGTTGACGTATACGGTGCGGACGCATCCGGGAATTCTTCCTCCCATCCGTCATCAATCATCCCAAACTGTCCGAGCAGTGAGACATCATGTGCCAGCGCAAGTGTCACTACATCTGCCTCAGCACCTTCCACAACGGAACGCGCCTGACTGCCGGAGCCGCCGTGTGACTGCACCACATCCACGTCCACACCGTAGGTTTCTTTATAGTAATTTTCAAATAATCCATTGTATGCTTCATAAAATTCACGGGTCGGATCATAGGAAACGTTTGTGATCGTGATCTTTCCATTTTTCTCCGTATCCGTGATCTCTCTGTCTTTGGCAAAAATCATGCTGCCGCATCCTGCTGCTGTCACCGTTAATGCCGCTGTAATTGTAAGAATACCTAATTTTTTTCTGAAATTCTCTTCCATGATTTTCCTCCTCTGACTTAATGATGCAATTATATTACATATTAACCTATTTGTAAAGTATGTTTATAGATTTTTTCCTTATTTTTCAAATAAAAAAATAAGGCTTCCAAAAAAGAATCCAAAATGTGTTATAGTAAAGCAGACAAAAAACATGAGAGGAGGCTTCCCATGAAAATACGCACGGAATACACCTGTCCACTGGAACTGATACACGATATGATCCGTGGAAAATGGAAAACGATCATTCTGTGGAGACTGCGTCTCGGCCCCACATCACTTGCGAAACTGGAAAAGGATATTGACGGGATTACCCAGAAGATGCTGTTAGAACAGCTGAAAGAACTGATCGATTATGGCTTTGTAGAAAAGGAAACTTCTCCGGGATATCCGCTTCATGTTGCCTACTCCCTGACTCCGGATATGGGAATGCGCATTCTGGACGCGCTTACGATCATGCAGCAGCTCGGCATTGATTATCTGGCACACCCACAAAAAAGTAAGTAATTTACTTTCCAATCGTTTTCTTCTATTATGATTTCCAGAAAATGAATGGAGGTATTTCAAATGAAAGTAACAAGTAACGGCATTACAGACGGCATCATCGATCCAAAGTACGGAGGACACGGAACAGATTTTAACGAAAACGGCGTTCCTACCTGCTCTCTGCCCTTTCTGATCACGGATGCCCCGGCAGAAACGGTATCCTTCGCACTGGTATTGGAGGATAAAGACGCCTATCCCGTCACCGGCGGATTTGTGTGGATTCACTGGCTTGCGGCAAATATCACACGCACCGAATTTAAAGAAAATGAAAGCCAGACGGCAACTGATTTTGTACAGGGCTGCAACAGTTGGACCAGCATACAGGGAGGAAAGCAGTCTGCTGAATTGTCATCTTTTTATGGCGGCATGACACCCCCGGATCAGCCACATCTCTACGAACTTCATGTCTATGCGCTGGATCAGCTCCTTGATCTGAAACGGGGATTTCTGTTAAACGAACTGTACCACAGGATGGACGGACATATCCTTTCCGAATACACTTTAAAGGGGATCTATAACAACTGATCCTTTCGCCCTAACAGAGAAATCACACGATCCGGCGTTTTCCACCAGACCATGTGATTTCTTTGATTTCTTTATTCTTTATAGCCTTTATACGATCTCAATCTCATGCACGGTAACGTTTTTCTCTGCGTCCACGCCGAATGCCTTTAATACCGGATTTCCCGGCTCCATCAAAGACAAAATCAGATACTCCGCAGTCGAATCATAAGCCAGACGCTTATCTTCCTCCGAAGGCCTTGACGGTGATTCCGGATGGGAATGGAAATTACCGAGCATGGCAAGCCCTGCCGCGCGCGCGTCCTTCACCGCCGCAAGCTGCTCTTTCGGGTCCATCGAAAAATGCTCTCTGCTGGCATCGATATTGGTCAGCAGATATACCTTTTCCACAGTCTTTACATCGCCATCGACGGTTCCCGCGATCAACCCGCAGGACTCGTTTGGCAGACCGTCCTCACAGTGCTTTAACATCTTGTCGTATAAGTCTTTTCTTAATTTCAGCATGAAAACCTTCCTTCCTGTTTCGGCTTATTTCATGTCACATTCTGCCTGCTCGTAATCGATCAGTTTGGTGATCGTCGGATGTGAGCTACAGATCGCGCAGTTGCAGTCTCTTGGAAGCGGTACGGTACGGAACTGCATTTTAAGCGCATCATACGTCAGAAGACGTCCGGTCAGAAGATCTCCCTGTCCGATGATGTATTTTACTGCTTCCATCGCCTGAAGGCTTCCGATGACACCGCCCATCGCGCCGATGACGCCTGCCTGTTTACAGGTCGGAACCGCATCCTTTGGCGGCGGGTTTTTGAATACACAGCGGTAGCACGGTCCTTTTCCCGGCACATACGTCATAAGCTGTCCCTGGAAACGGATGATCCCCGCATGGGAAAACGGCTTCTTTGCCATGACACAGGCATCGTTGATCAGAAATTTTGCCGGAAAATTATCTGTTCCATCAATGATGAAATCATAATCCGCGATCAGATCCATGATATTCTCAGAGGTAATAAACGTGCGGTATGTATTGACTTTGACATCCGGATTGATCGCATTCATCGTCTCTGCCGCGGATTTCACCTTTGCCTTTCCGATATCTGCTGTGGTATGGATGATCTGTCTCTGCAAATTGGAAAGATCGACTTCATCCGCGTCCGCGATCCCAATCGTACCGACACCTGCCGCAGCAAGATACATTGCCGCCGGAGCGCCGAGTCCACCGGCTCCGATGATCAGGACTTTTGCATTCAAAAGCTTTTTCTGCCCTTTCACGCCGACTTCTTTTAAGATGATGTGGCGGGAATAGCGCTCAAGCTGTTCGTTCGTAAATCCCATTATCTGGCGCCTCCTCCCATGAAATATAAGAATTCCACTACGTCACCGTCTTTTAAGATGGTGCTGTCAAAATTGTCACGCTCTACAAATTCATCATTTACCGTAACGGTAACATATAACGGATTTTCCACATTTTCTTTCTCCACCAAAGTGGTGATATTCAGTCCATCTTCATATTCTTTCTTGTTTCCTGCTACTGTGATCGTCATTTTTCTTCTTTCCTTTCTGTTTTTCAATATGACTTGCTTCCCAAATATAGATCACTTTCAGATGTGATCCGCAAAAAGCGCTGTGATCTCGTCTTTTCCGACTGCCCCTTTGGTTCTTCCGGTCTCTTTTCCCTGATAAAAGGAAACGATCGTCGGCGCCGCCATGACCTGGTACTGCGCGGCGAGATCTGCCTCAAAGTTTACATTGACCTTGTATACAACAATTTTATCCTCGTATTCATCCGCAATATCGCCAAGTGTCGCGGAAACCATTTTGCACGGGATGCAGGTATCGGAATAAAAATCAACCAGTACCGGTTTCTCCGCTTTTAATACAAGTTCTTCAAACTGCTCTGCATTGATTCTTGCTGCCATGCTTCCCTCCTATGCTTCATCTTCCACTTTTTTTACGATCAGCGTATAAGTACCGTCGTCGTTGGTATTGAGTTTTAAGATCTGATGTCCTTCTTCCTTGATGCTGCGCGGTACATTCTGCACCGGCTCTCCGTCATTCATGCGGATAGCAAGGATCTGTCCGTCATCAAGTTCTTCTAATGCGACCTTCGCCTTTACAAAGGTAACCGGGCACACGACATCTGTGATATCTACCGTATCGTCAATTTCATAATCAGCCATTGTAAGCCTCCTCTAACACTTGATATAATGTTTCCCGCCCTACGCGGTCTATGGTAAATTTAAAACGTTCTCCTGCGTTTGCGTGATCCGCAAAAAACTGGATCGCAGCATCCGTCACACGGAACAGCTGCTCCTCGGAAGTAATGAGTGGAAGTGGTGATTCACCTTTACTCACCGTATTTCCAAATGTCCCTCCGAAGGATAAGATGTACGCAGACTGGGCGTCCCACGCATCGGTCGGACAGGCCTTGGCACATCTGCCGCAGTAATTGCATTTGTCATAATCTACGGTGACTTTTCCATCTGCAATACTGATCGCGTTTGTGCGGCATGCCTTCTCGCAGACCCCACAGCCGATGCACTGTTCCTCGATCCACTTCACATTCAAAGCGCCCTTGATTCCGACATCATTTTCCTCTGCCTTTAAGCAGTTGTTCTGACAGCCGGTAACACCGAATTTGAATTTGTGCGGCAGTTCCCGTCCGAAATAACGCTGATCGAGCACCTGCGCAATGTGGTAGGTATCGATATTTCCGCTCGGACAGATCTGATTTCCCTGACAGGCCGTCACCGTGCGGACTCTCGGTCCACAGACGCCCGGCTTCAAACCACCCTTCGCAAGTTCTTCTTTTACTTCATCAATATCCTGCAGTTTGATAAACGGGATCTCCACACCCTGACGGGATGTCAGATGCACATGTCCGTCTCCGAATTTTTCTGCTACTTCCGCTACTTTCTTTAAGTTTTCTGCTGTCAGTGCCCCGCCGACAACCTGAAGACGCAGGGAAAAATTGTCTTTTTGCTTCTGACGCATGAAACCGCCCTTTTTCAAGGTCGCATAATCTACTTTTGCCATATCCATCCTCCTCGTTCCTTAGTCTGCTTCCGCAATGGCACGTTTAAAATCTTCCTTTAGATCCTCAATGTCTTCAATGCCGACACTGATGCGGATCAGATCATCATACACCCCGGAAAGCTTTTGTTCTTCCTTATTTAAATGTACCGCGATCGTTGATGCCGCATGGATCACCAGTGTCTTGGTGTCCCCGATATTGGACACTAAAAACGGGATCTTTAACGCATCAAGGATTCGGAATGCCCGTTCCTTGCTGCCTGCGCGGAATGTCACGATCGCACCGTAGCCACCGTCTAATTCCTTCTTTGCCAGTTCATGATACGGACTGGACGGAAGTCCCGGATAATTGACGTCTGATGTTCCATCGAGACCTTCTAAAAATTCCGCAAGCGCAAGCGCGTTTTTACACTGCCGCTCCATGCGCAGTCCCAGCGTTTCCAATCCCAGATTATTTAAAAACGCATTCTGCGGAGATAAGCACGCTCCGGTATTCTGGAAAAATTCTCCACGCAGCTTCACGATGTAAGACATCTTTCCGAACTGGCGGTATTTCGCAAGTCCCGGATACCGTTCAAAATCCCAGTCAAATTTTCCACCGTAGGTAAGAATACCGCTGATCGCATCGCTGCTTCCGTTGATATATTTGGAAGAAGAATTGATGACCACATCCGCGCCAAGCGTAAGCGGCCGGATCAGGTAAGCCGTTGCTACCGTATTGTCCACAAAAAACGGAAGCTTATGGCTGTGCGCAACCTCTGCCACTGCTGCAATATCCGTCACATCAAGCTTCGGATTGCCGATCGTCTCCGCAAACACGAGCTTCGTCTTATCCGTGATCAGCTTTTCATATGCCTCCGGCCTGTTCTCCTCCACATAATGTGTCGTGATCCCGTACGCCTCAAGACTGCGGAACAGCTCTACGGTTCCGCCATAAAGTCCGGCTGCCGCAACAACTTCATCACCGGTGCGCAAAATATTCATAAATGCGTTGGTCAGTGCCGCCATACCAGAGGCGCAGGCGATACTCGCCACTCCGTGTTCCAAAAGCGTTATTCTCTTTTCAAATGCCTCGATCGTGGGATTGTTGATCCTGGTATAGGAAAATCCCATCGCCTTGTTGGCAAAAATCCGCTCCAGCTCCTCCGCACTCGCATGGCGGAACGCGCTGGACTGATAAACCGGCACCACTGTCGCGCCAAAAGGATTGTCATCCTTCGTTCCGTGCAACAGCGATGTATTGAATCCGTAGGCTGTCATTTTATCCTCTCCTGTCATGATTTTCCAAAACTTGTAAATATCATATCCCTATTAACATACTTTGTCAATAGGTTAATATGATTTTGATTTGATTTTCATAATTAACAGCCTGTTACATATAACAACAGGCGAAAAGCTCCTTCGTCAATGGAACCTTTCGCCCGTTGTTATCTGCCTGCTCTGTCACAACCACATCTTCCCCGGTTGAGTGTGTGGATTCGATCCCCTCTAAAATTCCGGCGTGATCCAATACATCAACTCCCGCACAGATACCGGCGATCAATCCCTTATTTGTTCGCACACTCCGAAGATACTCCCACACCGTATCATGGTCGATTTCCTTTATATTTCCACCCGGAACGATCATAAGCTCAACATTTTTTGCATCCATGTCCTCCAGTTTTCCTGAAACATTGATCGAATATCCCTCCATGGAGGTGATCGCGTTTCCGTCAACGGATACGAATGTCACATCCTTATTGGAAAATTTCAAAAAGTAATTTAAGATCACAATCTCATAGATGCAGCTTGTGTTGTATAAAAGTACTACTGTTTTCATTTTTTCTCCTCTCCACGACTTCCGTTTTATATGATTTCCTATTTTTTAAACCTCATATGCTGTATATTCATGAGAATACTCATATCCCAGTTTTTCCGCCAGATGTACCGAATTCATATTCTGGGCATCCCAGCTTGGATAAAGATCCTCTTCAATACATGCCAGGATCAGTGCAGCACAGGCGACTGTCGCAAGATGTTTTCGCCTTTCGGCTTCAATCGTATCTACCTCGATCTCGATTCCCTGTCTGTATCTTGTGTAGGAAGACGCTCCCGATACGATCTGATTCTCTTTTAAAATGACAATTCCACGTCCGTTTTTCAGATAATGCTCCTTATCCGGAAACGCGGAAACAAAATCTGCTGTTGCCGGATTCAAAAGGCACTCATCATAAATTTTCCCGTCAATTTTACGGATCACATAGCCCTCCGGAAGAAGTTTTAACATTCCGGTAAGTTTTTCCTTATCAAACGTTGTATTCTTTTTGATCGCATACCTTACAACCTTTCTGGCTGCCGGGAAGCATTCCTCTATCACCATCTCCCAGGCTTCGTTCTGCGGCACCATAATGACAAAACCTTCCGGTTTATTTTTCACCAGTTCTCTATCTGGTACGCCGGAATAAAAGGCGAAGCACCCCAGGAAAGCACATGCCGATTTCGGATGTTTTAGATCAGTAACAAATATTTTTCCCATTACCTGCTGTATACAGGAATCAATCATCGTCTCCTGCCAGCCATCAAATATCTTTTCTGCTTTTTTTGTGTCTTTGAGTTCATAGATCACGATTTCTTTCCCTCCTCTCGTACGGCTCTATCCCCTTCAGCAAAACGTTTAACGATATCTCAAAGCTTTCCTCTATGGAAATCGGATTTCCAAAAGAATGATGGATCACCAGAAGTGAAAAGCCCTCCAGAAAAGCCCGGTAGGTACGAAGCAGGTGATCTGCAACGCTCCGGTCGATCTTAAGCTTATCGGTCTGTACAAAGAAAAAGTGATAAATCTTTTCTGTTGCCTGCAAAAGCTCTTCGCTTTCATATTTGTTATACCAGAGCATCGCTTCAAAAATTCCCGGATTTTCAACTGCATACTGATAAAATGCTCTCGCATATGCACGCAATGCCTCCTTTGGATCTGACGCATGGATACGTTCTGTGATCGCTCCTGCTCCATTTGTCCACCCATGGATCATAATCCCTTTATAGATATCTTCCTGACTTTTCACATGATTATAAAGCGAGGGCTTCTTTATCCCTAAATATTCAGAAAGTGTGGTGATCGTCACCGCACCCAGTCCTCTTTCATTTGCTAAGGCTGCCGCCTGCTCGATTACTTTTTCCCTGGTAAGCCCGATTCTTGGCATATGTTTCTCCCATAACGCAAAAAACTAACAATGTTAGCTATACTTTAGCTAACACTGTTAGTTTTGTCAAGTTATTTTTCACTTACAATTGTGTACAGACCTGTCCCATTACCAGGCAAGGCTTCCGTCTCCACCCATAAGCCTTGTCATCTCTTCGATACGCTCGATTGGAAACGGTGGCTGACTTAACGGTCGCATTGCAAGCGACATCAGCTTCATAGGGTTATCATCCGCAGCAACCCGGTTGGAACTAAGCGCCCCGCACATCTTACAGCGGTGAATGATTGCCCATTCTCCCTTCTTTCTCACCCAGACGGCAACGGGCTCCATATGTCCGCCGCAGTCGGATTCCCGGTCTCCGGGATTTATATCTACATGCAGACTGTAGAGACAATTCGGACAGTGGTTCCTGTGATTGCTTCCCGCTCCCTCCGGCACTACTGTTCTTCCGCAGAACTTACATACAAAAGTTTCATTGCAGGCATGCGTTTTATAATAACCTTTTTCATATAATTTTCTTTTATTCTCTCTGTTCACTGTGTTGTCCTCCATCGACTGTTTTGTTTTTCATGGAGAACTCACATGCATGTACAATTCCCTGGATCCGCTTTTCCGAAAGACAATATTCGTCACTCAGTTCCGATATCGCCGCTCCGGAATGAAAACGTGTCTGTATCTGTCTGTTTCGTTCTGCCATTCTGTCTTTGGCTCCGCTTTTTTCTCCCCATGAAAAAGCATTGTTCTGCTTTCTTGGAATGTATAAAAGCTGTCCATCCAGATATTTCTGGATTTCCTGCACCAAAGCATCCGGCAAAACTTCATTTGCATTCACATAGCTCATGTGCGTCCTCCTGATTTTAATCTGAGGAATGCAATGGCTATCGCCTGATCTTATTTTTTTGCAACAGCCATTGCTATCGCACAATCGCACCATAATTCTTCATAAAACACTCTTTGAACCTTTCTTTTCCTATTTTTTATCATCATAGCACATGCTGTGTCGGGTGCTCAACCTTAAATTTGATTATAATTGTCTTTGGGAAATTTACTCCTATGAGTATTGCTGCTTACCTCTCTTTGGTTGATCCTTGTAAGGGCACAAAGGCCTTTAATCACCCACTTTTAGCATCTCATCCAGAAAATCTTTGATATCACCATCGATACAGATGGAGCGCTCACTTATTTCCGCAGGACAATACGCTTCTCCCAAATTGACACAGGCATACGTCGCGTTTTTGTTTCCCGCCGCCATCTGCCAGAACGGATATTTTATGATGTCTGGTGTATTGGCTCCGACCCCGAGTTCCAGATACACCACGCCAAGCCCCTTATGCCGCCGGATAAAATCTTCGTACCGGTCTGCCGCCATCTGCCAGCCTTTATCCTCTACAAAGGTATCATCACAGCGCAGATTCATCGTAAGCGGTCTTCCACATTTCGGGCAGCGCGGAATCAGATCCGCAGGAATTCGCATATCTCTTTGCTCTGCTACCATCTGCCGGACAACCGTTTCATTATCGTAGGTCTTACTCTGACACGGCCCCGCGCACTGCCACAGGCCATAATCCCCCTGCGTATAAAACAGGCGTTTTTTATCAAATCCTGCTTTCTGGAAACAGTGATCCACATTTGTCGTGAGCACAAAATAATCCTGATCTTTTACCAGTTCAAGCAGTTTTTCATAGACCGGAACCGGCGGATCGACGTATCTGTTGTAATAAATATGCCGGCTCCACCATGCCCAGTATTCTTCCATGGAAGGATAGGGATAAAAACCGCCGGAATACATATCACGGATTCCATACTTTTTCGCGAAATCCCCAAAGTATTTTAAAAAGCGATCCCCGTTATAAGTAAAACCGGCGGCTGCAGAAAGCCCCGAACCGGCGCCGATCACCACCGCATCCGCCTGGTTCAGTTCTGCCCGCAGCCTCTCAATCTTCTGTGAGTAATTTTCTGTAGATTTCTTTGTCAAGATCCTTGAAAACATTAAATATCACCTCAATCCTGCTGCCCGTCCGCTTCTTATATTCCTTTACTGTCCTTATGGCGATCTCTGCCGCCTTATCGTTCGGAAAATGAAACTCTCCTGTGGAAATACAGCAAAAAGCGATGCTCTCTGCCCCGTTTTCCTCTGCCAGTTCCAGGCAGGAACGATAGCATGAGCCAAGCAGCTCCTGATCCTTTTTCGTAAGCCGTCCATGAACGATCGGGCCGACCGTATGCAATACATATTTGCACGGCAGATTGAACGCCGGCGTGATCTTTGCGCTGCCCGTTTCTTCCTCATGTCCCTGCGCCGCTATCAGCTTTGCGCAGGCAGACCGAAGCTCAATACCGGCAAATGTATGGATCGCATTATCGATACAGCCATGGTTCGGGCAGAAACAGCCAAGCAGCTGGCTGTTCGCGGCATTTACGATCGCATCACATTTCAGTCTGGTAATATCGCCCTGCCAGAGGTATAGTTCCGGCTGTACCGGCACAAGATCCGCCATTTCCACAATCCCATCTGCCGCGATCTCCTCTTTTAAATACGCATCCTGAACCGTCAGGAAATCCGAACTGGCCGGCTGTGGCATACGGATATTCATAAGCCCGCGTAAAAGCGCTTTCTGCTCCTTTTCATCATCCGGTATCCGGCTGATCCCCGCCTGCGGATTTTCCGCTAAAAGGTAATTTAATAAGTACGTTCTTCTTTCTTTCTGATCCATTTTGACTCCTCATCTTTCTATTTCTGCCGCAGCTACCGGGCAGATTTCAAAACCATTTTCTTTAAAATTCGTATGGCGGATTTCCGGAAAAATCAGCGATCACGCCATGCGGTTCTTCCAGATAAAATACTTCAAAGATCGGATTCCCGGCTGTCTCATACTGTCCTTTTACGATCGGATTTGCAATGCACATTTCCTTTGCAGCCATATTATTTTCAAAAACAGTTCTGCCATGCAGCCGGAGCCATGCATAGGACGGACTGGAAACCGAGATCTCAACCTCCGGATTCTTCTGCATATCCTTAAATACATCCTTGGTGTTGTTTGTGCAGAACCACAGCTTGCCATCCATCTCTCCGGCAAACATAAACGGGCGGCATTTTGCCTTTCCGTCACGTCCTACGGTTGCTAAATACTGTACCGGATTCTCCTGTAAAAATTCTACTACTTTTTTCATGTCGGTCTCCTTTTTATTTTCTTTTTTGTTTTCATGAACGACTGACCGGTCTTTTGTTTTTTTGGTTGTAACTTTCGCTGTTACATCATGCATATTATCATTGTTTTGTTGTAATGTCAATGGTTACATCTATTTTTTTCAAAAAAAATTTAAGACCCTGAAAACGTATTGCTTTCAAAGTCTTAAATATCACATCTGCATATATTTTTGGGCATCCTCATGCACATCCGCAAGCGTAATGGACGCAAGCTCCCGCTCCATCGCCTCCTGCACCCGCTGTAATTTTTCATCCAGTATCTTATGGATGTTCTTTCCCACCGGGCAGTTCGGATTTGGATTGTCATGAAAATGAAACAGTTCGCCGCCCTCCACACATTCCACCGCACGGTAAATATCAAGAAATGTAATCTCGTTTAACGGCTTCGCGATCGAAGCCCCGCCTGAGCCTCTCACGACTTCTACCAGCCCTGCCGCTTTTAGCTGCCCCAATATTTTTCTCACAATGACGGGATTTACATTTGTACTCCCGGCAAGAAACTCACTGGTCACCCTGTACTCATCTTTGAATGTATCGATACAGGCAAAAATATGAACTGCCAATGTAAATCTGCTTGAAATCTGCATAACAAAAAGCCTCCTCATCCGCATATTATAGGATGGCATCGTTGTAATGTCAACAATTACATCCAGGACTGGTTTTGATAAATCTTCTTCTGCCTCATATCTACCTTTACCATAGCTCCATACTGTAATACGCATCTCGGTGTCGCATGTCCGAAATTTACATTATAGACAACAGGAAGTTTTTCATTGTCTATCACTTTTGTGAGAATACTTTTATACGCTTCATAATAAGTTTCATCCTGCGGCTTTCCGACCAAAACACCCTGAACCACATCAAACACGCCCAGTTCTTTCAGCGCAGCCAGTTCTTTTTCGTAGAGTTCCGGTACTGGTTTTTCTTCACAGGTTTCCATGAACAGTATTTTTCCCATCCACTCCTCTTTCGTTGGAAATATGCCGTATTTTTCACAGACCTCTTTTTCATCCGCATATCGGGTTCCCGTAAGTATATCATACAGGCTTTCCAGACACCCGCCGAGCAGGCGCCCTGAAAAAACTTCGCTGCCCTGTAAAAGTTCAAATCCCCGTTTCTCTTTATGTGCTGTTCTTTCCGTTCCGACTGCTGCTTTAGAGAAATCGGTTCTTTCTTCATACCAGATGTCACTGGATACGATTTCACGATAGTCGTTTCCTTCCAGATAACTTTCAAACGATTTTTTACTATAAGGCAGCATGTCATCCGCTATTTCACCCAGATCACAGATAAAATTAGGGCCATAAAACGTAGACAGGCCAAGTCTGTAAAACATCAGATGGTTTATGGTCGTATCTGAAAAACCGGTAAATAATTTCGGATGATCCTTCACCGCTTTTACAAATGCTGTATCCTCCATCAGATACGGCAACAGTCTATAAGTATCATCACCACCGATCGCACAGATGATCCCACGGATCGAGTCATCGAAAAAAGCATCTTTCAGATCCTGTGCCCGCGCCTCGGGATGCATCTTTAAATATGTGATTCCTTTTCGTGCGTTTGGCATAAATGCAGGCTGAAGTCCATATTCTTTCAGTCTTTTTACGCCTATTTCTATATTGTGACTGCAAAATTCTTCGCCCAACATACCGCTTGACAGGCTTACGATCGCGACTTTGTCACCTTTTTTCAATTTCTCTGCATACTCCATTGTAATCCTTTACACCGCCGTCGCTTCTCAAACCTGCCGGCAGGCAGATACCGGCCCACATATTCCCAAGCTTGATAGTCAGTCTCTCTTTTCTTCTTTGCTACGTATAGCTGCATTTTCTGCGCAAAACCATTTAAGATATTCGCACATCATTTTTTCTTTACTGTCTAAAACAGCTTTTTCATTACCAAGTTCTCTGTCATAACCGTATTCCATCAGTCCATGCACTGTCAACGCAAATGTAACTGCACTCATATCCGGATTCTGAAACGAAAGCAGTCCATGCACCTGCATCGCATAAAAAAGCTGTTTCGTTGCAAGTATCATTTTTTCTGTCTCTTCTGTCATGATCCTTGCTGCCGCCGGATTTATACTGCGCTCGGAATAGATCACCTTATAAAACATCCACATGTTTTTATCCTGATTCAGGCGCTCATAATTTTCAACCACCATCTGCAGAACCTCTAATGCAGTTTTCCCCTGAAAAAGTATGGCATAATCAACCGTCGTCATGCCCTTACTGTTCTTTGCCCGCTCCCGCAAAAATTCATACATCTCCTGCACAAGTTCATCTTTGGAGGCGAAATGATTATATAAGGATGGCTTTTTTATGCCGATCCTCTCTGCGATCATGCTCATGGAAACATTTCCCAGCCCCTTTTGGGATGCAAGCTCCAGTGTTGCTAAAATAATCTCTTCTTTTCTGTCTTTCATATTTATTATGACCTCTTATATTTTTGCATGCTACCATTCGGTAGCTCCATTCTAACACATATTACAAATATTACAAGAGATACTGTTCTTTTATTTTCATACGATACATACCAGATCTTTTCTCTCTGAAACTTATGGCGCAAAAACGGCAACATACCGCAAGCCCCCTTGGCTTCGCATTCCACATCTGATAGAATCGGATCTGTCAGGAGGTGCATTACTTGCAAATCAATGTTGAAATAAAAGAAGATCTGACCGAACCCATTGTCACGATCCAATGCGGCAAAAAAGATCATTTCATCGAACAGCTGATCGCCGCGCTGCGTATCATGGACCGGCAGCTGACGGTAAGCTTTCATGGCGCCGCGACCACACTCGCGCTGTCCGAAATTTTATATATCGAATCGGTAGATCGCAAATGTTTTGTATACACGAAGGACAACGTTTTTGAAACCACAAAACGCCTGTATGAGCTGGAACAGCAGCTGGTTTCTTTTTTGTTTCTGCGTATCAACAAGTCCTGTATCGTAAATCTGAAAAACATCGATGCTATCCGGGCTTACCTTGACCGCCGGCTGTTGATCACCATGTCAAACGGGGAGCAGCTCATCGTATCCAGGCAATACGCACCGGAACTCAAACATTTACTGGGGGTGAAATAATGGATGACAAAAAACATTTTTTAGACTATCTTGCACAGATTTTCCAGATCTTTGGGATCACAATCCTTATCATTGCGGTATTTGCCTGTATGATCGGAGATCAGGCTGCTCCTTACTCGACCATGTTTGCTCTGGGGCACAACGGACTTTCCATTTCCACACTGTTTCAGTTTCTGCTGTCCTCTGCATGCATCACCGCATTACGCTTCGTATTTTTTACAGATACATTTTTCAAAAAAATATCACTCGCCATACGAACGATCCTCATGATACTCTGCGTCGTTTTTCTGATCGGCGTATTTGCGTACTTATTCGGCTGGTTTCCGGTTCGTGAGCCCCGATGCTGGCTTGCCTTTTTCATCTGTTTTGGTATCTGCTTTGCAGCCAGCGCTGTTCTTTCCGTATTGAAAGAATCTGCCGACAACAGACATCTTGCAAAAGGTCTGAAATCTCTCAAGGAGGATGAATCCGATGAAATTACTCACTGCAAATAATCTATCCTATTCCTATGGCACAAAATCTGTACTGCATGATATCTCATTTTCGATAAGCTCCGGCACGATCACCGGTCTGCTCGGTCCGTCCGGTGCCGGAAAAACAACGCTTGTCAATCTCTTAACCGGTCAGTTAAAACCGGATAAGGGCATGATAACGCTGACTGTTCCCTGTCCTGCCACCGGTGTAATGATGGACGATCTCGGCCTGTATGAGCGCCTGACTGTCTGGGATAATCTGGCACTGTTTGCGGAGCTTTACCGCGTTTCCAAAAAACGGATTGAACCGCTTCTTATGAGAACCGGTCTGATCCACGCAAAAAAGCAAACCGTAAGCAGTCTTTCCAAAGGCATGCGCAACCGTGTAAATTTTTGCCGCGCACTGTTAAAAGACATTCAGATCTTATATCTCGATGAACCAACGTCCGGTCTTGATCCGGCGACCACCGAAAAAATTCACGAACTGATCCTGGAAGAACGAAAAAAGGGTACTGCTGTTTTTCTGACTACGCACAATATGTATGAAGCCCAAAAACTCTGTGACAATATTCTTTTATTAAATAGTGGAACGATCGTAGAACAGGGAAAACCAGAGGAGATCTGCTTAAAATACAATCAGAAAAATGTGATGACACTGACCCTGAAAGACGGAAAGAAGCTGGTATTTCCGAATTCACCCGCATATGCCGCCCATGTCGCAAGGCTGATACAGGAAGAACGGATCACAAATATCCATTCTTCGGAGCCCACTTTGGAACAGGTATTTTTACATCTCACCGGAAGGAGTTTGCTATGAATCCGATTTTTATCATCATGAAAAAACAGTTAAAAGATACATTCAAAAACAAAAGCGTTCTGATCCAGTTTGTCATGTTTCCGCTGCTTGCGGTCATTATGACAAATGCGATCTCTCTGGAAGATATGCCTGACAATTTTTTTGTCACACTGTTTGCTTCCATGTATGTCGGAATGGCTCCGCTCACCAGCATTTCCGCCATTATTTCCGAAGGAAAAGAGAAACACACGCTCCGCGTTCTGCTTATGGCGGGTGTTTCTCCTGTTCAATATCTGCTTGGGACCGGCTGCTATGTATTTCTCGCATGCATGCCCGGCAGCATCCTGTTCAGCTGTCTGCTCACCGGCGTAACTTTCGTTTCACGCCTTTTCTTTTTGCAGATCCTTTCGACCGGCATTCTGGTTTCCATTGTTGTCGGCGCCACGATCAGCATTCAGTGCAAAAATCAGATGACCGCAACCTCTGTCACGGTTCCTGTTATGATGGTCTTTTCCTTTTTACCGATGCTTGCCATGTTCAATGATACGATCGCCAAAATTGCCCGTTTCACCTACACCGAACAGATCCGGCTTCTGATCGGTGAAATCCAGACTCCTGACGGTCACATCCCGGATATCCGTATCCTGCTGCTTAATATCGTGGTGTTTGGAACGATATTCTCGTTTTTTTATCGAAAACAGGGGAAGATACAGATATAATTTCTAAACATATCCTATAATTTACTTTTATAAGGCCAGCTTTTTCCCTGCTGCATCGGTATCGATCATAGCCTGGATAAATTTCTCTTTTGTCGGAGTTCCCGGAACGTAAGTCCATTCAACCACACTCTCTGCCTTATCCGCGATCTTCGTAAGATCCTCTTTGGATATCTCAAGCTCGTCCAATGTGACCGGAAGCCCGACGCTCTTATTAAACTGCATGATCCGGTCGCGTTCTTTTATCTGTCCGTCATAAGTCAGAAGGCAGAGCACACCAAAGGAAACGATCTCACCATGAAGATGCCGTTCACACTGTGGAAGTGTTGACGCCCCGTAATATACGCAGTGTGCAAGCGAACTGTTGTAATAGTAATTGTCTTTCGGGTCCGGCTGATTTTCATGGGTCGCAAAATTGGAAACGATTCCGGTTGACATAATGATGTCAAGCGCCACCTGCTCAAGTGCAAAATCCGCTTTATTTTTTCTGCATGCTTCCAGTGCCTCCGCTCCATACTCAATCAAAGGCGTGGTACAGACTTTCGCAACACACTGTCCCATGAGCGGCGTATGATAGATAAATTTGTCACGACTTGCAAACAGCACTTCGCATTCCTTGGAAAGCGCATCCCCGATTCCTGCCCACAGCAGTTTTTCCGGAGAATCCGCAATGATCTTTGTATTGACAAAGGTGTGATACGCCGGTCCGTGCATATAGTAATATTCCTTAAAGGAACCGTCCGCATTGTAAATAACTGTGATCGCCGTACAGGCCGCACAGTTGGACGCCAGCGTCGGAAATGTAAAAAACGGTTTGTCCAGCATATCCGCCAGTGTCTTTACCGTGTCACAGGCACGCCCACCACCTACGCCAAACAGCATATCTGCCTTCTGTACAGTTTCGTTCGCTTTTAGCTTCTCAATATTCTCATAGTTGGAATCTCCGCCGTACCATATATAATCAACGATCTCCACCTTAGACCCCCGGATCGCTGCCTCTAATTCCGGCTTTGCTTTCTGCATGGCTGTCCTGCCACCGATCACAACCGCCTTCGTTCCATATTTTCTTGTGACATACGGAATCTCCTTGTAACAATCTGTTCCCACACTGTAACTTGGCAAAAATACGCTATAACTGTTTAACATCGTTTCATTTCCCCTTTTCATGTTTGTGTTACTGGATATTATAGCACTTCTTATTATGATTTCAAGTTATAGTTGTGATTTTTGGTATTCTCAAGTTTGTCTCGCCTGCTTTTCAGCCTCAAAAGACTTATTATATATTTTTTCTGGGTCTTTTCGGCTGATGATAAATTCCATTACAAAGCGGCGGCCATTTTGATGCATTTTTTTCAACTTCTAATCTGGTTACTTTTTCCACCATCATTAATACTGTTCTTTTCCAGCTACTCTTTTTCACTCTTACTTACCTCCTGTTTTATCATTTTTGCTATAATTAACAGGAGAGCACATAATATAATTGCCCCAGACATGTAACATATATAAATGTTGCGCACGTTTAATATGACCGCAGCTACAAGGCTCACGCTCTCTAACCCCACCAAATACCTTGCCGCTTTTTTGGATTCCAAAAGTTCCCATGCATTTAACTCCATATTGGGATGATTTACTGTCCCCACTATGCTAATCAAAACAATAGAACCTGCAAGAAGCATATATACAATCTTCATATGCTTCTCTAACACAGGACAAAGATAAATAATTGCCATACATGTTGCCAACGTTTCCAAATAGCATTGCCAGAATTTTTCTGCATGATAACCACCAGTTCGTTTTCTTAAAGACAAAAAAAATATCAGAAAAAGTCCCATTGATATAATCTGTTTAAAAAACAAACTCATGCAGAAAATGGATGCCAGCGTTATACCCCTCTCCATTATGTTGATCAACGCATATACATATTCATCCTTCATTTCCTTCCCCAGCAATTTTTCTTCTTCCATCCGGTCTGTCATCATATATGCCAGTCTTTCTATCATATTTTGTGCCTCCCTCATAGAAATGCTAACAATTTTTCCACATTTTTCAAGACACGTTGCAGAAATCGAACATTTTAAGCAGAAAATGACGTTATATCATCAAATAGAATTGAAAAATAGAATTCATTTTCATTATTTTGAATCACATAGGCACCACGATATCTTTCAATCACATCTATGATATTTCTAATACCCACTCCGTGCTCTTCCGGAGAAGCTGTCTTACTCGTTTTGATCTTACCGCCTTCATAAACAACCGGCTGCGCATATGTATTTTTTACCGCAAGAATCACCTGACCGTCTTCCTCGATAAATTTAAACTGTATTACTTTTCTTCCCTGACATTTTTCACATGCCTCTATTGCATTTGTAAGTAGATTTGCCAAAAGGGTCACAAGGTCATCATCTTCCATTTGTATTTTAGACAGATCATTCACCCGAAATACAAATGCAATCTGTTTACTGACTGCCTCTGCGTATTTTGCATTTATTATTGCATTAACTACCGCATGGTTCGTATCGATCACATTTCGTTCATCAGAAAAATCTGTCATGATGCCATTCACATATTTGCCTGCTTTTTCGTATTCCTGAGCCTGCAATAGTGCCTGAATACACAACATCTGATTTTTAAATTCATGTGATCTTGCCTTTTGTATTTCAAACAATTCCATCTGATTCCTGACTTTCAGTTCTAACAATTTCTTTTCATGAAGATTATTACCACGATCTACAATATCTGAAATCAGATAATATACTACCACATTCATTCCTGACATTCCAAACGCAATCATATACAGGACATTTGCCTGTACTCCATCTTCAATATACGGAAATGCCATTATGATTGCCGCAACCGTAATAATGGTAAATATCGGAAAGAACAAAAAACGGATCCATTCCGCATCTGCCAGTCCTTCTGTTGATTTTTTCCCGATTTTCTTTCTTATGAATAGCACGCATAAAAACAGAAGTATCTTTCCAAATACAATAATCAGACTCTCCGCCAGTGTCCCACCTGTCCGCAACACTGTTTTTTCCCAAAAGAAACTGCTGTTTGCAATATATGCGATATAATCCACAAACAAAAGTAACCCCTGATATAATGCGGAAAGTACAAGTGCTTTTCCAATGCTGACTTTATAATACAGATACATAATGATTGAAAACAGGCATATAATGACAATCTGCTTTAATATAAACTTCTGTGCCAGAAGTAAAATGCAGGCATAATCCAGTACAAAAAACACTCCTGCCAGAAACAGTTTCCGCCACTTGTTCTGTTCTGACTGTTCATCACAAAAACTCCCAAAAAATATTTTACAGCAGATCAACTCCAATATAATAATTGCCCCACTACTTATATAATGAAACATAATTACAGTTCTCCTTTATATGCGATAAATGTATCCTTTACTGTTTTATACCTTGCTCTTGGAACCGTTAGTTCCTGCCCGTTGCTTAATACGACTTTATAGCCTGTCACACATTTTATATATTTCAAGTTTACCAAAAAACTCTGATGAATCCTTAAAAAATGATACTCCTCCAATTCATTTTCCACTTCATTTAACGTACCATACATCGTATAGGTTGCCAGTCCATGCTCCAGAATATGAAATTCCAATTTGTGCAGCTTGCTTTCTATATATAAAATGCTTTCTACCCGTATTTTTTTCTCCCCTTCCTGAAACCGAAATGTTTTTCTTGCTATAAGGCAATTCATCTTTTTCATGATCGCATCCATGCATTCATATATCTGTTCTTTAAAATTCAAATTGTTTTTTAATATATACCGAACCGCTCCGACCTGATAGCCTTCAAGCGAATAATCAATATACGCGGTCACAAATACAACAAAACTCTCCTCTGTATATGCCCTTATATTTTTTGCCGTTTCAATCCCATCCATCTGTTTCATATTAATATCCAAAAAAACAACCTGAAATTGCAGCATTTCCACTCCGAGTTTTATAAAATTCTGCCCCGACGAAAAAAGTGCTATTTCAAAAACAATATGCCGCTCCTCCAGATATTGCGTCAGAATTTCCCGCAATTTTCTTGCAAAATAAATTTCATCATCACATATCGCAATTTTCATATTTTAAAATCTCCCTAAGTTTCTGGCCACCTTATTCTGCTATTTATTTCGGTTTCCTGCCTCAAAAACTTATGGCGTTTTTCAACTGTAACTATAAAAGTCAAAAAGCAGGCAAAACTATATATGTTTCGTCTGCTTTTCATCCTAGCATGAAGCCTGTTCTTCCACTTTTTCTCTTTTCAATGGGCGGTGCGGTTTCTCTGTCATTTTCATATACGCTTCCTGTAATTCATTTTGAACCTGCATGATCTTTTTTTCAAAATATTTCTCTGATTTGTCTTTCTTTCCCCACATCTTTCGAATTTCTTTTTCCGTAGAATATGGCGTTTTTGATCTCCCAATAGAAATTTCCAGGCTTCCGTTTTTCTCTACAAGGCATACGTCACCATATGGTGCCGCACTGTCATTCATCAATACAGAGTAATTATACTTTATTGTTCCGATCTCTCCTTTGATATTCCGCGCATATTCTGGATCCTTTTGCATTTTTCGGATCACAGATACATCCAGCCTGATACTGTACTGGGAAGGATTTCCATAATTTTCACCGATCTGATTCATACTTCCATTATAACCCAAAGAACAGTTGCCAACTCCTGCTTTTACCATCTCTTCCTCATCATCCAACCGAAAACTGACTTCCGGGAATTCGCTGCATAATTCCCGATAGTACCGAAGCGTTTCTTCCACATCCGCCTTCTGATCTGCTGCTGAAAACAATTTATTATTACGTGTAGCCGTTTGTTTAGTTGTTTTACAATAGCTATATGTCTGTTTACCTATATTGCCAATATCCATCTTCATACCTTTTCTCCCAATTAATTATTTATATTTTTCAAGCTTAATAATAAGTTTCTTTCATCTGTTTTCAAGCTTTTTTGCAGAAAATGTCCTTTTTTTGCAGAAAACGTCCCTTTCCCATCAATTCCCATCCCTGATTCTCTTGTTTCCTCTCCGAAATTCTGTTATCATCCAGTTAGTTTTTACTAACCAATTATTTTTCGTAAAGGAGTCTCCACATGCATAACAACAAACGCAAACTTATTTCTACGATGCTTTTTATTTCTGTTATTGCTACTTTTATCACTGGCATCCTGCTGCATCCTTTTGCAGATATCCATGCTTTAAAACTTGCACATGCTGTTTTTTCGCTGCTGCTTGTCATCTTCTGCCTGATACATACCATGCAATACAATCGCAGTTCCCGCAAAGATAAGATAAATACAACGGAGGATTTTTCATGATTAAAAAAATGCTTTTTCTGTCACTTGGTTTCCTTTGTCTGATTCTCGGAAGCATCGGAATTATTCTTCCGCTTCTTCCGACCGTCCCTTTTTACCTTGTAACCGTATTCTGTTTTGCAAAGAGTTCCGAAAAACTGTATGACTGGTTTACGCATACTTCGATGTACAAAAAACATCTGGAATCCTTCGTTCAGAAAAAGGGAATGACACTGCGCACCAAATTTACGATCACCGGAAGCGCCTCGTTTCTGATGGGCATCGGTTTTCTTATGATGAAATCTGTTCCGGTCGGCAGGATCTTGCTGACCATCGTATGGATCTGCCACATTATTTATTTCTTTTTTGTTTAAATATTTTAATTCTAAATTATTGTTTATTAATGAATTTATATTTTTTGAATATTCTATCTCACCAATTATTTTTTTATTTATTGTCTTTTCTATTACATTTTTATCTATGCTATATAAATTACTTTTATTTAAAATAATTTTTATTTTATTGTTATATATTATGTCCTTTATTTAATATATAATTTAAGGAATGATGAAAGGATTTTCAGATTAATGAAATTCAAAAAAATATAATACAAAATCAAAAAGCTTGAAATATTTTGACTCTCTATGTACCCAAAAAATCTTATTGTTAAAACAATTAATATTATTGCCTTTAAAACCGAAAAAATCGTATGTCAAAAAAAATATTAAAAAATCAAAGCATACTCCTTTTTAAAAGAAGTTGTTAATTTTAAGTAGTTAAGAGGGTGGGAAGAAAGTAATTTGATCTTATTT
>OIZA01000345.1_pt1 | contig 25738 bp, 28 predicted proteins | sample 1588381 | NCBI WGS metagenome assembly OIZA01 (sample SAMN03283277) | human gut metagenome | biome: human-associated habitat; material: feces | host: Homo sapiens | place: Peru | collected 2012 | reverse complement strand
CCTTGCAATGGGGATGGCGCCGTGCCCGTAGGCATTAGCCTTTACCGCCGGCATCAGCCTGCAGCCGTCGGGAACGCATTTCTGCAAAAGAACTACATTCTGCCGCAGAGCGTCAAGATCCAGTTCAATCCATGCGCGGGAGGTGGGGGAGGCAGTCTTTGCGAGACGCTGCGCCATCCAGCGCTTTGAGAAGAAGCGTGTCTGCAGAAAGCTCAAAGCAAGACCGACGGCAACTGATAAAATAGAGACCGCCAGATAGTGAAGCAGGCTGTTGTCCACCAAAAGCCCGGTGAGGTGCAGCAGCTTTGCCGCGGCCCGCACAAGGACGATAAAGGCGGGATGGAGAAGGTAGATCCACATCGCGGCGGAGGCAATGGCTGCCTTACGCGGTGTGGCGGCTCCGGCAGTGGGGACGGCAGTAGTCCTGCGCGGCACGGCGGCGCTGGCAGCGGGGACGACAGTAGTCCTGCGTGGCGCGGCGCCCTCCGGCAGCGCGAGCAGCAACAGGAACAGCGATGCCATCACGGGAAGCAGGAACACATACATGCTGTCATGACGCTGTAACTGGAGATTATGCAGTGTAAAGGCCTCCGCTGTCAAGCAGGCGAAGCTAACGAGCAGACAGAGCGCGTAGCGAAGTGCGGACAGGCGAAGAGCTTTTAGGCCATATTTCCGTATCAGGATGCCCAGAACAAGGAAGACCGGTGCCATGAAAATGCCGTTTCTCGTGTAGGAGAAAAGCCGGAACATTCCCTCATAGGCGGCCTTTACCGGCGGGAGCTTTTCCGCCAGTCCAAAGTAGCTGTCGCCGAACAGTCCGATGACATAGAGAACCACGGAGATGACACAGACCCAGCGCAGCCTCAGCACACGCTTCAACGCAAATACAAGAATTATCCCTGTAATAGCGGCGGGAAAGTACCACAGATGGTAAAAGCTTCCGTCAAAGAGCAGCATCCGCAGGGCATCGGTGAGATACAGCGCGCGGTAATGTCCGGCATAGAGTCCGAGCGGGAGATAGAGAAGGATAGAGCCGCCGTACAGCAGACAGAGCTTTTTCAGGCTTTTCCGAAGCTTATCTGGATCGGAGGGAAAGAAAAAGCCCGTCACCATGAGGAAAAAGGGGACGGCAATCCTTGCCAGCACTCTTGTAAGGAAAAAGTCGGCCTCCCCGCTGAAGGAAGCCAGCGGAGAGGTGTGTATGGCAATGACAAGCAGGGCGGCGATGAGCCGGAAGCGGTCAAGCCAGACGTAATTCTTTTGTTTCTGCATTTCTGCTTCGCAACCTCCATTCTGTCAGTATAAAACCATCGACATTGTTGCCGGACACAGTATAGGGATGATCTCCGGAGATTTCCACGTCGGTTGCTCCGGCTGCTGGAAGGTAGCTGACCTGAATTTCCTTTGAGCCACATTGCAGCCGGTAGGGTCTGCTGTCATAGGGATATTGTCGGATAAATTCGATATATTCTTCCAGAGTCAGTCCATTTTCCCTCATGATCTGCGCATGGGGAATGCCTACATAGCGGAAATGCCACGGTTCATGGCCGATGCCCGTGACTGTCTCCTTTCCGGCGGGGTAGCGCAGGATAAACCCATAGTCTGCCGCCTTTTCCCGGAAGGTCTGGCAGACTCCCGTATAGGGGAATTCAGGACAGATAAAGTCAATATGCTTCTGCTTCAGACCGAGGTCGATCGCCAGTCCGGTCTGGTGCTCGCTGTGACCGGGAACGGCGACGTACTTTCTGGTAAATTCCAAACCGCTGTCGCGCAGGGAGTCATCCCAGATATTCTGCTGTTCCCACAGGGGGCGGTAGCCGCTCACCGGGACAATCGAACGCCAGCCGTGGATTTCGTGCATCAGCTGGTTCAGCAGGACGGCGGCGCTTCTGTCCAACAGAATGTCAGGTACGGCATCACAGGCGGGAATCAGGGTATTTGTCGGCTCTTCGGTTATGGCATACGCCGGATTGACAAGAATCAGGGCGCCTTTATGAATCATTTCTGTATTTAAGTCAATGTGTTTCATATCTTTTTCTCCTCATCTATCGCATCCTCTATGATGCGGGTCAGAATTTCCGTGAAGGAATAGCCTGCCGCTTTCATCATGCCGGGGTAGCGGCTGTGGGCGGTGAAGCCGGGAATGGTGTTTACCTCGTTGAAGACAATTTCTCCTTCCGGGGTCAGGAATAGGTCGACTCTTGCAAAGCCACGGCAGCCGAGCGCCCGGTAGACGATTTTCGCCTTTTCCTTGATCTCAGCGGCTTTTTCAGAAGAGATGCGCGCAGGGACATGGATGGCGGAGGTTTTCAACGTGTACTTTTCCGTGAAATCAAAGAAGCCGCCGGAAAGCTCGATCTCGTCTACCTCCCCTGTGATCAGTTCGCGGCTGCCGAGCACGGCGCAGCCGACCTCAAAGCCTTCAATGTTTTCCTCGAGGATGACCTGATCGTCATACCGGAAGGCGAGTGCGACCGCCGGTTCCAGCTCGTCGGGTGTGTTGACCTTGGTGACGCCGTAGGAGGAGCCTGCCTTAACGGGCTTTACATAGAGGGGATAGCCTGTCCGGGCGGCAAAGTGCCGGGCTGCTTCGACAGCATTTTCGGTTGTTTCCAGAACCAGAGCCTTCGGCACGCGGATGCCTGTGAGACTGACGAGGCGGTGTGCGCGATCCTTGTCCATGCAGAGCGCGGAGGCAAGCGTGCCGCAGCCTGCGAGGGGAAGCCCCGCCATTTCGATCAGGCCCTGCAGCGTGCCGTCCTCTCCGTTTCTTCCGTGCAGGATCGGAAGCGCGACATCAATGGGAATGCGTGTAATGCCGGTTTTATCAAAGACCAACAGGGTGTTTTCCCAGCGGTTCGGGGAGAGGACGGCGGGAGAGCAGTCCTCTGCATTTTCCCATGTGTCATTTAAAAGCTTTTCCGTATCGCCTTTATAGAGATACCATTTGCCCTCTTTTGAGATACCTACCTTGACAGGGTTGAAGCGGGTCTGATCCAGATTCAGGATCGCCCCGGCTGCGGAAGAGAGAGATACGCTGTATTCGGAGGAGCAGCCTCCGAAGAAGATTAAGACATTTAATTTATCCATGATGTTTTCTCCATTCTTCGGGCAATAAAAAACGTCCTGCCCGATACAGATAGTGTATCAGGATGGGACGTCTTATCTTTTTCGCCTGTATTTCCGAAAGCCTAAGAAAATATGTGGAAAAACTTACAAATTTCTTACATTGCTACAGGGGCAGTGTCACGGTGAAGGTAACGCGCTCCTGTTCGCTTGCCGCAGTGATGCTTCCGCCGTGCTGTTCGACGATCTCCTTGGAGATGGCAAGGCCCAAACCGGCGCCGCCCGTTGCGGAGGAGCGGGCGGAATCGAGCCGGAAGAACTGCTCAAAGATCCGTGCCAGCTTGTCCGGCGGTATGGTCTTTCCGTGGTTGCTGACCGTGATGATTACGTTTCGTGCGGTGCCAGATGGCTTCATGCAGAGAGAAATTTCCGTGGAGGGATAGCTGTAATTGACAGCGTTGCGTATCAGGTTGTCGAACACGCGCTCCAGCTTATCCGGGTCGCACAGCAGCTCTATGCCCGGCGCGATGTCGGTATGCCATGTAAGGTTTTTCTCTGCCAGAATAGGAAGAAATTCGCTCGTGATCTGTTCCAGCATACGGCTCAGATGGATTCGCTCCTTCTCTAAGGTCAAAGTCGTCAGGTTGAATCGTGTGATGTCAAAAAATTCATTGATGAGATCTTCCAGACGGAGCGCCTTGTCGAGCGCAATACCTGTGTAGCGGGCGCGAAATTCGGGGGAAAGGTCGGGCTCCTCCTGTAGCAGTGTCAGATAGCCGATCACGCTGGTAAGGGGCGTTTTCAGGTCGTGGGCAAGGTACACCACAAGATCATTTTTGCGCTGCTCAGCCTCCTTTGCCAGCAGGGCGTTCCGCAGTGCCTGTTCGCGCACCAGATTCAGATTGTCCTGAATGTTCTTCATCTCCGCAGACAGCCGGATCGGTGTATCCGTAGGTGTGGCGAGCGTTTCCGCAGCAGCGACAATTTCGTCCAGCTGCCGCAGCGGTTTGCATAGAAAATGCCATGTGATGAGCAGCCAGCCGGTAATGCCGACAAGGGCGGCGACAATGGGCAGGGTCTCCCGCATGATCTGCGCAAACCAGAAGATGATACTGGAATTATCGCCGGTGAGACGTCGGTAATAATAATATAGGTTGGTGCCGAGCAGAAAGAGCACAAGGCAGATGGCGGGGAACAATATAATGGCAAAGGTATATTGCAGCATCAGCTGCCGGGCTACCTGTCTGCCGTAATCCGTGCGGGGCGGCATTGTTTTTCCGGATTTGTTTTTATTGAAAAAGGGATTTTTTTTACTCAATGGTATAACCCACCCCCCAGACTGTTTTGATATATTTCGGTTTCCGTGCGGGCTCCATCAGTTTCTCCCTAAGTCTTGCGATGTGGGTCATGACGGTGTTGTTGCTGTCCAGATATGCCTCGCCCCAGACGGCGGCGAAAAGCTCCTCGGAGGACACCACGGTTCCCTGATGCTCGCAGAGATGCCAGAGAATATTAAATTCCAGAGGTGTCAGGGACAGCTCCTTTCCGTTCACTGTGCATTTATGGCTGCTTTTGAAGATGGACAGACCCCGGATGGAGATTTCTTCGGCAGCAGGCGTCTCAGTGACATTATAGCGGGTGTAGCGCCGAAGCTGCGTCTTCACGCGGGCAACCAGCTCAAGTGGGTTGAAGGGCTTGGTGATGTAATCATCCGCGCCTAGGGTAAGACCGGTGATCTTATCCATATCTTCCACCTTTGCAGTCAGCATGATAATGGGAAAGAGATGCTTTTCCCGGATTTTCCGGCAGAGCGTGAAGCCGTCCATGTCGGGAAGCATCACGTCCAGAATGGCAAGGGACAGCTCCTCCTGCTCCGTGCAGAGAAAGGCTTCCGAGGCGCTGTAAAATTTACGCACCTGAAAGCCTTCGTTTTGCAGATAAACCTCGACGAGGTCTGCAATTTCCTTTTCATCATCGACAATTAATATTTTTTCGTTCATAATAACCCTTCTCCCCTCACATACGCTTATTCTACTTTGTGCGAGGAGAAAAGGCAAATGAAAATTAGTATTTGCGGCGGGCGTTTTAGATTTTTTTTAGGATAATATCCAGAGAAGTTTATAGTATTTTGTCAAAAATGTGTTAAAATTGAAACATGGTTTCAGAGTATGCACTGCGCCGACAAGCGCAGAAATGAGGTATGAGATGAAATTTAAGACAAGAATCCGTGTTACATTCATTTCTATCATTGTGTTGCCGCTTGTGCTGACGTCCCTTGCCTTCTGCGGCATCGGACTGTATCTGGTGAATGTGCAGAAGGGCTTCTCGGTGGAATCCGCCGGGTATAAGTCACCGACGGCGAATATCAATGAGATTGTCGCGGCGACGGACAAGGCATATGAGGTTCTGATGGAGCAGGTCAGACTGGACCCTGCAAGACTGGAGAATAAGGAATATCTCGAGGAGGTCAATTCTGAGATTGCCCGCAGTTCAACCTATATTCTCGTCAGAAGGGGAAATGAGCTTTATTACGCCGGAAACGAGGAAGCGGCGAAGGAAATCTTTCCGAAACTGCCTGAGTTTGGAGACGGCGATTTCTCGGAGGGCTCCGGCATCTATTACGATGAATACGGAAAATATGTCAAGCAGATAGATTTTTACTTTACCGATGGCGCAGAGGGCAGCGTGTTTGTCGTCACAAAATCGAATTCCCTGATTTCGCGACATCTGCTTATTGATATGTTTGTTGCGATGCTTGTCGTGCTGGTTTTTACCAGCCTGATGCTGACAAGGTGGATTCGCAGAGGGGTATTTAACCCGATCAATGAGCTGAATGTGGCAATGCGTAAGATCAAGGAGGGCAATTTTGAATATGCGCTGGAGACGGATGCCGGCGGAGAGATCGGCGATCTGTACCGCAATTACGAGGATATGAGGCTCCGGTTGAAGGAATCCACGGAGGAAAATTCGGAGAATGAGAAACAGAACCGCGAGCTGATCAGCAATATTTCGCACGACCTCAAGACGCCGATCACGGCTATCAAGGGCTATGTCGAGGGAATCATGGACGGTGTGGCGGACACGCCGGAAAAGATGGATAAATACATTAAGACCATCTACAGCAAGGCGAATGATATGGAGAGGCTGATCAATGAGCTGACCTATTATTCCAGAATCGACAATAACAGGATTCCTTACAACTTCCACAGGATTAACGTCGCCGATTATTTCGGGGACTGCGTGGAGGAGGTCGGTATGGATCTGGAGCAGCGCAATATCAAGCTGAATTACTCCAACCTTGTCAGCCCTGACACAGTCATCATAGCCGACCCTGAGCAGATGAAAAAGGTCATCAACAACATTATCAGCAACAGCATTAAATATATGGATAAGCCGCAGGGTGTCATTGACATCCGCATTCTGGATGAGGTGGATTCCATCCGGATTGAGATCGAGGATAACGGAAAGGGAATCGCGCAGAAGGATCTGGGCAAGATATTTGAGAGGTTTTACCGCACGGATGCATCCCGCAATTCCGCACAGGGCGGCAGCGGCATCGGACTTTCAATCGTGAAGAAGATCATTGAGGATCACGGCGGATATATCTGGGCTACGGCAAAGGAAGGCGAGGGAACGTGCATGCACTTCGTGCTCAGAAAATATATCGAGCTGCAGGGAGAGAAGTAGGAGATATTATAGGAAAGGTGGACATAAGATATGAGCAAAATTCTGATTATTGAGGATGAGGTGGCGATTGCTGACCTTGAGAGAGATTATCTGGAACTGTCGGACTTTGAGGTGGATATCCGCAACAGCGGAGATGAGGGGCTGGAGGCCGCCCTGTCGGGAGATTATAATTTGATCATTCTGGATCTGATGCTTCCCGGTATCGATGGCTTTGAGGTCTGCAAGAAGATCCGTGAGGAAAAGAATGTTCCGATCCTGATGGTTTCCGCGAAGAAGGATGATATTGATAAAATCCGCGGTCTCGGTCTCGGGGCGGATGATTACATGACGAAGCCCTTCAGCCCCAGCGAGCTTGTGGCGAGGGTCAAGGCACATCTGGCGCGTTACGAGAGACTGGTCGGAACGAACCAGAAGCCGCAGAACGATATTGTGGAGATCCGCGGACTCCGCATTGATAAGACCGCGCGCCGCGTCTATGTGAATGGCGTGGAGAAAACCTTTACGACAAAGGAATTTGATCTGCTGACCTTCTTGGCGGAGAATCCGAACCATGTCTTTACGAAGGAAGAGCTGTTCCGCGAGATCTGGGACATGGATTCGATCGGCGATATTGCGACCGTTACCGTCCACATCAAGAAAATCCGTGAAAAAATTGAAACAGACACCGCAAAGCCCCAGTATATCGAGACGATATGGGGAGTCGGCTACCGCTTCAAAATCTAATAAGAGATAATAAGGCGCATGCAACGGGAAGTAACTTGCATGTATCAGTAGTATCCTGCTACTAATATAGCAGGATACTACTGTATTTGAAGGCAACTTTCGGACATCTCAAAACGAAAGAGACCGGTTTAGATGAAAAAATATTATAAATTACTGTGGAAGGAAATTCTGGCGCGACTGTTTTTCCACATCATATATATGAGCGCGATTGCGGCGCTGCCGTATGTAATTAAAAATATGATCGATTGCGGATTCAGCAACGGGATTTATGACGTAGCCAAATGGATCGGCATCTTTGTGTTTTTTGTTATGATTGGAATGGCGGCACAATATATCACACAAAAAAGTGCATGGAAGCTGGACAGGAAGTTTTATGAGAAAATAAGACAGGACTATTTCTGCGCAACCATACAGAAGCTGCCGGAGGAGTACAACAAAAAAGAAATCGGCGAATATGCGTCGGTAATTAATAACGATATTGCAAGCTGTGAGGAATATATCGAGTATACGATGGAAGTGTGCGAGTCAATTATAGGATTGACCGTATATGCAATCTATATCTTTATGCTGGATGTTCGGATTGCCATAATTATTTATATAACGGCTGTGCTGACATTGTTCCTGCCGAGAGTAACGGGCAACAGGCTATCCCAGAAGAAGCAGCACATGCTTGGAGAAACAGGGAGATATACAAATACTGTTCTGGATCTGCTGAAGGGCTTTTCGTTTATTGACCGTTTTACTGTCCGGCCTGTTTCTGAAACGCACAAAAAATCTTTGCTATCCATGGAGAAAGCAAGATACGAATACGGAAAATTTAAAACGTTTACGAATGTATTAAACGGAAGTGTCATGTATATTGTCAATACGGCAGCCTTTGGCATAATAGCTTTTCTTCTCAGCACCGGAAGCATTTCTGCCGGTATTGCCGCGGCGACGATTTCATATATTCAGGATTTTATGTTTCCGCTGAGGACGATTATCGACTCTGTCAGTGCCGTAAAGTCGGTTGAAGGGGTCAAGACAAGAGTGATAAAGGAGATCGCAGAAGGGAGAGAAATTCCTTTTCGTGGAATGCCGTTCATGGGAGAGATCGAAATGAATCAGGTGTCCGTGAAGAGGGATGGATTTGAGCTGCGTGATTGCTGCCTCTGCTTCCAGAAGGGAAGAAGCTATGCAATTATTGGCAATAGCGGAACAAGAAAAAGTACGCTTGTAAAGCTTTTGACACAGAGAATCCAGCAGGACGAGGGACAGGTGACAATCGACGGTGTTCCGGCAGATTATGACCTGTGCAATGAGCTGATGTTCTATTCGGAACAGAATTCCTATGTCTATACAAGACCATACGAGGACAATGCCACAGTGTTTGGAAGCTATGAATATAGTAAAATCATACAGGAGATCACAGGCGATAGAAAATATGAATCCATTTACGAAATCGATAACTGCAACGAATTGAGCGGTGGCGAGAAGCAGATCGTGCTGGCTTCAAGGGCTATTTTGTCCGGCAAGGAAATTCTGGTGCTGGACGAGCCGTTTTCTGCATTGAGTGCGGAGCTTGAGGAACGTTTGACAAGGGAAATACTGACGTTGGGAAAAACCGTTATCATGGTTACTCATAATAGGAGCGAAGAGTATCTGAAGCTGTTTGACTATACCTGCGACGGAAAGAACGGTTCTTTTACCATGAACAAGGTCTAGCCGCCCGCAGAGCATAGAATGATAAGGATACCTTAAATAGGGGGCAGACCGCAGGAGTCTGCCCCTTTGCTGTGGAGAGATGTCAGCAGGTGCCGCAATCGCAGTTGCAGTCTCTGTCGCGTCTGATGTCCGTGGGTGCGTCGATGAGAGAGGCTACCTGGAACTGATGCCTGTGCCCATCCGCGACATCCGTGAAGGTCTTGGCAAAGTGGACGTATTTGCCGCTGCCGACATAGATAGCCGTGGCGGACTTCCCTTTTCGGGAATAATTTGTTTTATACTATATCTTATGAAAAAGGGGAAATTTGGTGCTAATTGACTTTCCCTGTCGAATGTGGAAAAATAGGGTTAATGATTCAGAAACAGGAAAGGATGGAATGAAATCAGATGCTTCCGGAGGCTTTTTTAGATAGAATGCAGCAGATGCTGGGGGAAGAATATGGGGAATTTCTTGCCAGCTTTGAACAGGAGAGATATCAGGCTCTCCGGGTGAATGCCCTGAAGGCGGGCGATGCCAGACCGGGCTCTCTGGCACAGCTTGCGCCGGTTCCGTGGGCGGAAAACGGCTATTACTATGAAGCGGAGCTGCAGCCCGGAAAGCATCCCTATCATGACGCGGGTGTCTACTATATTCAGGAGCCGAGCGCCATGATGCCGGCGGAGCTTTTGCAGGTGCAGCCGGGGGACAGAGTGCTGGATCTCTGCGCCGCACCGGGCGGTAAGAGCACGCAGCTGGCGGCGAAGCTCATGGGCAAGGGCTTCCTTCTCTGCAACGAAATCCATCCCGCGAGAGCGAAAATACTGTCGGAAAATGTCGAGAGAATGGGCATCCGCAACGCCTGTGTGACGAATGAGACCCCGGCGCGCCTTGCGGAGAGCTTTCCGGCGTATTTTGACAGAATTCTGGTTGACGCACCCTGTTCAGGCGAGGGAATGTTCCGGAAGAATGAGGCGGCGTGTGACGAATGGAGCCCTGAGAACGTTGCACTTTGCGCGGAAAGACAGGATGAAATACTGGACTGTGCTGCTGCGATGCTGCGCCCCGGAGGAAGGCTGGTGTACTCTACCTGTACCTTTGCACCAGAGGAGGACGAGGGCAGTGTGGAGAGATTTCTGGAGTGTCATCCCGATTTCCGGGCTGTGCCGATCGACGCGGAGAAGTTCGGACTGGCGGGCTGTGAGGGCAGGCTTATGGGAACCATCCGTCTCTGGCCGCATAAAATTAAGGGCGAGGGACATTTTGCAGCGGTTTTCGAGAAAGCCGGGACAATGCCCGCCGACTGGCGCGGCACCATGCTCCGCGGAACGGCAAAGGGCATGAGTGAGAAGGAGCTTGTGGAATATCTGGCTTTCCGCAGGGAAAATCTGTGTGGAGCTGCCGCAACGACGCCGGAGCACGGCCGGTACATCCGGTTTGGAGATAACCTCTATCTGGTGTCAGAGGAGCTGCCGGACATGAAAGGTCTTAAGGTACTTCGCCCGGGGCTGCATCTCGGAGAACTGAAGAAGAACCGGTTCGAGCCGTCACACGCTCTTGCGCTGGCGCTTTCGCCCGAGGAGGCATTACATGTATGGAATCTGCGGGCGGACGATCCGACAACGGCGGCGTATCTGAACGGCCAGACCTTCCCGGCAGAGGGGGAGAAGGGCTGGTATCTGATCTGCGTTGATGGTTTTTCTCTCGGCTGGGGGAAGCTCGCGGGAGGTATCATGAAAAATCATTATCCCAAGGGACTTCGGAGCATGAGAGCGGTTTAGTACTCTAAAAACAGGGACAAGCTATAAATACAAAGTAATAGGAAAGAAGGGTGCGTATGTGTACAGCGGCAACTTATCTGACGAAAGATTTCTATATGGGGAGAACCCTTGATTATGAATTTTCCTATGGCGAACAGGTCACGGTCATGCCGAGAGGTTTTGAGCTCGTGTTCCGTCATATGGGGAAAATGAATACACATTTTGCAATGATCGGCATGGCGCATGTGACAGATGGCTATCCGCTCTTTTACGAGGCGTTTAACGAAAAAGGTGTCGGAATGGCGGGGCTTAACTTCGTCGGAAATGCGGTCTATGCCGAAGTGCAGGACGGGCGGGAGAACGTTGCCCAGTTTGAATTTATCCCGTGGGTGCTGGGACAGTGCAGCTCCGTCGGGGAGGTAAGGGCGCTTCTCGAAAGAATCAATCTTGTCGGCACTCCATACAATGAACATTATCCCTGTGCCCAGCTGCACTGGCTGATCGCGGACAGCAGGGAGGCACTGACGGTCGAGAGCATGGCGGACGGCCTGCATGTCTATGAGAATCCGGTCGGCGTTCTTACGAATAACCCGCCGTTTCCGCTGCAAATGTTCCGCCTGAATGACTATATGCGGCTTTCCGTGCGGCAGCCGCAGAATCTTTTTTCCGATGCGCTGGATTTAAAGCCCTACAGCCGCGGAATGGGCGCGCTGGGGCTGCCGGGGGATTTGTCCTCCGCGTCCCGTTTTGTCCGGGTGGCGTTTGTAAAACAAAATTCCGTGTCGGGGATTTCCGAGGAAGAGAGCGTGAGCCAGTTTTTCCATATTTTAGGCGCGGTGGAACAACAGCGGGGCTGCTGTGAGGTGGAGGAGGGAAAGTACGAGCTTACCATTTATACCTCCTGCTGTAATGTGGATAAGGGTATTTACTATTACACGACTTACGGCAACCATCAGATCACGGCTGTGGATATGTACCGCGAAAATCTGGACAGCTGTGAATTAAAATGTTATCCTCTTGTTCAGACGGAGCAGATCCGTTGGGAAAATGGAAGGTACGCACAGGATGAGAACGGAAATCGTATATGAGGATAAAGATATCTTAGTGATTCACAAACCGGCAGGGCTGGCGACCCAGACAGCGCGTATCGGGCAGCAGGATGTTGTCAGTGAACTGAAAAATTCTCTCTCCTCAAAGTCCGGTCAAAAAGGTCAGCCGTATCTCGGGATCGTTCACCGTCTCGATCAGCCCGTGGAAGGGCTGCTTGTGTTTGCGAAGAACAAAAATGCCGCAGCGGCACTGACGAACCAGCTGAATAAACAATACTATGCCGTTTTTTGTGGAAAACCTGCGGCTGCGGAGGGAGAGCTTGTGGATTACCTGTCCAAGGACGTCGCCGCCGGAAGGGCGATTATCGTTCCTGAAGGCGCGGCAGCCGAGAGTGGAGCGAAGAGAGCGGTTCTGCATTATAAGACAGTTAAGACTATTTCCACAGAGCAGGGGGAATTGTCTCTTGCGGACATCGAAATCGAGACAGGAAGATTCCACCAGATCCGTGCGCAGATGGCAAATGCCGGTATGGCGCTGCTCGGAGATGAAAAATATGCGGACGAGGCGACAAAAACGGTAGCCCGCGCATTGGGGGTGACTTCTGTGGCGCTCTGCGCGTACAGCCTTGCGGTCAGGCAGCCGGTGACAGGGAAGCAGCTGCATTTCCGGATATCTCCCGCCACGAAAGCATTTTCCTTTTTCGACCTGTAAATATTTCAGCCGAAAACAACCATACTAAGCACATGAGACAGAATTTTTCATGGGAGGCGGACAGTATGGTGGAGAAAATAAAAGATAGCCGTTTAGTGAGACTGCTCCTTTTGACAGGGGCAGTTTATTTTTTTCTCAAGGTTCTTGCGCCGCTGACCTTGCCGATTCTGATTGCAATGCTGTTTGTGACAATTTTCGGCCCACTGCTCCAGAGGATGCAGAGCCGTCTGAAGATCCACAGACAGGTGGGGGCGGTGCTGCTGCTCCTTCTGGCATGCGGTTTTCTCGGACTGCTCGTCTGGATTCTGTTTTCATGGATTGTTGGCAGCCTGCCGGGATGGTTCGTCAGTCTGGATTCCTTTGAGGCGGAAATTTACACCGCAGTACACAGGCTCTGTGAAATGGTCGGAAGGGCGATTAAGATCGACAGCACCTATCTGGAGGAGACGATCTCCTCCGGCATCCGTGAGGGAATCGACTGGTTTCAGCTCCAGCTGGTGCCGGACATGTTGTCGCAGTCGTTAAAGTATATCAAGGCGGTGGCTGCCTTCGGCGGATTTCTTGTCAGCTTTCTGATCGCAACCGTTCTGCTCGCGCGGGATTACGATGACATTATGAACAGGCTGCTCGACAGGGAAGAGTGCCATATGTTTCTGGAAATCATCTGCGGCATCATCCGGTATATCGCCACCTATGTCAAAGCCCAGATCATTATCATGAGTGTCATCGGGGGACTTTCGGCAATAACGCTAGGGGTCAGCGGCATCCGTCACGGTGTCCTTTGGGGACTTGTCGCCGGGATTCTGGATGCCCTTCCCTTTATCGGAACGGGGATCGTACTGGTTCCGCTGGGAATCCAGCAGTTTTTGCAGGGCTATTATGTCAGGACAGTCGTGTGTCTGATACTCTATATTGCCTGTATTTTTATCAGGGAATTTATGGAACCGAAGCTGATTGGCAGGAAGGTAGGGGTGTCGCCTATAGCGATTCTTTTGTCAATCTATGCGGGTGTCCAGCTTTTCGGCATCTGGGGGATCATCGAGGGGCCGCTCGGCTTCATTATCATCTATCAGTCCTATTTTAGTCTGGAGCGACGGCGGGAAAAGCATTTGACGAAAGATGCGGAGTAGACTATGATGGATGGTAATAGGATGTTTTGGAGGAAATCATGCGCTTATACACACCGAAGAAAAGTCATCAGGAAGCTGTGCTGGAAAACATAAACCAGGTATTGAAGGTTGTTCTGGAATATATGATCAGTATTTATATACTGCTTATTCTGACGGTGCTGCCCTTTTATAATACAAAGGGGTATGCCCATATGGGCACGGACAAGGCAACCTTCTTTGACAAGGTCAGCGCCTTTGCGGGAAAGGCGATGCTGCTTCCGCTGCTTGCTTACATTGTGATCGGATTGGTTCTTCTGATGAAAAATCGGAGAGAAACTAAAATCATTGACAGGATAAAGAAGGACATCAGCCTGACGGATGGCTTCGCTTTTCTGTACGGAGTGGCGCTGCTTCTGGCATATCTCAGCTCGGATTATAAGGATGAGGCGCTCTGGGGCACGCAGGGCTGGTATATGGGCTTTCTTCCACAGCTTACACTTGTCATGATCTACTTTCTCGTTTCCCGTCTATGGGAGCCGAAGAAATGGATCTTTTACACGGTGCTCCCGGCTTCGGCAGCAGTGTTCTTCATGGGGGTTGTAAACAGATTTGGCGGTTATCCGTTCGGAATCGAATCTGCGGGAGAGGGATACATATCAACAATAGGAAATATCAACTGGTATTGCGGGTATTCGGTTGTGACAGTATTTATCGGTACGACGCTCCTGTGGAGGGGAAGCGGGCTGAAGGCCTGTCAGAGGATATTGCTGATGGCATACACCATGCTTGGGCTGGTGTCGCTAGTTCTTCAGGGCAGTGACAGCGGACTGGTGACACTCGCCGTCATAGTGCCGGTGATGTTCTGTACATCGGTAAAAGACGCGGACAGGATGCTTACCTTCTGGCAGGAGATGGTGCTGCTCTGTGTGGGATGCCTTGCGGTTTATCTGCTACAGCTGATTCCGTCGGTCAGTGTCGTTTATATTGCAAACACCTCACGCATTATCACCTATGGCACATTTCCTGTTGTCATGACAGCAGTGTCAGCAGTTATGCTTCTGTTGGTCACACGCATGAAAAAAACAGGAAAATACAGTGTGAAATTATTCCGTGCCATAGCAATCTTTGGAGTTGCCGGAAGCATTGTCACAGTCGTCGCAGTGTTGATCATGGCGGTAGTGAATACGCGGCACCCCGGAAGTCTCGGGAGGCTGTCGGACAATCCATTGTTTACTATTGATGCCCGCTGGGGCAGCAATCGCTTATCAACGTGGAGCTTTGGTTTGAGATGTTTTGCGGAACAGAATTTGTGGCACAAGCTGGTTGGCGTTGGACCGGACTGCATGTGGGCGTTTATTGACAGTGAAACAGTACCGGATTTATATGCGGATGTAACGAATATGTTTGGTTTTTCAAGGTTGACGAACGCACATAACGAGTGGATAACAATACTGGTCAATACCGGTATTCTCGGGTGCATCGGATTTGCCGGGATGATAATCTGTGGCATCAGGGATTTTATGCGTGCAAAGGGGCGGAGCGCACTGATCTTTGCCTGTGGCATGGCGCTGCTCGCCTATACCGTCAATAATATTTTCAGCTTCCAGCAATCCATGAATGTCAGCACCATGTTTGTCATTTTCGGAATGGGAGAAGCGTTTCTGTGGGAGGTAAGGAAGAATGATGGGACGAAGTTACGTTAGGAACGCGAGCAACGCTTCCATGCGGGAGGATGCGGCATCTCGTCCCGCCTGATAAGCCAGTCTCAGCTTTTCCGGGTCTTTTTCTACGCGGCGGATGGGAAGAGCAGTTTCCGGGCGGATGACAAACAGTCGTCCGTCGGACTCTTCCTTTGCAATATAGTCCAGTTCCTCATTGTACATCAGATGACGGTTGGCAAGCGCCTCTACCAGCTTGGGGTAGGCTCTGTATTTGCGGCGGATAAGCGGCAGCATCCGGTTTGCGGATTTACGGTAGTCGTCCGGCTGTGTCAGCACAGCCACATTTCGGTCATAGCCAATCTGTTCAAAGTATTTTACCGGGATGGAGTCGGAAATACCGCCGTCTAACAGCTTTTGCCCATCGATTTCGACGATCTGTGACACTAAGGGCATGGATGCGGACGCCCTGATCCAGTCGAAGCCGTGATCCTTCTGCCCGGTGTATTTATGATATATCGGTTTGCCTGTCTCAATGTCAGTGCAGACGACGTAAAACTCCGCCGGGTTGTGCTCAAAGGCTGCAAAATCAAAGACATCCAGCTTTAGCGGAACTTCGCCATAGCAGAAGTCTGTACTGTAAATATTTCCGTTTTTCAGCAATGGGCGAAGACCGCAGTAACGCTTGTCACGGCAGAACTGTGTGTTGTACCGGAGGACGCGCCCGATCTGCCCGGAGAGATAGTTACAGCCAAAGGCTGCCCCGGCGGAAACCCCGATAACGCCGTCAAAAGGGATTCCCCGCTCCATCATGACATCCATAGCACCGGCTGTAAACAGCCCACGCATTGCCCCGCCCTCTAAAATCAGTCCTGTCTTCATCATTGCTGCCTTTCCGTCTAACTTGAAAATTCATAGCTTATTTATTCTAACATAATGTGCAATTATTAATTGCCTTGTTTTACCATTTCCTAAATGCTATAATAGAATTAATAATAAAGGAGAACATTGCTTATGACAGATCAGGAAAAACAAAATATTCTTACTTCGGCAAAAAAATTTTTTCGTAGCAGAATTGTTCAAAACCATAATGCTAATACGAAAAAGCTTCAAGACATTTCAGAATTTAATATTAATCCGTTTTTGAATAAATATCTGGCTCAGTTTGCTTTTGGAAATTCTACACCTGAAAGTATGGCAAAAGCGCTCATATATCCGCGGGTTCTTGGAACATCTATTACGACTTCTTTTGGTACAAATATGCAGTATTTTTGTAATGATGTATTAGCGGCTTATGCTTCCACAACGTCAGGGATTGATATAGAATTTATAGATGCCTTTGATGGCGTTAGGAAGTATTGTCAGATAAAAGCCGGTCCAAACACCATTAATAAGGATGATGTCCCCGTAATTAAAGACCATTTTCGGGCGCTTATCAATCTTGGAAGAACTAATGGTGTTCGCATTGCATCCGCAGATTGTGTTGTCGGCGTTTTTTATGGAAACGAATCCGAGTTGAGTAGCCACTATCAAAAGATTGCTGAGGACTATCCTGTTTATGTCGGAAAAGATTTTTGGCATCACCTGACAGGAGATGCGGCCTTTTACGACGATCTAATTTCTGCATTCGCCGAGGTTGCTGAGGAGATGAATAGTTCAGAGCTCTTGAACAACACGATTGACCGTTTAGCGGCATATTTTACAGAATTGAGAAAAGAAAACTAATCCATCAGATTTTCTTTATAATCATGGACTGCTTTTACAAGCTGAACGCCTATGCGCCTAGCCATTTCAACAGGCACGGCATTTCCTATTTGCTTATACTGATCACCAATTCCGCCACAAAAAGTCCAGTCATCAGGGAATGATTGGATTCTTGCAGATTCGCGTATCGTAAATGGTCGGGTTTCTTCAGGATGACATCTTTCAGTCTGTTTTTGGGAAGGACTACAAGTCAAAGTAAGACACGGTTCTTCCCAACTGATTCTTCGTGCCATACCTCTGCGCCCGCCGCCTGAATAGAACGACTTTCCCATATAATCTTTAGCAATATTTTCTGGAAGGTTAATCCAGCATCCCCCCGGAGGAACTAAGGCTAGGACTTTTTTCTTCTTTTCACTATATTCTACACCACTACTTTTGGGACAGTCTTTGAGAGCATCCTTCAGTGTAGTCCACTTTTTGTCGGCTTCGGGATATTCAAATTTAATATTTAGATCTTTTCTAATTCCGATTATTACAATCCGTTCTCTTTTTTGCCCAACTCCAAAATAGCAAGCATTCAGTATCTTTTTTTCTACTCGGTAATCTAATGATTCAAACACTTCAATAATAGTTGAAAGGGTTCGACCTTTGTCATGCGATACTAGCCCACGAACATTTTCAGCCATAAACATTTTCGGTTGAACTTCCTTCACGCAACGTGCAAATTCATGAAAGAGAGTACCCCGTGTATCTTCAAATCCTAACTTTTTGCCTGCGAAAGAGAATGCCTGACAGGGGAAACCTCCAGTTACAATATCAACTTTATCCTTATATTCTGTGAAGCTTACATTATGAATATCTTCGCAAAGAACATTCCATGTGGGTCTGTTTGTACGCAAGGTCTCGCAACAGGCCTTATCAAACTCAACATATTCTAGAGTTTTGATTCCTGCTTGTTCCAGACCTAGAGCCAGACCGCCAGCTCCAGCAAACAGTTCGATTGAGGTTACATCGTTGCCATTAATTATCGCAATATTATCTGCTCCCGGCGTAAAGCTAAGGTCAACAATTGCGTCCAGATTTATTTCTAATAGGTCACATAATTCTTCTACTCTGGATTTGACAGGACTGTAATTTCCAGACAGCATGACGGATAATTGATTTTTGGTAATTCCAAGTTTCTCAGCCAATTCGGTAAAGGTATTGATTCCCTGCGCCTCCATGGCCTCCTTTATCTTTACTTTCGACAAATTCATTTCTGCACTCCCTAAAGTTATGAATTTATCTTAACACTGCGAGACCCTGATTGCAAGTGCTTAAAGATTTCTAATTTGTCACAAAAGGAACCAGTCTCCCGATTCCCCTTGTTCAATCCATGATGTTTGTTTATGCTTTTAATTTCTTTACAGGTCTAAGAATTTGATAGCCAAGCTTTTCGGGGTAGTGCCGTTGATAATCCTGACATACTTCCTCATTCCATTCATAGTCCATGGAAGCTGGATCAAAATTCCAAGCCAGTTTCTCAACTGCCTCCATAACATCCGCATTTTCCTTCATATAGTCAAAAGAAGGATATGAAAATACGAGATAATCGCTTTCCGGGAACTCTCTGATTTCCTGGGTGGCTCTGGCCAGTCGCCTCCCTGAGACATATGATTTCAGGGTCATTTTAGTAACATCATGGAACATAACTGAACAATACCATGGCGGATATCCTGATTCCTTTGAAAGTTGTTCAAGAATTTTTGACTGATCCAGATTTTGTTCTATCCATTCAATCATATGTTGAACCGTAAAATCTTGATTTTTCTACATGCTTATGGTTATAATAATTTCAAATAAAGATTTAGTAAATATTAGTTTGAAATTTATAAAGAAGGAAATTCTTGCGGGGCTGTCATTATAAAATGGAGGATAAATTCATGAGACACAGAAGTATGGCTTTGGTAATTAGAAATCAGAGAATATTGATGGAAAAACTGTTTTATGGTGATCGTTATTTTTATTCGATTCCCGGAGGTGGAATTGAAGAAAATGAAACTCCGGAAGAAGCCGCAATTAGAGAATTAAAAGAAGAAACGGGACTTGACGGAACAATAGTGAAAAAATTAGCGGTAACATATGCCAGAAATGATGGTTCAGAGGAACATGTTTTTGAAGTAGGAGTTCCCGATGACCAAGAACCTATTATAGGCTATGATCCTGAGGAGCCTTTAGATAATCAACCAATAAAGGAAGTCTGTTGGATGAAGTTAGATGAATTAAGCGAAAAGGATAGAGCTTTCTTATGGTTCTACGGACTGATGGGGGTGGAAGGGTACTTTGATGAGATTCTTAGCTGGGGAGATGAAATAAGCTATCCGACCGCGGGCGCTTTTGGATGAGACTGTGTCCGTGGCAGATCCTCGAAGGTGACATAATTTGCGGCAGCATCTCCGGTGTTGTCGGTATCCGTCTCATCGCTTTCATTGACAACGCTGTCCTCTCCAGTGCTTGTGACAGATGCGGTGCTGCTTTTATCAGAAACGTTTGCTCCCGCCGCAGAACTGCCGGTTGTGCCATTGCTGGAGTCGCCACACGCCACCAGAAACAGCGTTAATGTCAGCACTGACAGAATGGATACATATTTGTTTATCTTTTTCATATGATAAACCTCTCTCATTTTTCTTTATTATACACTTTCAGCTTTTGTCTGTCTATTTTTATGGGTTATCTGAATTTATTTTGTTGCTACGGTGATTCATGCTATAATACCTAATAGGAATATTTAATAAGCTTTCGGATAGCAGCCTGCGATTATCTACATAAGGAGAGAAGATTATGAAGGGTTATACAAAATGGACACTGATTTCGTTGGTTTGTACTTTAGCCTGTGTGGGCGGATGCATTTTTGATATATCGGCAAATCTGTTAATACCCGCTGCCGCCGCGGTGTTCTTTTCCATCGTTTTTCTTTGCTTTCTGGCTGTTACGATCAGCCGGAAAATATCGGCAGGCATTTCCCCCTATCGCGTATTTGCAATAGCGGACGGACTGATCGGTCTTTGCGTGATCGGCTATGCGGTTTATGACATAGTAACAGATACTGCATTTTTTGCGGGAATTGTAGGGGTAATGCTGTTGGTGGTTATTTTCCCGGCTACGGTTTTGCTTTTATTGGCAGACTTCCTTGTCTGGAAGCGGAATTGTGGCTGACACAGCAACAATTAGTAGAATTATACCAGTCCAGTAAGTCTAATGTTAGTGAGCACATTAAGCATATTTTTGAAGAGGGAGAACTGGATGAGGAGTCAGTTGTTCGGAAATTCCGAACAACTGCTTCTGATGGCAAAAATTATAATGTCATTTACTATAATTTGGATATGATAATTTCTTTGGGATACGGAATAAAATCATCTATCGCTACTCCATTCAGACGTTGGGCAACTGAACGAATAAAAGAGTATATGATTAAAGGATTTACGATGGATGATGAACGACTGAAAGGAAATGGTGGCGGCACATGGATATACGGCTGCAGAAGTAATATACGAGTGTGCAGATACGGACAAGCCTTTTATGGGCTTGACGTCGTTTACGGGAGAATTACCGGCTCTTATCATGCACCAAAATATCCTGTACCTCACAATTAAGAATAAAACATAACGTATCTAGGGTTTCCGTGGTAATCGGAAGCCCTTTTTTTATTCGATGTATTGTATTTGCGGACATTCCCTGCTTATAAATCAAATTATATTCCGTAATGTTTTTCTTGTGCATAGTCTCGAATAGTGGTTTGTATGATATCAAGTTTCTCACCTCACACAGACACGTTACCATGCTTAATTCGTTGACTATGCTCAATATGTCGATACACTAGTACACAGAGCATGTGGGTAAATGTGTTTTTTGTAGTGACGAATTGTGCGCTGGTGGCAATAAGATTTTATGATAACCGAAACAGACAGCAGAGCCGCAAGATTATAGGAATGACGATGTGGATTATACCAATTATAACATTGCTCTATAATGGCATTGCAAGACTGACCAATATGGGTGCAGATATGGAAAATCTGTTTTAATAGCGTTGACAAATGTGTAAAATGGAACGCTACATTGAATGCTGTGCAAAAGTCACCTCGAAAATCGTTCCCCCAGTCTTGCCTGATTTGATACAAATACTGCCATCATGTACTCTAACGATTTCACGGACAAAAGCAAGACCTAGCCCTACGCCACCCAGCTCCCGGCTTCTGGATTTATCCACACGGAAGAATGGCTCGAACACTCTCTCCCTAAGCTCCTTTGGTATTCCGCTTCCCGTATCTTCTACAGACAGATAAACATGCTTGTTTCTCTGATATGCGGTTACTGTAACCTGTCCGAGCGGATGATTATATTTGATGGCATTCTCAACCAGATTGTATACAAGCCTGTAAATAAGGATATCACTGCCTATCATAGTGGCATCCTCACATTTTCCAATCAGCTTTATATTCTTTTCCACGGCAAGAGGCTCAAGGTCTGCCAAAACCTCTTCAACAATAGCATCCAATATAATTTTATCATCCCTTCCCACCGTCTGAAGCTCACTCATGTCAAGAAGAGTCTTTACCATCCTGTTTAATTTATCATTTTGTTCCGTAACCATTTTTATGGTCTGCAAAGTGTCTGCATCATTTCCCGGGTGAGAGGCAGAATTATATAAATCAAGCTGTACCTGCATTAACGCTAATGGAGTACGCAGCTCATGTGCTGCATTTGCAGTAAACTGTCTCTGTATCTCAAATGCTTCCGACAGACGCTCAAGCATCTTATTATAAGAAATACCCAGCTGGTTCAGTTCCTTGACATTGTTTTCCTCTATTCTTGAATCAGACAGATTCTGAGCCTGTACCTCTTCAATTTTATCTGAAAACTCCCTGATTGGTCTGAGTGCATGCCCGCTCATAAAATAAGTGACGACACCTCCCAAAAGCGCCAGCAAAATCGTGATTATCAGACTGTTTCTTTTATAGTCGGCCTTATTATTGTACACCTGAATCGAAAATTCATCCGCAAACTCATCCCACTTATCGTCCGGTATGCTGATATATATTTCATCTGATTTGTTTCCTTTTTCATCCCCCTGTGACTCTACCGCATCCTGCAGAGAATCGATGTAATGCACACCATTTTTATAGACAAACATAGTCAGGCAGCCACATATAATAGCAATACACAATGTAGTAATGCACGTAAGTCTCCACTGTAGCGACATTCTTTTCATCTGTCAGACTCCTCCTGTATTTTATAGCCTTCACCTACCTTGTTCTGAATGGGATCATATCCCAGCTTCGCCTTAAGCTTTTTTCTAAGTGAAGACATATGTACCCTGATTGCTCCGCTAAAGCTGTCTGCCGTGGCATCCCACACATGCTCTATCAGCTCCTCCTGACTCACCGGTCTGCCTATATTGATAAGTAAATATTCCAAAATACCATTCTCTTTTCTTGTCAGCGAAACCGACTCTTCCTTTGCATATGCCTCGCGTTTAATCGTATCAAACATTATTTCTCCGCATTTAAGACATATATCATTTTGTACAAATTTCCTTCTTGTTAGGCTTCTGATACGTGCCTCAAGCTCCTGCAGATGGAATGGTTTTTCCATGTAATCATTTGCTCCTGCATCCAGTCCCTCTACCTTATCAGCAATCTGACCTCTTGCAGATAATATCAAAACCTTAGTTTCATCATTGTATTTTCTAAGCTCCTTAAGAAGCTCCATGCCATCCATCCCCGGCAGATTCAAATCCAAAACTATCAGATCATAATTCTCCGACAGTATACATTCAAGAGCCTCTTTCCCATCATAACAGGTATCCACCTCATAACCGGCAGCATACAGACTCTTTGCAACCATATCACATATTTGTTTCTCATCCTCAACAATTAATAATCTCAAAATGTTCTCCTGCTTCTTAACAATAATTTTACAACCTATATTGTATAATACCAAAGTCAGCTGGTCAACAATACAACAAAAAGGAGCAACATTATGTTGAAATACCAAAAAACATGTCAAATCATTCTGCTTATCCTTGGTGTATCCATGATAAGCTATGGTGCAGTCAGAGGTGAGGCGGCTACAGTGCTTGGTAAAGCAATAAAATTATGTCTGGAGTGTGTCGGAATTGGATAAGGAAAAGAAATTACTATCAAGAAAACTGGCAAAAATACGTGGCTGGATACAGGTCGCAGCAACGCTGCTGACCAATATTCATATTCCAAATTTATTTAAGGGTAAAATATATCAGGGCAATGCAAAAACAGTATGCGTACCCGGATTAAACTGCTACTCCTGCCCTGCCGCGACAGGAGCCTGTCCAATAGGGGCATTTCAGGCAGTTGTCGGATCATCAAAATTTAAGTTTTCATACTACATAACCGGATTTTTTATTTTACTCGGTGTAACTCTCGGCAGATTTATATGTGGTTTTTTGTGCCCATTTGGATGGTTTCAGGATTTACTTCATAAAATCCCCGGAAAGAAATTATCCACAGCCAAACTAAAGCCTCTTAGGTACCTAAAATATGTCATTCTTATTGTTTTCGTTATACTTCTTCCGATGCTTGTAACGAACTCTATAGGAATGGGAGACCCGTTCTTCTGCAAATATATCTGTCCTCAGGGTGTTTTAGAGGGTGCTATACCGTTATCTATTGGAAATGCTGCTATCCGTTCTGCGCTGGGAAAGCTTTTTTCTTTCAAGTGTATGATTTTAATTGCAGTGATTGTACTAAGTATCTTATTTTACAGGCCCTTCTGTAAATGGATTTGTCCGCTTGGAGCAATCTACTCATTATTTAATAAGGTCAGCCTGCTCAAAATCACCGTTGATAGCAGCAAATGTGTCGGATGCGGTCAATGCTCAAAGGCATGTAAGATGGATGTGGATGTGTGTAAGACACCGGATCACCCCGAGTGCATACGCTGCGGTGCCTGCATAAAGGCCTGTCCGAAGGACGCCATCTGCTACCGGTTTATGGGAAAATCATGTCAAAAAAATGACAACAGATAGCTATTAAACATTTTACTATTATTTTAAAGGAGAAATTACTCATGAAAAACAAATTATCATTTATTTCTATTTTTACACTCTGCATAGCATTATCACTTACAGCATGTGGCGTAAAGCAAGCTTCCACAACAGATTCTAAGAACACTCAGACTGAAGCCGGCTCAGAAGCATCCGGCGAATCAGATTTCAGGCTTGATGATTTATATCAGCAGGAAAATCAGCTTTTTGCAGATCACGCTGATGTGTGGAACAAGGTATTTGGCATGATGAACAAAAGTGACGCCGATCCAAACGGAAATTATGCTGATTATCTTGCCGGTACCGTAGAATCAAACAAGAATTCATTCACAGACGATGAGCTTAAAACACTTAATGAGGATATTGAAACCATACGAAAAATCGAGGAACAGATAGAAGAGCTTGAAAACAAAAATACATCATCAGACGATAACAAGAAGGACAGCTCTAAAGCCTCATCTGTATTCAGTGATTTTTCTGGTGAGGATTTTGATGGCAATAAGGTTGATGACAGCCTGTTTTCCGGTAATGCAGTAACAGTCGTCAATTTCTGGTTTACCGGCTGCAAACCATGTGTCGCTGAATTATCCAAGCTTAACGAATTAAATGATGCTATCAAATCAATGGGCGGAGAAGTTGTTGGCATCAACACTGAGACCTTCGATGGCAATAAAACAGCTATCAAAGAGGCTGCCTCTGTTCTTGAAAGCCAGGGTGTCAAATATCGTAATCTGTCAATTGACTCCTCTAGTGCTGCCGGTAAATATGCCTCAGAAATCATGGCCTTTCCAACAACTATACTTGTTGACAGAAATGGCAATATTGTAGGCGAACCAATGCTCGGCGGAATTGATAACAAGGACAACTATGATGCCCTTATGAAGCAGATTCAGTCTGTAATTGATGCAGACAGCACAAATAAATAGAGGTCTACATATAAAAAGCTCCTGTGCATTGCACAGAGAGCTTTTTTTGAACATTACTATAACATCAATGCTGTTCCGCCCTGTTCATTAAAGGCGTTTATTGATAGCATTGCTGATATTCCTGAATTGTGCGAATTAAAGAAACTGTTTAAAAAGGCATTGGACAAAAATAAATGGGTTATTCATTACGGAATTTGATTGAGTAACAACTTCTTGTTTGAAAAATTGAGAAAACGTAATATTGAACAAAAAAGAAATGCACAGTTCTTAGCTTATCTTGAACTGTGCATTTTTGTAAATAAATACTTTTAATTAGCCGATTACGGCATCCTCTGCTGTAAAATGTTCCAGAGAATTTTCTTTTACCTGAATGCAGATATAAGTAATTCCAGAAATATCGGATGCAAAAAACTGACGCTTTGCAGCAGGTGCGATTTTTAGCCAGTCTCCAGTTGAAAGGCTAATTTCTTCTCCATCAATTATGGCTTTGCCGTTACCTGAAAGAATTCCATAGATTTCTTCATTTTCTTTATGAGAATGAACAAATGGGACATTTGCTCCTGCAGGTAGTTCATTTAAACTGATTTCTGCACCTGTTAAAAA
>OIZA01000339.1_pt1 | contig 26201 bp, 23 predicted proteins | sample 1588381 | NCBI WGS metagenome assembly OIZA01 (sample SAMN03283277) | human gut metagenome | biome: human-associated habitat; material: feces | host: Homo sapiens | place: Peru | collected 2012 | reverse complement strand
ATTACATTCTTTATCCCATTAACGTAACGAGGTCTTTCCTATAGCGTAAAAAAGAGGGATATCCGATTCTGTAAAACTATCGGATATCCTTCTTTTGCAGTTAATGTGTTTTACGGTTGATGTAAGATGTCTTAAATTTGGAATAGACAATCTTCTGGCTGCGATACAGTCCGTAATAACCCGACAGCATATAGCTTAATGCGATCGCAAGCAGATAATATGGCATGCCGTCGTAGCCAAAGAGCTCAAAGCTGATGAGCAGGGAGGAGATCGGGGCGTTGGTAACGCCACAGAAAACAGCGCTCATGCCGACTGCAGTGCACAGCGATGGCGCAAATCCGGTCAGGGTTCCGAACAGGCAGCCGAAGGTTGCACCGATAAAGAAGGTCGGCACGATCTCTCCGCCTTTGTAACCGGCACCGAGTGTGAGTGCGGTAAGAACCATTTTAAAGAAGAACGCCCAGGTGTCCACAGATCCATCCATTGATGCAGCGATGATATTCATGCCGGTTCCGTTGTAGTTACAGTTACCGATCAGTGCGGTCAGAAGCAGCACAAAACAGCCGCCCGCAAATGCCCGCAGATATGGATTCTTAAAGACATAGCGGTAGAGCCGTTCGGACCCGTGCAGCATCATGCAGAAAAAAACGCTGATCAGTGCACAGAGTACGGCAAGGATTGAGATAATGATGGCATGCGGCACATTAAACGCCGGGATACCGTCAAACTGAAACGTATGGGCAGAGGCGCCGAAATATTCTGCGATGCCGTGTGCAATAAAAGAGGAGATCACACATGGAACCAGAGCGGCATAATGCATGATGCCGACACTTACGATCTCCATTGGGAAGATCGCGGCAGCCATCGGTGTGCCGAAGAGCGCGGAGAAAGCTGCACTCATGCCGCACATGATCATGATGTGCTGGTCTTTTTCGTCAAAGCGGAACAGACGTCCGAGCGAATTTCCAATACTGCCGCCGAGCTGTAAGGCTGCTCCTTCACGGCCGGCTGAACCGCCGCCGAGATGCGTGATCAGTGTGGAAAGAAAAATGAGCGGTGCCATGCGAAGTGGAATTTCTTCACCCGAATGGATCGCAGATAAGACAAGGTTGGTGCCGGAGTCCTTCTCATCGTGCAGCAGATGATACATACCGACAATGGCAAGACCGCCAAACGGCAGAGTCAGCATAAAAGCCGGGTGTGCAATGCGAAGATCGGTCACGATCTGCATGCAGTAGAAAAAAAGTGTTCCGACCAGACCGATCACAACGCCGGAAACAACGGAAAACAGAAGCCATTTCAAAAAGGTGACAATGTGGGAACCACCGGCCTTACATTCCTGGAAAAGCCACTTTTTAAACTGCGGTATTAAATTTTTGATTATCATGATGTAAACATTTCCTCTCCATAAAAAGATTTCTTCTGTAACATTTCATATTTTAAATATCCTGTTCTAGATATCCTGCAGAAATAGTAACATTTCGGGCGGCTTTTGACAATAGTCAGCAGACAGACAAAGGCCGGTTCCCGATGAAAAAAGTGAAGTATGGGCTTTGAAAGAGGAAAAAGGTCTGTTAAAATAAAGGCGGCAAAAAGGAAAGTGAAATTTGCTGCAGAAATGAAACCGAAAAAAGGAGGCAGTTTTATGCCAGAAATACAAAACCCGAAGGAACAGCTTGTTGCAGTCATGAAGCGGATCTATGCGCAGGGAATGACGACGACCTCCGGCGGGAATTTATCCATAAAAGATGATGAGGGAAACGTATATATCACGCCGGGGGGAACAGACAAGGGAACGATGACTGCGGAGGATATTGTCTGTATCCGGGCGGATGGAACAGTAGAGGGAAAACATAAGCCGTCCAGCGAGTATCCGTTTCATATGAAGATCTATGAGACAAGAAATGATATCCGGGCGATCCTGCATGCACATCCACCGGCGATGGTGGCTTACAGTATCGTGCGCAGGATTCCGGATATTGCAGCGTATCCGGAGTTAAAAAAGCGGATCGGCAGTGTCGGAATGGCAGAGTATGGGCTCACCGGAAGTGAGGAACTGGGCGAAAAGATCGCAAAGGTATTTGCTGGCGGAAAAAATGTCGCGGAACTGGAAAACCACGGACTGGTGGTCGGAAGCGGAGATATATGGACGGCGTATCAGGTGTTTGAGGCAATGGATTTTTCCGCAAGGATCGGTATCGGTGCATCAAGACTTGCCGGTGTGGATAAAAAGCTGCAGCAGGGGGATAAACAGGCGGCGGAAAATACAGCAGAAAATGAAAAAAACAGAACGATACTGTTTGAGAAAACGGAAAGATCAAAGGAAACAGGCGGAGCGTTAAATATTCCTGCAGATATTTTCGCCGGGGTGCCACAGGAGAATGTGACAGTCTGCGGGAAGCTCTGCGCGATGGTAAGGCGTGCCTGGCATCAGAAGCTTTTGTATGCAGGACTCGGTGTGTTTTCTGTGCGGACACCAGATGGAAGCATCTATTATATTCCGGAGGAAACGGATCAGAGTGCGGTTACCTTAGAGGATATTCGCATGCTGGATCCGGATGCGGACAATCTACACGCATGGATCTACCGCAGATATCCCGAAATTCAGGCGGTCATCACAGCGTTCCCGCCGGAGCTCATGGCATTTGCAGTGACCGGAACCAGATTCAGTTCACGCATCATACCGGAGATCTATATGGTCATGCAGGATGTCGTTTCTCTGCCGCAGGCAGAATATGGCGGAAAAAACAGAAAAATTGCAGAAGTTTTCGATGAGAGGACGTCTGTTGCAGTATTGGAACGGGGAGGCGTGATCGTCACAGCACCTTCACTTCTCAAAGCATATGACAGACTTGAGGTTGCAGAGTACAGTGCGGGTGCGATCCTGAAAGCGTCGCAGCTTGGAAATATTGTGGAAATTACGGAAAAGCAGGTGGAAGAGATAAAAGAACAGTGCCATTTGAAGTAGTGCAGCCGGGCGGGGCAGATACTGGAAAATTAATGAAAACAGAGAGAAAAGCAGACAGCTAAATTAAAAAACAAATAAAAAGTGCACAAAAAACACAACTAAAAATACAGCATTTTAACAAAAATGTGAAAAAACTATTGCATTCCTGTGAAAATGCTGTATACTTTAAGTATCAACTGAAAACGTTACCGGAATCATTACCGAAAACATTGCCGGAAAGGGTACCGGACGTTTTGGGGGTTAGCAACTACATTATTTAGGAGGATGAATTATATGAAAAGAAAAACAGTATCACTCATGTTAGTAATGTCTATGATGGCAGCTATGGCAGCAGGATGCGGAAGCTCTTCTGACAGTACAGCAAGCAGCAGTACTTCAGGAAACAGCACAGCTTCTACAGAAACCGGAAGCACAGACAAAAAAGAAGCATCCGGCGATGGTCAGGTTTATTATCTGAACTTCAAACCGGAGCAGGATGAGCAGTGGCAGGATCTTGCAAAAGCTTACACCGATGAAACCGGTGTTCCGGTAACAGTCATTACAGCAGCAGACGGTACCTATGAGCAGACCTTAAAATCTGAAATGGCTAAGTCAGAAGCACCTACCTTATTCCAGGTAAACGGACCGGTAGGACTTGCAAACTGGAAAGATTACTGCTACGACTTATCCGGAAGTGAATTATATAAAGATGTAAAGAGCGATGACTTCGTATTAAAAGACGGAGACGCAGTACAGGGTATCGCGTATGTTATTGAAACATACGGACTCATTTACAACAAAGCGATCTTAAATGATTACTGCTCCATGGACAACGCAGTAGTTTCTTCCCCGGATGAGATCAACAACTTCGCAACCTTAAAGGCAGTTGCAGATGATATCCAGGCAAGAAAAGATGAGATCAATGATGAATTCGGTTATGATCTGCTTGGTGCGTTTACTTCCGCAGGTATGGATTCTTCCTCTGACTGGAGATTCAAGACACATCTTGCAAACCTTCCGATCTACTATGAATACAAAGATAAAGGAATCAGCGAGACAGACGCGATCGAGGGAACTTACCTTGATAACTACAGACAGATCTGGGATCTGTATCTGACAGATTCCACCTGTGAGCCGGGACTGTTATCCAGCAAGACCGGTGATGAAGCAGCTTCCGAATTTGCAATGGGTGAAGCAGTATTCTATCAGAATGGTACCTGGGCATATGGTGATATCACCGGAAATGAAGTTGCAGATGAAGATCTTGGCATGATGCCGATCTACATTGGTGTGGACGGAGAAGAAAATCAGGGACTCTGCACCGGATCTGAAAACTACTGGTGTGTAAACAATAAAGCTTCCGAAGAAGATATTCAGGCAACACTTGATTTCCTTGCATGGTGTGTAGAAAGCGACACCGGACGTGACGCGATCGCAAACGAAATGGGATTCGTTACACCGTTTACCACATTTGATGATGACGCTTATCAGACAAACAACCCATTGATCAAAGCAGCAAACGAGTCCATCGAAGCCGGCAAGACTCCGGTATCATGGAACTTCTCATCTATCCCGTCTGAGACATGGAAAGATGGCGTTGGATCCGCATTACTGCAGTACGCGCAGGGCTCTCAGAGTGATGAAGAGTGGAATGCAGTTAAGACAGCATTCGTTGACGGATGGGCTTCCGAATACGCAGCAGCACATGGCGGTTCCGCAGCAGAGGAAGCAACAGAATAAAAGACAGACTGTCTTTTGACAGGAGCGGGGTGGGTGGTTCCATCCACCCCGCTTCTATACAAAGAAAGGATGATATTGTTATGGAGAAATCAATAAAAAAATATTTTCCTATATTTGCATTACCGACGTTGGTGGCATTTACAATCGGCTTTATAATTCCTTTTGTTATGGGTATCTATTTATCATTTTGTGAATTCACAACAGTAACTGATGCAAAATTTGTAGGTCTTAAAAATTATGCAAGAATTTTTACGGATAATACGTTTGGGCATGCTCTTTGGTATACGGTGCTGTTTACAATAGTTTCGGTCCTTGCTATCAATATTCTGGCATTTGTGGTCGCGATGCTTTTAACAAAGGGAATTAAGGGAACAAATACTTTCCGTACCGTATTCTTCATGCCGAACTTGATCGGTGGTATCGTACTCGGTTATATCTGGCAGATCATTTTAAACGGTGTTCTGGCACACTGGGGAAGAACACTTACCTATTCTTCCAAATATGGCTTCTGGGGTCTGGTTGTCCTGATGTGCTGGCAGCAGATCGGTTATATGATGATCATTTATGTGGCTGGAATCCAGAATATTCCGGGCGATCTCATTGAGGCAGCAAAGATCGACGGTGCAACACCGTCACAGATTTTAAAGAATGTAACGATCCCGATGGTAATGCCGTCGATCACGATCTGTTCATTCTTAACACTGACGAACTCCTTTAAGCTGTTCGATCAGAACCTGGCACTGACCGCAGGTGAACCGGCAAACAGTTCAGAACTGCTTGCACTCAATATCTTTAACACCTTCTATGGAAGAAACGGATGGGAAGGCGTAGGTCAGGCAAAAGCAGTGGTATTCTTTGTCATTGTAGCAGTTATCGCAATTACACAGAACAAGATCACAAGAAGTAAGGAGGTGCAGCAGTAATGGGCGTTAGAAAAGCAAAACATGGCGGAGTCCTTACCGTAATCTTTACGATCCTTTCCATTATCTGGGTTTGCCCGATTCTGGTCGTGATCATGAACTCTTTTAAGAAAAAAGCATATATTAACCGGAAACCGTTTGCGTTCCCGGCAGGAAAATCCTTTGTCGGACTGGAAAACTATTTAAACGGTGTGAAGAAAATTAATTATTTCCAGGCATTTGGATATTCCGCAGTCATTACCGTGTGCTCCGTTATCGTGATCATTATCTGCACATCCATGTGTGCATGGTATATCACCAGAGTTACGAGTCGTGTGACAAAAGGCATTTATTATCTGTGCCTGTTTGCAATGATCGTTCCGTTCCAGATGGTAATGTTCACCTTATCCAAATTTGCGAATATGCTTCATCTTGGAAATCCGGTCGGTATCATTATCATTTATCTCGGATTCGGAGCAGGTCAGGCGGTATTCATGTTCTGTGGTTTCGCAAAAGGTATTCCGCTTGAGATTGAGGAGGCGGCAATGATCGACGGATGCAATCCGCTTCAGATCTTCTTTAAAGTCGTACTGCCGATCTTGAAACCGACCTGCATTACCGTTGCAATCCTTGAGGCAATGTGGATCTGGAACGATTACCTGCTGCCATACCTGGTACTTGATATTAAGAAATACAAGACGATCCCGATCGTAATCCAGTATCTGAAAGGTGGTTACGGATCAGTAGACTGGGGCAGCATGATGGCAATGTTAGTTTTGGCAATTATTCCGATTATAGTCTTTTATATGGCTTGCCAGAAGTATATAATAGAGGGAGTTGTGGCAGGAGCCGTAAAAGGTTAATGCACAGCAAAAACCAGTAAAGGAATGAAGAAAACGTGACAATTAAAGACATTGCAAAAGAGTCCGGCTATTCTGTGAGTACCGTATCGCGGGTACTGAATAACCGCAGGGATGTAAGTCCGGAAGCAAAGAAAAAGATTGATGAAATTGTGGCAGCCCATAATTTCGTTCCCAATAATAATGCAAAGCATTTAAAACAGATGATAACAAAGACGATCCTCGTGCTGGTAAAGGGTAATTCCAATATGCTCTTTGCCAGTATCGTGGAGGAGATCCAAAAGACCGTGGAAAAGACAAAATATGCGGTGAGTATCTATTATCTGGATGAGGATGCAAACGAGGTTGAGCAGGCGATCACACTGATGCGGGAGAGAAAACCTCTGGGAATGCTGTTCCTTGGAGGTAATCCGCAATTCTTTCTGAAAGAATTTGATCAGATACGGATTCCCTGTGTACTGGTGACAAACCAGGGCGTAAAAATGGGATTTAACAATCTTTCCAGTGTGGCGACGGATGACGTGGAAGCTGCCATGTGTGCTGTGGATTTCCTGATTGAACGGGGACACAGGCGCATTGGAATTCTGGGTGGTGATACCACTCTGTCCCATACCAGTAAACAGCGTCTGGAAGGCTGTAAGAAAAGCTATGAAAAGCATGGACTTACGGAAGAACCGGAAGCGTTTTATGAGAAGGCACGTTTCTCCTATGAGAGTTCTTATCAGGCGATGAACCGGTTGCTGGATCGGAACCTTGGCATTACAGCGGTATTTGCCATGAGTGATGTGATGGCGGTCGGAGCGGTTCGTGCAATCCGGGATCGCGGCTTAAATGTGCCGGAGGATATTTCCATCATCGGATTTGACGGAATTCCGCTGGCGAACTATTACAATCCAAAGCTCGCCACTGTAAAGCAGCAGTATCAGATACTTGCAGTGCGCAGCGTGGAAATTTTACTTGGGGCAATTGATTTAAAAAAGCCGGCAGTTCATGAGATCATACCATTTGAACTGGTCACTGGCGAAAGTGTAAAACAGATATAATGTAATAAGGGAAAAAGAGAAAAATGATTCAGGAGGAAAGTTTATGAGAAGCAGCGGAGTATTGATGCATATTTCTTCATTGCCATCTCCATATGGCATTGGAACCATGGGCAAAGCAGCGGTTCAGTTCGTAGATTTTTTAGAGGAGGCAGGGCAGACATACTGGCAGATATTACCGGTATGCCCGACCAGTTATGGAGATTCTCCGTATCAGTCTTTTTCCAGCTTTGCAGGAAACCCTTATTTTATTGATTTAGACTATCTGTGCATGGATGGCTTACTGAAGAAAGAAGAGTGTGACGCTTATCAGTGGGGCGATGACGAGACACAGGTGGATTACGGGATTCTTTATGAGAACCGTTATGAACTTTTAAAGAAAGCATTTGTCCGTTTTAAGGCAGATGAACCGGAAGATTTTAAAGCATTTTGCGAAGAAGAACAAGAATGGCTTGATAATTATGCAATGTTTATGGCATTAAAAGATGCCAATAACGGAGCGGCCTGGTTCACCTGGAAAAAAGATCTGAAATTCCGTAAAGCAGAAGCACTTGAAAAAGTAAAAGAAGAAAAGAAGGATGATATTGCCTTCTGGAAAATGCTGCAGTATCTTTTCTATAAACAGTGGCGTGAATTAAAGGATTATGCGAATGTAAGAGGCATTCAGATCATCGGTGATGTGCCGATCTATGTGGCTGGCGACAGTGCAGATGTATGGGCAAATCCGGATCAGTTCTATCTGAATGAAGATCTCGAGATGATCGATGTGGCAGGATGCCCGCCGGATGCGTTTTCCGAGGATGGGCAGCTCTGGGGCAATCCGCTGTTTCGATGGGATACCATGAAAAAAGACGGTTATACCTGGTGGACAAAACGTATCAAGGCAATGTCAGAGCTCTACGATGTTGTCCGTATCGATCATTTCCGTGGATTTGATTCCTATTATGCGATTCCGGGAAAAGATAAAACAGCGCGAAACGGTGAATGGAGAAAAGGACCTGGTATGGATCTTTTCCGCACACTGGAAGAAAAACTTGGCAAGTTAAACATCATTGTCGAAGATCTGGGCTATCTGACTCCGTCTGTTATCCAGATGGTAAAGGATTCCGGATTCCCAGGCATGAAACTGATCCAGTTTGCATTTGATACCAGAGAAGACGGTGATTATCTGCCGCACAATTATCCGGTACATAGTGTGGTATACACCGGAACGCATGACAACGATACGATTCTTGGCTGGTTTGCAACTGCACCGAAGGAGAGCGTAAAATTCGCAAAAGAATATCTGCGCCTGACCAAGACAGAGGGTTATAACTGGGGCATGATGAAAGGCGCATGGGCAAGTGTCAGCGAACTTGCGGTTGTGACCATGCAGGATCTGCTGGATCTTGGCAGTGAGGCGAGAATGAACATTCCGTCCACCCTTGGCACAAACTGGAAATGGCGTATGAAAGATGGACAGCTTACGGATCAGCTTGCAAGAAAGGTATGCGGCTGCATGAGAACATACGGACGTATCCGCAAATAATGAGCATAGGAAGAATCCTTCTGCATATATTTTAACAGTATATGCAGGAGGATTTTTTTATGGACAATTCAAATACGGGGACCTTTGACATTTACAAGGATATCAGTGCAAGAACGAACGGAGAGATCTACATAGGCGTTGTCGGCGGGGTGCGGAGCGGAAAATCAACGTTTATCAAGCGCTTTATGGAGCTCATGGTGCTGCCGTTCATGGAGGATGAAAACGAAAAAAAAAGAGCGGTGGATGAGATGCCACAGTCGGCACAGGGAACAACGATCATGACGACAGAGCCGAAGTTCATTCCCAAGGAAGCAGCAAAAATAAAGCTCGGAGATGACGCGGAAGTGAAGGTACGCATGATCGACTGTGTGGGCTATATGGTGGACGGTGCGAACGGACATATGGAAAACGGCGTGGAACGGATGGTAAAAACGCCCTGGTTTGATACGGAGATCCCGTTTACGCAGGCAGCGGAGATCGGAACCCAGAAGGTCATAAGAGATCACGCGACGATCGGCATCGTGGTGACAGCGGACGGTTCTTTTTCCGATATACCGCGTGAAAGCTATGTGCCGGCGGAGGAACAGACCATCCGCGAACTGAAAAAAGCGGGAAAGCCGTTTATTCTGCTCTTAAACTCGCAGCGGCCCTTTGGAGATGAAGCGATCAAACTGGCAGAGGAATTAAAGGAAAAATATCAGGTGAGTGTATATCCGGTCAACTGCAGCCAGCTTCACAAGGAAGATGTAAACCGGATACTCACCGGCATTCTGTATGAATTTCCGGTAGTGAAGATGAATTTTTACATGCCGAAGTGGATCGAGATGTTAGATGCAACAAACCGCATCAAGGAAAACGTGATCGAGAATGCAAGAAAGATCTTAAATAATATTACTTATATGAAAGACGTTGTGGCATATGCGTTTGAGCCGGAGGGAGATTATCTGACGAAGCTGAAAGTGGAACAGTTACAGCTTTCGGACGGCAGTGTGAATATTGCCATGGATGTTGGAGAGCGCTATTATTACGAAAACATGAGTGAGATGACCGGCATTGAAGTAAAAGGGGAGTATCAGCTTATTTCCATGGTAAAGGAACTTGCAGAGATGAAGCGGGAGTATGAGAAGGTCGCAGATGCCATGCAGGCGGTCAGAATGCGTGGGTATGGTGTGGTAAATCCGGGGCTTTCGGATATTAATATGGAAGAACCGGTCATCATCCGGCATGGGAGCAAATTCGGCGTAAAGATCAAGGCAACATCGCCGTCCATACATATGATCCGTGCAAATATTGAAACAGAAATCGCACCGATCGTCGGAAGTGAGGAGCAGGCAAATGATCTGATCAATTATATTAAAGAAGGAGAAAAGGCAGAGGAAGGCGTATGGCAGACCAATGTCTTTGGAAAGACGCTTGGGGAGCTGATCGAAGATGGAATAAGAAGTAAGATTTCAATGATGGATGATGAAAGTCAGATGAAGTTACAGGATACCATGCAAAAGATCGTAAATGACAGCAACGGTGGACTGGTGTGTATTATTATCTGAACAGATGAAAACAGCCATGGGAAGATACCGGATAGTATTTTCCTATGGCTGTATTGTATTATTTTGTGTGTTTTTCTTTGGTCAATCCGAGAAGATAATCTGCCGACACCTGATATAATTTGCAAAGCCGGATCAAGTGGTGGATGGGAAGCTCGTTGGCACCGCGTTCATAGCGTGCATACATAGTCTGTGAGGTCCCGAGTACATGTGCAACATATTCCTGGGTGTAGTCATGATCTTCTCTCAGATTACGCATGATCTGCCTATAATCCATATTATCACCTACGCTTTGTATCGTATCATAGTATAAATCTGTACTAATTGATTTAGTACAGATGTTTACTATTGACATTAGTAAATATATGTACTAAACTGAAAAATATACGAAAAAGGGAAGATAAGAGAAAAGAGAAAAAGAAAATGAAGGAATTGGAATACCCTTTTGATGGGGAATACATCTTAAAAAAGAAAAAAAGTATAAAGCGGACATTGATTGAAAATAAACAAAAACGTATACATGTAAAAATCGCTGTGCTTGGCGGTTCTACGACGAATGATATTAAACTGGTACTGGAGCTTTTTCTGTTGAATTACGGGTTGGAACCGGAATTTTATGAATCAGAATATGACCAGTTTTATGAAGATGTTATGTTTGATAATGAAAAACTGCGGACATTTCAACCGGATATTATATATATTCACACTTCGGGTCGGAACATCAAAAGATATCCTGGCTTGACAGATTCAGCGGAACAGGTGGAAGAAATACTTGAATGTGAATACCGGCATTATGAGAGAATGTGGGAGAAAATAAAGAAAACCTATCATTGCACGATCATACAGAATAATTTTGAAATGCCTTATTATCGTCTGATGGGCAACATGGAGACGAGCGATATCCATGGCAGACTCAATTACCGGATGAGATTGAATGAAAAAATTTATTGCTATGCACGGGAGCATGACAATTTTTTTGTAAATGATATCAATTATCTTTCGGCAAGTTATGGGCTTGAACGCTGGCTGGATCCATTTTACTGGCATATGTACAAATATGCGCTGGCAGTACCGGCAATTCCGGAATTTTCCTTTAATCTTGCCAATATCATAAAATCCGTTTATGGCAAAAACAAGAAGGGGCTTGTACTGGATCTGGATAATACACTCTGGGGTGGAATTGTCGGCGATGACGGTGTGGAAAACCTGGAGATCGGTCAGGAAACATCGATGGGACAGGCCTATACAGAATTTCAGGCTTATATAAAGGAACAAAAGCAACTGGGGATTGTTTTAAACGTAGATTCTAAGAATGACAGGAAAAATGCATTGGCGGGAATCAATCATCCAGATGGGATTTTAAAGGAAGATGATTTTATCTGCATTAAAGCAAACTGGAACCCCAAGGATCAAAATTTAAAAGAAATTGCAGCAGAACTGAATTTACTGCCGGAGAGCCTTGTTTTCGTAGACGATAATCCGGCAGAGCGTGCAATCGTCGCAGCGCAGGTTCCGGGAGTGGCGGTGCCGGAGATCGACCAGGTGGAACATTATGGACATATTTTGGATCGCTCTGGTTTTTTTGAGATAACCAAGTTTTCCGAAGATGATGCAAAGCGCAATGAAATGTATAAGGAAAATGCAAAGCGTGCTGAGTTTGAGGCGACGTTTTCCGATTACAGGGAGTATTTGATTTCCCTTAAGATGAAAGGAATAATTCGCCCATTTGAACCAATTTATATGGCAAGGATTGCTCAGCTGACAAACAAAAGCAATCAGTTTAATCTGACGACAAAGCGCTATACACAGCCGGAAATTGAAGAAGCAGCGGCAGACAAAGAACGTATCACACTTTATGGAAAATTGGAAGATAAATTTGGAGATAATGGTGTGGTATCGGTTGTGATTGCACGGCAGGAAATGAAAGAGTGCCATATTGAACTCTGGCTGATGAGCTGCCGTGTTTTGAAACGGGATATGGAAGCCGCCATGCTGGATGCTCTGGTGAAGCAATGCCGACAGAGAAAAATTGATACGATTTACGGTTATTATTATCCGACCACGAAAAATGCGATGGTAAAAGAGTTTTACGGGATGCAGGGGTTTGAAAAGATAAGCGAAGATGCAGATGGAAATACCGTATGGAAACTGTCTGTGAATGAATCTTATAAAAACAAAAATACAGTGATAAAGGTGGAAGATTAAGATGACGAGAGAAGAAATTTTTAAAGCACTTGATGAGGTTTTTGAAGAAGTTTTTGATGATGATTCCATTCATGTTGAGGAGCAGACGACCGCGAAAGATATTGAGGACTGGGACAGTTTGGAACATATAAATTTGGTTGTCGCGATTGAAAAACGTTTTTCCATGAAATTTACGATGGGAGAAGTAACAACAATGAAAAATGTAGGCGAGATGGTGGATATTATTCTGGAAAGAGCACCGAAAACGAAGTAGCAGGAGGTTAAAACATGTCGCTTACATCAGTAAATTTTCTTGCTTTTCTCATACTGGTCGGAATCGTTTATTATATCCTGCCAAAAAAAACGCAGCGGTATTCTTTGCTGGCGGCGAGCATTGGGTTTTACTGTATGGCTGGTGTGCCATGGACATTTGTTTATCTGTTTATCAGCATGGTTACAGTATACGCGGGAACAATGCTAATGGAGCAGATTCGAAAAAGAGGTTTGAACCGGAAACAAAAATTCTGCCGCATGGTATTTGTGGCAGTTCTTTTATGTAATTTTGGAATTCTTGCAGCTTTAAAATACACGAATTTTATGATCTATAATGTGGAGCATCTGATACATTTTCTGAATCTTGATCTGTCGGTACATACTGTGTCATGGGCAGCATCGCTTGGGATCAGCTATTATACATTACAGATGATAAGTTATCTGACGGATGTTTACTGGGAGGTGCAAAAACCACAGCATAATTTCTTTCAGGTGGCATTGTTTGCATGCTTTTTTCCACAGATGGTTTCAGGTCCGATCAGTCGTTATTCCGAGCTTGGGGTTCAACTGGAACAGGAGCATAGATTTTCTTTGGCACAGGTGCAATTTGGAGCACAGAGGATATTATGGGGCTTTTTCAAAAAACTAGTGATATCGGAAAAATTGGCAGTGATTGTGAATGCGATATATGCAGATCCGGTAAAGTATCATGGCTTATATATCTGGACGGCCATGCTTGTGTTCCCGGTTCAGATATATGCGGATTTTTCAGGCTGTATGGATATTGTGACCGGCGCTGCGGAATGTTTTGGGATAGCATTGCCGGAAAACTTTCGAACCCCATTTTTTTCAAAAACAATACAGGAGTTCTGGCAGAGATGGCATATTACACTGGGACTCTGGCTGAAAGACTATGTCATGTATCCGATTTTGAAATCGGATACATGGGTTGGCATGGGAGACCGGTTAAAAAAGAAATATGGGAAAAGAGCAGGAAAGCGCATACCCTTGTATTCTGCAATGCTGATCCTCTGGTTTTGCAATGGTATCTGGCATGGGAACAGCTGGAAATATATTGTTGGTGTTGGATTGTGGTATTGGTTTGCAATCGTGACAGGACAGCTTTTTGAGCCGGTTTTTAAAAAGATAACGGCATTTTTACATATTCCGGTAGAATCAGTTGGCTGGCATATTTTTCAATCCATTCGCACTTATATTATTTATGGAATCGGAGCATTGTTTTTCTGCGCAGCTGATCTGCGTAACGGTGTGTTTTTGGTAAAATGCGGATTATCAGGGATTAATCCAAAGATCTTTTCGGATGGTTCGTTTCTTCAGATGGGACTGGATATCTATGACCTTGTGCTGGTTGGTATTATGACTGTATTTGCTTTTTGCGTGTCATTGTATGGAAGAAATGGAAGCGTTAGGAAAAGAATGCTGGCATGGAATCCAATCGTACGTGGCATGTCTTTTATTCTGCTGCTTGCACTGGTACTTGTGTTTGGGTCATACGGGAACGGATACAATGCGAGTTCATTTATTTATGCAAAGTTTTAGGAGAAATGTAATGAGAGAAAAGAAATGGAAAAAGGGTATTTTGGCTGTGACATGGCTCCTGATCTGTATTTTAAGTCTTATGGAATTGAACAATATTTTTGTGCCAAAATGGACGGATGACTTGGCACCGACGCTTACAATTGACGGATTTTATGCAGAAAAAAGAAATAGCCTGGATGTGATCTTTTTTGGAACAAGTCAGGCACTCTATGGTTTTTCACCAATGGAACTATATGAAGATACCGGTATAAAATCCTATGTCTGTGGAACCGGAAGCCAGTCGATTGTCTGTACCTATTACTGGCTTAGAGAAGCACTAAAATATCAAAAACCCAAGGTGGTCATCGTAGAGACAATGGGGGCAGTAGATGAATCCGTGCTGAGTGATGGTGCAATGCACTGCGCATTGGATTATATGCGCTTTTCTCCGGATAAGGTGAAGGCAGTTATGGCAGTGGATAAGAACTATGACTTTGAGACATCACCATTGGAGTATTTGGTTCCGATTTTAAAGTATCATGACCGTTGGAAAGAGCTTACTTCTGAAGATTTTACCTATCAGTTTGGTGATAAAGATTATTTCCTAAAAGGACACCGGGTGGGAGACAGTATTTACGCAGATACCAAAACGGATGGTATTAAGGTGAAGCATCCGGAAAATATGGTTGAAATGCAGGACTATCAGACTGAGTACCTGCAAAAGATCATTGATTACTGCAAGAAGAAAAAAGTAAAGCTGGTGTTGACAAAGACGGCGCTTCCGCTTTATAGCGAAGAGTCACACAATGCCATCCAGAAGATTGCGGATGAAAATGATGTTCCCTTTTTAGATTATAACGTGAGAAAAGTATGGCAGGATGCGGGAATGGATTATCTCACTGATTTTGCAGATTTGCCGCATTTAAATATTAACGGGGCAACGAAGACGACACGCTATATGGGAAATTATCTGCTACAGAATTATCCGGAAATTGCGGTGGATTTAGAGAAGCAAAAGACGGATGAAAAGTGGGCAGAAGATTTAAAAAAGTATAAGGAATATCTGATCCCGAAGAAAGAACAGCTGGCAGAAAATATAAAATTCTGGGAAGCAGTGCATGCAAATGATACGCAGTAAGTGCAGGGAGAAAACAATGTATTATAAGTTAAATAATCATCTGCAGATTGCAGATATCGGATTTGGAACATGGAAAATAATAGAGCAAAGTGAGGCAGATCTTGCAATCAGTGCAGCATTGGAGAGCGGATATACACTGATTGATACGGCTTCCAAATATAAAAATGAAGATATCATAGGAACGGCATTAAACCATGCAAATGTAAAACGAAAGAACATTTTTGTGGAGGGAAAGGTCTGGAATAAAGACAGAGGATATGAAAAGACACTGGCTGCCTTCGAAAAGACACGAAAAAAGCTACAGCTGGATTATTTGGATGCCTATATGATTCACTGGCCAGCCAGTCCGCTGTTTTATGATGACTGGGAAAAAATAAACATGAATACCTGGCGTGCATTGGAAAAACTGTATGAGGAGGGGGCGGTAAAAGCGATCGGTGTCTGTAACTACGAAACGGAACATTTGGAGGCACTTGAAAAATCGGCAAATATCAAACCAATGTTAAATCAGGTGGAATTTCATCCTGGGGTATTTCCGGAAAAACTTTATTATTATTGCCAGAAGGAAAAAATTCAGATGCAGGCGTGGAGCCCGCTTGGAAATGGAGTATTGCTTCAAAATGAGGCAATCAGAATACTTGCAGAGAAATATAAAAAATCGCCGGCTCAGATCTGTCTGCGCTGGTGCATACAAAAACAGGTGATTCCGTTGCCTAAATCGGTAAATCCGAAACGAATCAGAGAAAATATTGAACTGGACGGTTTTTCGCTTACCGAGGAAGAAATGGAACAGTTGGGGAAGATTATATGAAAAATGAAGTGGAAGAAGAACAGTATTTAAAAAAATTGCGGAAAGAAATATTTTTAACCGCATATCGTGCCGGAACCGGACATATGGCATCGGCATATTCTGCCCTTGAAATTCTGTATGCGCTCTATTTAAGGGGATGTTTGCATAATACGGCAAAGACCATGCAAAGTCCTGAACGGGATAAGTTTATCTTAAGTAAGGGACATGGCAGTCTGGCTTTGTATTGTGTGCTGGCTGAAGCAGGATTTTTCGCGAAAGAGGAACTAAAAAAGTTTGCACAGCCGGGCGGTGTTCTTGGTGGAGAACCGCATAAGCTGGAAATACCGGGAGTAGAAGCTTCAACCGGATCGCTTGGACATGGACTTTCGCTGGGTGTCGGAATGGCTTATGCGGATAAACTGGAAAAACGTGACAGTAAAACATATGTACTCATCGGGGATGGAGAAAGCGAGGAAGGAAGTGTCTGGGAGGCAGCCATGACTGCGGTAAAATATAATCTGGATCATCTGGTTGTGATTTTGGATTATAACCGGATACAGAAAATGTCAAGTGTGGAAAATACACTTGGCATTACTTCCTGGGATGAAAAATGGCGGGCGTTTGGATGGGATGTAATGCATGTGCCGGGGCACGAGGTGGAAGCATTGTGTAAATGTTTTCGTGAATTGCCCATGCATGGAAAACCGCATATCATCATCGCCGATACCGTAAAAGGACATGGAGTTTCTGTTATGGAAAATAACCCGATTTGGCATTGGAAACAACCAAACCGCAGAGAACTGCGAAAGATCGCAGAAGAACTGGATATTACACAGGAGGAACTGGACGATGCAAAGAGCATACATTAATACCATGTATCAGCTGATGCTGGAAAACCCGGATGTGATAGTGCTTATGGCAGACAGCGGAACAGCTTATGACACGATGTTAATGAATGATTTCCCAAACCAGTATGTTAATGTGGGAATCGCGGAAGAAAACCTGATCGGCATGGCGGCAGGAATGGCAGCATGTGGAAAAATCCCGTTTGTATTTTCAAATGGGGCGTTTCTGGCATATCGGGGCTTTGAATTTATCCGGGATGATGTCTGCCTGCAAAAGAATAATGTCAAACTGATTGGAATGGGCAGTGGACTGTCCATAAGCAGTCTTGGACCGTCGCATCATACCACGGAAGATATCGGGGTACTTCGTACACTTCCGGGACTTTCCATTTTTTCTCCCGCAACGCCTAAAGAACTTGGGGCGGTTATGAAGTATGCATGTGAGGTGGATGGACCTGCCTACATCCGTATGGGAATGGTTGGGGAGACTGAATTTCACGATGAAGAAGGACTACGGTTTGACGGAAAAAATATAGAGATGTACTCCGGCAGAGGTATCTGTGTTTTTTGCACCGGAAGTGTCTTAGAAGAAGTAGTAAAGGCGGCAGAACGGATCAAAGAATGTGGCTATGATGTAAGCGTGGTAAATGTATTGTCACTAAAACCATTTGATAAATCGGGTGTGGAAGAATATGCAAGACGGCACAGAAAGTTTTTGAGCGTGGAGGAGCATAACATTATCGGAGGTCTTGGCAGTATTCTGGCAGAGATTATTGCAGAAAAAAGATTAAATGTGGAATTAAGAACAATGGGATTAAAAGACTGTTTTGCCGGTGGATATGGAACCGTAGAACAACTGCGGCAGATGAATGGGCTGGATGCACAGGCAATAGAAAAACAGATTATGGAGATGACAGCGTATGAATGAATACGGGATAGCAGATGTTTATGTTGGATTAGAGGAAAAGTTTGAGGTCACTGTTACGGAAGAGATGCTTGCCATATTCTGCAAATTGACCGGAGACTGTAATCCGCTGCATCAGAAGAAAGAATTTGCGGAGGCATGCGGTTATACAGACCGAGTGGTATATGGGATGCTGACCGGCTCATTTTTGTCTACACTTGCAGGAATGTATCTTCCCGGAAAATACAGTCTGATCCAGGGCGTGGAACTGAAATTTAAAAAAGCGGTTTTTCCTGGGAATACTTTGACGGTTATCGGATGTGTAGATGAAATCCATGAAAACTTACAGATGATGAAATTGAAGATACAGATAAAAAATCAAAAAAATGAGAATGTGTTAAAAGGCAGGATGCAGATCGGATGGCTCACAGAGCGACCGGATACAGGAAGATAAAAAGGAGATTTCACATGAAAAAACTTTCAATCGTGGTGTCTGTTTATAATGAGGCACAGGTGATAGAACTGTTTTATCAGGAACTTAGCCGTGTGCTACGGGAACTGGACTGCGCAAGTGAAACGATTTATGTAAATGATGGAAGTACAGACGGTTCATTCGAGAAACTGGAACTTTTGACGGTACTTGATAAAAATGTAAAGCTGGTCAGTTTTGCAAGAAACTACGGACATGAGGCGGCAATGATCGCGGGAATAGATTACAGTACGGGAGACGGTATTATCTGTATGGATGCAGACTTGCAGCATCCAGTTGATCTGATTCCGGTGATCGTGGAAAAATTCAATGCAGGATATGACATTATTACCATGAAACGGATGCAGAACGTGGGAAACAGTTTCTTAAAAAAACTGACTTCAGAAGGATTTTACAAAGTGCAGAATTTCATATCAGAGGAGCATTTTGAAGAAAATGTATCTGATTTCTTCGCGATTGCAAAAAAACCAGCGCATGTACTTAAAACACAGTACCGTGAAAAAGTGCGTTTCCTGCGTGGATATGTTCAGAATCTGGGATATAAAAAAACAAGTATTTCCTATGAGGCAAAAGAACGTGCGGCAGGGAAAAGCAAATACAGTATCAAAAAACTTCTTGATTTTTCAGTAAATGCATTACTTAATTTTTCGAACAAGCCTTTAAAGATCGCCGGGTATTGCGGTATTTTTTCTGCATTGGCAGGTATTATCCTGATGATTTATACGATATATTCAAGATTTGCAAAAGGAACGCCGACCGGCTATGCGACTATTATTGTAGCGCTTTGTTTTATGTTTTCCATCCTTTTTTTATTGCTTGGAGTAATGGGAGAATATATAGGTATTATTTTTCAGGAAGTGAAAAATCGTCCACTGTATCTGGTTGAATGTACCAGAAATATACCGGATAACGAAGTGGCAGAAAAGAGTGAAAGGGTAAACTCAAATGATATTTAGTTCTATGATTTTTCTGTGGCTGTTTTTGCCATTGACCCTGTTTTTATATTTTGTAGCATGCAGGTTTGGAAAGAATAAGGCTGGAAATGTGGTGCTGCTTTTGGCAAGTCTGTTGTTTTATGCGTGGGGAGAACCGGTGTATATTTTTCTGCTGCTTCTGGTGGTTTTGCTAAATTATAGTTTTGGACGCCTGCTTGAACTGGATTGTTATCATAAAAAATGGGTGCTTGCGGTCGGTATTGTGCTGAATCTGGCATGTCTGGCCTATTTCAAATATTTCGATTTCTTTGCTACTTATTTTAACCGGTGTATGCATCACGAAGTGATTGGCATACGCAATATTGCACTTCCGCTTGGAATTTCATTTTATACATTTCAGGCAATGAGTTATATGGTAGATGTGTACCGAAAAGAGGTAAGAGCACAGAAGAATTATTTCGTGCTGCTTTTGTATATATCATTTTTTCCACAGCTGGTAGCAGGGCCGATCGTGAAATACAAGGATGTTGAAACCCAGCTTCTGATGCGTACCAATACATATGAAAAGCGGGTTTACGGAATACGTCGTTTCCTCTACGGACTTGCAAAAAAAGTACTGCTTGCCAATGCGCTTGGCAGATATGTGGCTATGATATTTTATTATCAGACAGCAGAACTGAGTACCGGAATTTTATGGTTGGCAATGATTTTTTATACGTTTCAAATTTATTATGATTTTTCTGGCTATTCGGATATGGCCATCGGTCTCGGTAGCATGTTTGGTTTTGAATTTGCAGAAAACTTTCATTATCCATATATTTCCGGTTCCATACGGGAATTTTGGAGGCGATGGCATATTTCACTTTCGACCTGGTTTAAGGAATATGTGTATATTCCGCTTGGCGGTAACCGGAAGGGAAGTGCAAAAACGTACCGGAATCTCTTTTTCGTGTTTTTGCTGACCGGCTGCTGGCACGGTGCAAGCCTGACATTTGTATTCTGGGGACTGTATCATGGATTTTTTATGATCTTAGAGCGGATTGGATTAGGAAAACTATTGGATAAAAATCCGGTTAAGATTTTAAATCATGTCTATACAATGATTGTTATCATTGTCGGCTGGGTGTTTTTCCGTGCAGATGGAATGCGCGAGGGATTTCAGATTGTAAAGGGAATGTTCTGCTATAGGGATAGTACCTACGACATTTTTTCCTGCATAGATTTTGAAGTTATTTTCTTACTGGCGGCGGCAATACTTTTTTGTGGAGTACTGCAGAACAGATGGAAAAAGCTTGTCACCTTTTTGTATAACAAGACGACCACCTGTGTCTGGGAAATGATATTTTTATTCTTTCTTTTCCTTCTTTCTGTCATGACACTAGCAGGAAACAGTTACAATCCATTTATTTATTTTCGGTTTTAGGAGGAATTACGGATGAAGCAGAAGGTATGTTTTTTCACTTTTTTCCTGTTTTTGTGTCTGCCCGGGTTAAGCTTTCCGGCTGTAAAAGGGCATATTGATTCAGCCAATCATGAAAACCGGACATTTGCAGCATTTCCACCATTTTCGTTTGATTTGGAAGAAATAAAAGAATTTCCGTCAAATTTTGAGAACTGGTTTAATGATCATCTGCCGTATAAAAATCAGCTGGTTGCTATGGACAATCAGAGAAAACATTTCCTCAGGGAAGGAACAACTGCAATTGAATACAAAGGTTCGACCTGTGCACTGGAGGGAAAACATCACTGGTTGTTTTATAATGCACAGAATGAAAATGAGAGCAGTTTTGATGATTATCTTTGCAATAATCTGTACAGTGAGGATCAACTTAAGAGTATTGCGGACCGCTATGTGGCATTTGACCATTTTATGAAAGAGCAGGGGGCAGATTTTGTGCTGATGTATGCGGCAAATAAAGAACAGGTCTATCCGGAGTATATGCCTTCTACGATTATAAGGACAAAGAATTACAGCAGGACAGATCAGCTTGTGGATTATCTGAGAGCTAATACAGGGGTACCGGTGCTTTACACGAAAAATGCACTGATCGAGGAAAAAGAAAACGGATATCAGGTATTTGCAAAATATGATACGCACTGGAACAATCTGGGAGGTTTTGTTGGTGGGCAGTTACTGAATGAGTATTACCATGGTGGGCGGACAAAGCTGGCTGATGTGAGGATCAAAGAGGTAAGCAATAAAAAAAGTGGAGATCTGGCCGATCTTCTGGCCATGGGGAATGTATACAATGATGATAAAGAATGGGTTGTGGAGGGGTATAAGGAAAACGTGCATGTACAGACCGTGGAAGAGAGCAATGCTTATTATGAATTTTCCTCGGATGCAGAGGATAAGCGAAGAGTTTTGCTGCTGACAGATTCTTTTGGATATGCACTGATGGCGGAAATCCCGAAGGATTTTTCAGAGGTGACCTTTTTACAGGACACAAACCAGTTTCGGAGTTATATTGAGACCAGGCATCCGGATATTGTTGTGGTGGAGATCGTGGAACGTGCACGGGCAAGACAGGAACAGGAAGTGGAGGGACTGATGTGGTAAATGAAATAAAGAGGGAACAGTACCATGTATATTATGTAGCTGCTCGGTTTGAGCGGTGGTTTGACAGAAGTAAAAAATTTACGTTTTTTTCGGCGCTTTTTGTTGGAATAGCGACACATTATCTGCAGTTGGTCAATCAGTATCTGAGTTAGGATGGCATTGTGTCTTCGGTTCTTTGTTCGGCAGGTGATTTTGAAGCTAGCTTAGGACGATGGGGAATCGATTATATTGATTCTTTGAGGAATAATGCAGTGGGGACTGCATTGATCTCGGTTTGGTGTTTGATTCTAATGGCATGCGGTGTTGTTTTAATGACAGATCTTTTAAAGATACGTCAGAGATTTTCACTGTTTTTTATTGCAGCAGCCTTTATGACAGCACCGTCACTTCTGGCGACTATGCTATATTCTTATTGTGCCGATGCCTATATAATAGCATTTGATAGTGCGATTTTATCTGCATATTGCCTGGTGAATATCAAAAATCGCCTGGTGGCTTTTGCTGGTTCTTCAGTATTTCTGGTATTGTCGCTGGCAATTTATCAAAATTATGCGGGGATTACAGCGGGGATTTATGTAATTTTAGTTTTGCAGAGCCTTTTAAATGAGGAAGAGGAGATAAAGGAAATAGTAAAAAGGGTATTATATGATATCTGTGCGTTTGGAATGGGAGGAGTCTTTTATTATGCACTTTCCAAGATAATCTGCTATATCAGAAAGATTGAACTGAGCGGGAAAGGTGGTTTTGGAGGACTTTCACCAGTTTCTGTTCTTCGGAACTTAAAAGGCGGAATTGTCACGGCATTAAAAGATTTCCGGGATTATTTCTTTTGCGATAATATTATTTTCAATACAAGCTGGCACAGAGGAACACTGTATTCAGTATTTTTCATTGTGTGTTTGCTGGCACTGCTTCTTATTGTTTATAAAAAGAAAATATACCAGAAGCCATTGCGGCTGGTTCTGGTTTTCTGCTGTGCAGGGGTATTTCCGTTTGCCTTAAATGCAATTTTCCTCCTGACACAGGACAGTAAGGTATATTCATTGAACGCAATGCAGATGATGCTGGTGTTTCCCCTGTTATTTGTATTACTTGAGCATGATGGAATTACAGATGTGCTGCTTGTCCCATGGTGTGGCGTTTTAATCAGTGCGGTGATTGTGTTTACTTATTTTTCGGCTGATATTTTTTCCTATGAATATATGGGGCTCGCTTATGGTCAGATGGAGTCACTGACAAATCGTGTGGTGGATCGTATGGAAAATACAGAAGGCTATTATCCGGGTATGCCTTGTACAATAGTCGGCATTCCTTCAAAGGAGGATTATCCGCTGGATGGAGTGTTTCAAAAATACAGTATCGGAGATATTTTAGATACGACATTGTTTCATACAAGTTATGGCGGCAGTCTCGCCTGCTGGAAGAAATTTGCGGTTCTTTATCTGGGAGAGAATCTGCAGATGAGTGAGTATACCGGAGTTATCGGTACGGATGAATTTAAAGAAATGGGGATTTATCCGGCACAGGATTCGGTTCAGATTATAGATGGAATTATGACAGTTAAATTTACAGATGATCCGGCACTGCCGTAAAAATTGAAAAATCGAATGTTTCCTGTCGGAATTTTAAATGATTTTTTACGAAAAATAATGAAAATTTGGTATTGCATACGAAAAAAGGTTGGAATACAATGAAACTGGTGACAGACTTTTGCATTTGCAAAAGATACACAAATAAAAAGGAGGACGAGATTTATGAAGAGAGCAGCAGCCTTTGGAATGATGGCTCTTTTACTGGTGGGAACTGTAAGTGTACCTGCGACAGTAAAGGCTGACGAGGCAGTTACGGAAGTAACAACTGCAGAAGAAACAACAGCAGAAGAAACAACAGCAGAAGAAGTTGCGACAGAGGAGATCGCAACTGAAGAAGCTGCAACCGAAGAAGCACAGACAGAGGATGTGCAGGCGACAGAGGATGCAATGGATGTTAGTGCAGCTGCGGAAGCAGAAGAAACAGCAGAGGAAGAAGCACTGACAGGTGCATCAGATGCGGTAATTGATACAGCAGGCATTTATGCAGCCAGCCAGGATGGAAACGGTGTGCTTGCAGGTATGGTAACAAGTGTAACCGGCAGCGGAGATCTTGAGTATCGCTGGCTGTCCTATGATATCAAGGCAGGCAAATGGAGTGTATATCAGGACTGGACATTAAACAGTCAGTGGGTACAGTACAATCCGGGAACTTATGGTGATTATCTGTTACAGGGTGAAGTACGCCCGGCAGGGAATGAAGGCGCAGTAAAGACAGACTGCATCGGTGTGAATCATCATCCGAACATCAAGGGCAAATGCCAGATGCCATACACCGGAGAAGGCGGCGGCTATCTGATCGGTGTTGAGTCCTATGATAACCCGAACAATGCATATTCCTATGAATTACTCGTACTGGACTGCTCAAAATATGCAGCAGGAGATCCGAATCCGTGGATCTATTCATCCGGTCAGAAGAAAGTATCCGGAAATGCATTCTGGACGGTATGGCAGCCGGAATTCGGTTATTACTGGACACTGTTCCGCGTATACGATGAAAACGGTGTGATGGTAGATGAAGACTGCTATGGATTTGAAAACACAGTATTGCCGAAAGATGAATCACAGATTGCAAGTGTACCTTATGATCAGAACGCGATCGAAGCAGACGTTACTTTGAGTGGCGCTGGTACCGGATACCATGCAAAGCTGGTCATGGCAACTCCTACCTCAGCTGTATCCTACGGTATTCAGTATGATGCGTGTGCAGCAGCACCATATACCGGAAAGGCAATGGCAATGATTGAGAACGTATCTTCCAATGCAGCAGGTGGACAGAACTATGACAGACCGGGCAATCGTGAACTGGCAGTCGGACAGACCTATCATCTGATGATGACACTGGATCAGGAAGGTTATGGTGCAGTATACCTGGACAATGAGCAGATCGGAACATTCTACAACCCGAATCTTGCCAGACAGGATCTTGCATTCAGAGTAGAAGCTTCCGGCAGAAAGAACGGCGATCAGGTCAATGTATCCTTTAAAAATGTTAAGCTGAAAAAGGGTATGTCTACTTATTCAAAACATGCATGGGGTACGCACGAATTTAAGACAAATGCGACACTGAACCTGATTCAGAACGGGGTGGATGATATTACATTCACAGGTTATATTTCCGGTCTTGGAGCTGGAGATGACTGGGATAACAGATACGGTGATGTATCCGATATTATTCAGTATATTTATTAAATCAGTATTCTAAAACTGAAGAAAAAGAGAAAAGACAGGTATGGAAGACATTTTGCTTCCGTACCTGTTTTTTATTGCTTGCAGACTTTGGCGGTATGGAATACAATAAAAGTAATATGAAAAAAGGAGAACAGGGCTTATGAAGAAATGGACGGTACTTGGAGGAATAACACTCATGCTTGCAGGAGTGTGCAGTGTACCTGCAGTGGTAAAGGCAGATGAAACAGTGGAAACGGCCGGCATTTATGCGGCAGAGCAGGACGGAAACGGTGTGCTTGCAGGTATGGTGACGAGTGTGACCGGAAGCGGAGATCTGGAATACCGCTGGCTGTCCTATGATATCAAGGCAGACAAATGGAGTGTATACCAGGACTGGACGGTAAACAGTGAGTGGATACAGTATAATCCCGGAACTTACGGTGATTATCTGTTGCAGGGTGAGGTACGCCCGGCTGGAAATGAGGGCGCAGTAAAATCAGACTGTATTGGCGTGAACCATCATCCAAACATCAAGGGAAAATGCCAGATGCCGTATACCGGAGAAGGTGGCGGCTATCTGATCGGTGTTGAGTCCTATGACAATCCGAATAATGCATATTCGTATGAATTACTCGTGATGGACTGTACAAAATATGCAGCGGGTGATCCAAATCCGTGGATCTATTCATCCGGTCAGAAGAAAGTATCCGGAAATGCATTCTGGA
>OIZA01000338.1_pt1 | contig 26242 bp, 20 predicted proteins | sample 1588381 | NCBI WGS metagenome assembly OIZA01 (sample SAMN03283277) | human gut metagenome | biome: human-associated habitat; material: feces | host: Homo sapiens | place: Peru | collected 2012 | reverse complement strand
AGTGTCAAAAGTCCACCATTTCTCGATTTTTTATGGCTACCAGAGGAATCCGTAAATAAACTCCCAGAGAAACACATTCCGCTCCGGGAGTTCGTCTGGTTTGCAAATATTTATTCCACTAACTTGCCATTTAGTTACCGCACTCCACGCTGATGCGGTTGAAGATTGCCATGATTTCTTCGGTGTTGATGGTCTTCTTCTCTTCCCCGGCTTTGTCGAGGATGGCTTTTCCTTCGTGCATCATGATCAGGCGGTTGCCGTATTCTACGGCATAGCGGAGGTTGTGGGTGACCATAATGGTGGTCACTTTCTTCTCCTTCACGACCTGATCGGTGAGTTCCATGATGATCTCCGCGGTCTTGGGATCCAGTGCTGCAGTATGCTCATCCAGTATCAAGAAATCAATCGGTGTCATGGTGGCCATGAGCAGTGCCAATGCCTGTCTCTGTCCTCCGGAGAGGGATCCGACCTGCACGCCCATCTTATCTTCCAGTCCCAGATTCAGGGGACGTAACATCTCACGATAAGTTTCCAACTTTGCTTTATTCACACCCCGGCCCAGATTGTAAGGCTTGCCCTTATTCTCGGCGATGGACATGTTCTCCAGAATCGTCATGCTGGGGCAGGTTCCCTTGGAGGGATCCTGATAGACTCTGCCGATGCGGCGCTGGCGGATATAATCCTTCTGTCTGGTAATATCTTCCCCGTGGATCAGGATCTTACCGCTGTCCACCGCAATACTTCCGCAGATGATGTTCAGCATGGAAGTCTTGCCGGAACCGTTACTTCCTACGACGGATACGAATTCTCCGTCCTTTACCGTAAGGTTGAAATCCTTGAACAGACACAGTTCGTTAACCGAACCGGGATTGTAATTCTTATTGATATTGATAAGCTCTAGCATGCTTTCACCTTCTTTCTGTCCATGCTGATCACCAGAATGATCAGGAACAGGACGGCTGTGATCAGCTTGATGGCGTTGGGGCTGATGCCAGCGAACATGGCAATAGCCACACAGGCCTTATACAGAATGGAGCCCACCACAACACTGCTGGTCACACGGAAGAATGTTACCTTCTTGAACAGGCTGGTGCCGATGATAACACTGGCCAGACCGATGACTACCGCACCGGTTCCGATGGAGATCTCAAAGCTTCTCTGCTGCTGTGCATAGATACAGCCACTTAAGGATACCAGGCCATTGGCAATGGACAGGCCTACGATCTTCACCAGTCCCTTGTCCACACCGAGGCTGGTAACGATGGTATCGTTGTCACCGACCGCCCGGAGTAAAAATCCGGACTTGGTGCTCATGTACCAGTCTAACAGATATTTTGCCACCATTGTGATCAGGAAAATAATGATCACATTTTTGAAACTTGCTAAAAAGCCCGGAGTAATGCTGTTCACGAAACTGTTGTTGAAAATATTTTCCTTATCAAAAATAGCTACATAGCCGGAGCCTGCCACCCACAGGTTGATGGTATACAGACCGGTCATCATAATGATACCGGACAGCAGATCTCTTACTTTTAATTTCACATGGATCAGTCCGGTGCAGATTCCCACCAGGGCTCCGCCTAAGAATGCAATGGGAAGGGTGAGGATTGCCGGAACGCCGAAACCATTGATCAGACGCACAGTGATGGCAGCCCCAAAGGGGAAGCTGCCATCGACCGTAAGATCCGGGAAATCCAGTATTTTATAGGTAATGTAGACACCCAGTGCCAGGATGCCGTAGATCATTCCTTGTTCCAGTACACTTAATAATAACGCCATATTTATCTCCATTCCACAGATATCTTCTGCCCTTACGGCTTACCGGCTGTTCCGCACCTTTGTATCGCCGGGGACACGAGATCACATCTTAAAATCCTGTATATCCAGATTACTTTATTACTTTCTGCCTGTCGGCAGCAATCTCTCGCTTACTGTACCACGATCTCATCGAAGGACTGGTAAGCATCGGTCTTGTAGTTCTCGGGAAGTTCCAGGTTGATCTTCTCTGCTGCTGCAAAGTTCACATACAGGCTGGGCTCGGAGATGACTTCGAAGTTCAGTTCGGAAGCTTCTGCCTCTCCCTTCAGTACTCTTGCTGCCATCTTACCGGTCTGCTTGCCAAGTTCGATGTATTCCAGACCCATGGATGCCACGCAGCCTGCCTTGACCTGTTCTACCTCGGAACCGAATACGGGAATGCCTGCCTTGTTGGCCTCATCCAGTACCGTCTGTAATGCGCTTACTACGGTGTTGTCGGTCAGGTTGGTGATGCAGTCAACCTTGGATGCGATATCCGCTGCTGCCAGAGCCACCTCAGACATTGCTGTCACACCGCTGTCCACGATCTCGAATCCGTAGTTGCCTGCCAGAGCCTTGTACTCGGCGATGGTGCTGATGGAGTTTGCTTCGCTGGTGGTGTAGATGATACCGATGGTCTTCGCTTCGGGAAGTACCTCACGGATCATTTTTAACTGTGCGTCTACTGCCAGCGCATCGGAAGTACCGGTGATGTTACCTACGGGAGTGCCGTCCTCATTGGCCAGACCTGCTTCCACGGGATCGGATACTGCGGTGTAGATCACGGGAATATCTGTATTCATTGTAGCATTGTATGCTGCCATGGCGCAAGGTGTTGCGATGGCGCAGATCATATCTACTTTCTTACTTACAAAGTTGCTGGCGGTCATGGCGGAAGTTCCGTTGTCTGCCTGTGCATTGACATATTCAATGGTGAGGTTCTCGCCCTCTACGATACCTTCCTCGGCCAGACCCTGAATAAATCCTTCCCGACAGTTGTCCAGGGAACCGTGTACAGCGTACTGCATGATACCGATGGTGTAATTGTCCTTGCCTGCACTGCTGCCACATCCGGTGAGTGCACCCATTGCCATTACTGCTGTTAATACTGCTGCCAAAATTCTCTTCTTCATAATCTTATTCCTCGCTTTCTGTACGCTCTGCGTAAATTAGTTTGCTCATAAGATTACTGAACCTTTCATTGTTATGAAAGCCAGATGCTTTCGCATCTGTACATAACAAAAAACCGCCTCAAATGTATATTCCTATACATTTGAGACGGTAATAAGCTCTTGCTCATCATCGTGGTGCCACTCAATTTGACCTGTCCTTACGGATCGTGTCCACTTTTCTCTGGATACCATCATATCCATCGGCTTGATAACGGGTCCGAATCCCGCTGACGCCTAAAACTGATCTGTTCTCGGGCCAGCCTCGGAAGTCCATTCGGCGAAAGTTCCTTTACCGTGATCCCACCATCCACGGCTCTCTGTAAAATTCCCTAAGGCTTACTACTCTTCCTCACAGGTTTGGTAAACTTATGAATGTTGTTTATGTTTCTTAGAATAATCTCTATTTTCTATTTTGTCAATACTATTTTTAGAAAATTTGCAAATCTTCTCTCCGGTGTCACATACTTGCATCTGTAAATCCGGCAAACAGAATTTATTTTGTCTCCGGCAGAGTGATCACTACCTTGAACAGATCACCGTCCGTGACGATCTCCATGTTGCCGCTTTGCAGTTCCGTCAGGCTCTTGGCTATGGATAATCCCAGGCCGTTGCCCTCCATGTGGCGGGATTTGTCTCCCCGGGTAAACCGTTCTTCCAGTTCCTCCGGTGACATTTCCAGCGGGTAGGCCGACATGTTTCGGAAAATGATATTCACATTCTGCCCGTCATGCTCCACGTTCAGATAGACGCGGCTGCCTGTCTGGGCATATTTGTATATATTGTTCAGCAGATTGTCGAACACTCTCCACAGATGTCTGCCGTCCGCCATGACCTTTACAGTCTCCTCCGGTTGCTTTACGATAGGCTCCAGCTTCTTGTCTGAGAAACGCTGTTCATATTCTCCCACCGCCTGTGACAACAGTACCGACACATCGCAGACCTCCGGGTGTACCTCCAGATTGCCCGTGGTGGCTTTGGAGGCCTCCAGCAGATCGTCCAGCAGTTTTTTCAGTTTCTTGGACTGGCGTAACAGTACTTCCGCATACTCCGACAGGCGCTGTTCCTTTTCGGGATCCGTCTCCGCTGCCAGACCCTTCTCTGTGGCTGCGGCGTTCTCCTCCACTTCTTTTCCGATGAGATCCGCATAATTGATAATGGATGTCAACGGTGTCTTGATGTCATGGGAAACATTGGTGATGAGCTCGGTCTTTAAATGTTCGCTCTTCATCCGCTGCTCCACGGCTGCGGAAATACCCTCTCCAATGCGGTTCAGATTTTCACCGTGTTCCTTGAAGGTTAATATCATATGTGAGGTATCCAGCTTGTGGTTCAGGTTGCCCTCCGCCAGAGCCTCACTGCCCTCCTGCAGATTTTTGCACATGATAGCTGCAAAGGTCACGACTACGCATAGAACCACTTTTTCCAGTGCCCAGAAAAAGAGGAGAGTTCCCGTATCTCTGTAGAACAGGAGCAGTCCCAGGAATTCCACGAGACATACCGCCAGGCAGATCAACACCGTTCTCCATACCATAGGAACTCCGCGAACCAGTGTCGTCACACCATGGAAAAATCCGTGAAAGAATCTTCCGAAGAACCGCAGTACTTTATACAGTAGCGTATTCTGCCACCATTTTCCCAGCTTCAGGCGAATGGCCAGTTCCATGCAGTACAGGGTACACCATATCACCTCTGCCGCAAACAATACCACCAGAACAATCAGTTGGATCATACTTGACAGATTCACACCGATCCATTCCACCGCCAGGTACAGACCGATAAAGGCTCCTATGGCAGCAATCACTGTATACACATCCAGATGGATCTCATTGATCGCACTGGGCGTAATGCCCTCTCTACCGTTCTTATGCCCGGCACTGCACAGCAGGAAAATAAAGCACAAGAATGCCAGTACGGTTCCCACCGCGCAGACTGCGGGAATCACATTGCGATACTCATAAAACTTCTCTGCCTGATGATAAATCATGGCATACTCGTCTTCTTTGGTCAGTTCCGGATCCACCGTCAGGGTAACCACAATCCGTAAGTTTCGCTCTGCCAGCGTTTTCTCCGCGTCGTCCTTTGCTGCGTCGGTCTCTTTCCGTGCTTTCTGGATCAGAAGTTCCGCATAGGTTACGGCTCTTTCCAGCGGAACATAAGTCTCTCCGCTCACCATAAGGCTCTCTCCCAGATTCAGATAGCCTTCCGCATCCTGATTCTCAATAGCTTCCGCCTCGGCCGCCGCTGTATCGTCGGAGGCTGCGACCGCCAGATTATTGTCTCCCGTCGTTGTCTGACTGTTATCCGCAGAAACAGGTGACTCTACTACATTCGCAGCAGGTCCATAGTCATACGTGCTCGTGCTGATATAGCTATTATCACCACTGTGCTGCACTCTGGATTCCAGACGGTAGGTCAGAGCATTTGTCTCATCTACATAATCCTCATTCTTCCACTCACCAAGGAATTCATCCGTATCCAGATCATAACCTTCCACCTTCACCCAGATATTTCTCTGTCTGCAATAGGCTTCCATGGTCTGGTCACTTTCGTCCTCATACCATCCGCGCATCCGATACAGATCCTGATTGACCTGCCGGCTCAGCAGCGCATCGTGAATGAACATCATTTTACCGGAGGAATACGCTCCGCTGTCCGCCAGCATGAAGGTCCCGCAGAGTCCTGACACTCCCACGACTGCCGTAACGATCATCAGGACAAAGGCCACGACTTTTGCCAGTGTACTGCCAATCAGACTGTTACCCTGTATTGCCCGCTTCTCTTTCTTCTCTGCTTTTTCTCTCTTCTTCTGTTCCTTTTTACCCGCTGCCGGCTCTGTTCCCGTAGTCGTACTCGCAGTTTTTTCCGTCAGCTGATCCGTTTTTTCCTGTTCCACAGTCATATTGTTTTCTTCCCTGTTATCCATAGTCCTGTCTCCTTCGGCATCCTGCCTTCTCTTATCCCTGCTTCTCACACTTGTATCCCTGTCCCCAGACCACCTTTAAATATCTGGGTTCCGCCGGGTTGATCTCCAGCTTTTCCCGCAAATGTCTGATATGTACCGCCACGGTGTTCTCACTGCCAAGCGGCAGGTCGTTCCAGATTCTGGTGTATATCTCCTTCGGGGAAAATACCTGTCCCGGATTCTGGATCAGAAGCTTCAAGATCTCATACTCCGTGGGAGTCAGCGCCACCGGCTCGCCGTCCAGCGTCACGCTTTTCTCCTTGTCATCCAGTTCGATGCCGCCTACCTTGATGATATCCGGCCGGACACTTCCACCACCCAGCTGCATATAACGTCTCAGCTGGGATTTCACCCTGGCAGATACCTCGATGGGATTAAACGGCTTCGTGATATAGTCATCCGCTCCTACCGTAAGTCCCAGCACCTTGTCGGAATCCTCACCCTTGGCGGTCAACAGGATCACCGGCACGTTGCTCTTCTCACGGATCTTGATCATGGCCTGAATGCCGTCCATCTTCGGCATCATAATGTCCATCAGTACCAGATGCACTTCCTGAGTCTCCACCACGTGTACGGCTTCCTCACCGTCGAAGGCCTCCAGGAAATGATAATTGGTGTCATTTAAGTATATCTTTAACGCGTTTACGATATCCTTCTCATCATCACAGATCAATATATTGTACATACTCTCCCTCATTTCCGTATCCACAGCTGTTGCCCGGACACATCTTACGCAGGGCTTTCCCTTACGCTGACAGAACATCTGCCTTGCCCGCAGGCAGTCATGCAGATGTCCTGTCGATGAATTCATTGTAACAGATTACCGATTAATAAAAAACAGGAAAAACCTTTAAGATTTGTTTAAGGCTGCCAGCATTTCACGCTGCCGCCAGATATTTCCGGGTGGTTCTGCCTGCCAGGCCGTTTCCCGTTTTCATTTTCCGCTCCCCTTTGTATCCGTCTTATTCTGCAGCAGCTCCATGGCTCTGGTAAGTACCGCCGACAGACCCCAGTACCGTTAAAATTGTCATTTTCGTGATGCCTGCATTCATACCGTTTTCCTCACTTTCTCTATTATAATATGAGAAGCACCAGCTCCACGGTACAAAAAACACCCCTTGCCATGCCCAGCAGGGCAAAAGCAAAGGGTGTGGATAATACATGTTGAAAAGTAAACAGGGAGCAGATCAAGTAACCGGTGAGGCCCAGAAGAACTGCAAGCGCCCGGGGATCACGCAGTCCGGATCTTCGAAGGTTCTGAAATGCGGTGAAAAAAATTCCGCCGTAGGCAATGACGCCGATGATTCCCTGTTGGATCAGAAGCGTCAGCCATTCGTTATGGGCATTGGAATATACGTTGTTGTCCAGAAGTCCCCTGTTGATCCAGTCCATGGCATCGCTGCCCCACTGGTAAAGTGCATAGTAGAAGCTGTCGGGACCCATGCCGAGTATTTTATAGAGGAATCCCTCTTTTCCGTAGGTCAGCAATGTGACTTTCCACAGTGCGAGACGGCCGTTGGAGATTTCCGAAAGTTTTTCACTGTTGAACAGATTTCCAGCCACCAGCAGGCATCCCAGGATCAGCACAACCAACACTGCCGCTACCGATGCGCTTACCGCGATCCGGAATATCCTGCAGTTCTCCAGCAGATCCCTTCTCTTCCTCCGTTCCCGCCATCGCAGGAACAGATACAGCACCGCTTCCCCTGCAAACACGCTATACCAGACCGGGGTAAAAAAGAGAGCCTTTTCCGCATCTCCCGCCAGCACCAGCCCTGTCAAGTGCACCTGTAAAAACAATCGAACCATAAATACCGAAAGCGGAAGAAGCATCAGGATCTCCAGGGCCCGCAGAAGCTGTCCCCTCTGCCGCAGGGAAAGCAAAAATAACAACAGGCATAATCCGCAGGCTGCCAGAATGGCCGTCGTACTGTTGGAGGTAATGGCGGATGCAAAAAACAAAAAGCTCCCAAGCATCCCCAGCGCTCTGACATACCGCTTCCCCAGAAAAGCCGCCGTCAGGGAAATTCCTGCCGTCACACTGATATATCCGGCATACCAGTTGTTATTGCCAATGGTGGATAAGAGCTGCGTCCTATTCCACTCTCCGTTCTCCATTCCCTGAAAAGTCCCCAGCACATCAATATCCAGCCGGTTCAACAGACCGATCAGCGTAACGATTCCCGCTGCGATCCCGGCGATCCACCAGATACTTTTACTTCCGTCATAATATCTGGATACCGCAAAATAGATTCCCACCAGTAATGCCTGCGTCAGCAGTCCCATATACCATCCGGGATACCCAAGGAAAAACACTTCACGGCAGGGACTGAGTACGGACGACAACGTTGCCGAGATCAGATACAGCAGCATAAAAAGGTCTGTCTTCTTCCATGCTTCCGCTTTTGCCGACGGCTCCTTTTCCCCGCTGATCTTCTGCCACAGGACAGCCAGAACAACGAAAAATCCCAGTACCAGCGTCGTATTCCGGAAAAACAAATATTTGGCATTGCCGATCATTACCAGTTTCTCCTGCATATACAGGGGCAGTCCCGCAAAGAGAATCACCAGATAAGCGTAGATCAGTGTATTCAACAATTCTTTGACTTTTGGCTGTTGTTTCTTCATAATCAGTCTCTCTACCTTTATTCTTTTCTTCAAATGTAATTCCTGCTATCTGCTTTCTCAGTCAAAACAAGGCACCCTTCATCGCTGAAGAGTTCCTTATGTTTCTTGCTTTATTTGTCAGCTGTTACTTATTTGCCATAACGCATCTGCAGGTACAGAGGGCCATACCATTCAATAGCATTGTCTTCTGCCTTACCAGCGGGGATGGTTACAGTGTACTCGTTGCCTTCGAAGGTGTACTCCAGTTCCAGAGCTACTGTCTGCTTCTTGTACAGAGCCTGCATAACATCGTTGGGCAGAGCGTTGATGTTCTTATCTCTGGTGATCTTGATGGTAGCACCATCCTTTGCATTAGCGATCTCGTTTGCCAGATCATCACGATATCTCTGGAATGCATTGTCAGAACCGGAAGTAGCTGCTCCGGTAGCACTTGCTTCTGCAATGGCAAAGGTAGATAACTCATTTACTGCAAAAGTCAGAGTGTTGTCTGCGCTGTTGTAGACAGGAGTGATTGTTTCCAGGCCGCTGGCTGCGAAGTGGAAAACAACTGCTTTGCTTCCGTCGATTCCTGCAGGTACTTCTACGGAAATTGCAAGAGGAATCTCAAAGGAGTGTACCTCATCAGCGGATTCCATTCTGCCGTTTGCTGCTTTGAATGTAATGTCTACATATACAGGTGTACCGCTTACCACATAATCAGAAGTGGTCACTGCAGGCTTGTCTGCCGGTGTGCTCATTCCTAACTGGGTATGAGCAGCAACAAAGCTTCCTCCGACAATAGTTACTGCCTTCACTTCTGCGTCACTGTCATTGGCAATCTTGGTCTTATCATAAGCCAAAATGCCATGATGGGAACATACATCACGATATGCAGCTTCGATAGCAGCAATCTTATCGATAATGGATGCATCATTGTTCATTGCATTCTGCAAATCATCTGTACCGATACTTCTTAATGTATTTTTTGCATCCCTTGCAGAAGTGTGATCGGTAATTTTAGCAGTATCGATTGTTGCGATAGTTCCTTTTACTTCTTCTACCGGCTTGGTAGTCGGTGTCGGTGTAGCCACCGTATTGTTTTCACTTGCTACAGATACTGTAGACAGTGCATTGCTTCCGCAAGGAATTGCAAATACTGCAAATGCAATAGCTGCGGCAATGATTAATTTCTTCTTCATTTCCCCATTCCTCCTATATGTAATGTTTTATGGAAATTTTATTCTATCGGTATTCAGTCTACCCCCCCCCGCAATTTTGTCAATCCCATAAAATTAATTTTTTCTATTTTTTATATACATAAAAAACATGCCACAGAATCCCGGAAACGGGAGCTCCTGTGGCATGCTGTTTTATGTATTTACTCAATCTTTCTTCTTATTGGTATGTTCCTTCAATTCTTCCAGAGCTTCCTTGAACTTTTCGGAACTCATGGTCGGGTTGGAACGGATCATGTCACGCTGGAAGAAGTCTCTTAAGCTGCTGACGTTCTCTCTGTCCGCCACGCTTCTGGTGTACTTCTGCTTCAGTTCCAGCACTTCGTTCTTCACGCTGTCCAGATACTGACTGGGAGACTTCTGGGAAGAGGTACGGATGCTCTCCAGCTTCTCCTCGATGCTGGTCTTCAGATCCTCCACTCTGGTGGTAAGACCCTCGGTAAAGTTTTCCTTCTTCTGGGCCAGGCTCTCGCTGAAACCTTCCCTGCGGTTCTCCAGATTCTCACCGGTCACGGCAATAATAACATCCAGCCGTTTCTGGATACGCAGCATATCTTCCTTGGCCTTCTCCATCTTCTCCAGCACATCCCGCAGATCCAGGGCTGCCTTGAAGGATAAGGCGAAATCCGCACCGATCAGCGCCGTCAGCACCAGTGTCACCGGTGTGAGGATGCTGTCCGGAATGGACAGAACCAGATGCTCGATAGGCTTATGGATAAATTCTGTCATCAGGATCGTCAGACCACCCCAGGCCAGAGAGGACCCCAGACAGATATGTCCCTGAAAATTGAACTTATTCTTGGAATAATCCCAATACCTGACTTTGAACAACGCCTCCATGGTCACGCCGGTGACATATTCCAGAATCGTGGCTCCGATACATCCGGCAATGTAGACCAGCACCAGATTGTCCTTAAACGGCATGGATACCACCAGCATCATGATAGCACCGCTGCCGTACAGCGGCAGAAACGGCCCACGGCAGAAACCGCGGTTGACTAACTTTCTGCTTTTCAGGGATACATAGGTGGATTCAAAGCACCAGCCGAAAAAGCAGTAGAAATAGAAGAAAAATAACCATTGGATCGCAGTATAATGGTACACTGTGTAACCTCCCTCACTCTTGTGTTTTGTCTCTGAATAATTAATAAACTACGGGTAGACTTCCGTCTCTATGGCAAGCTTGCCCTTTCTCGTGGCATGGGGTTCGCCACTGACACGGAATTTCCCGTAGCCTCTGGCATTCACCACATCCCCCTGTTCCAGGGACTTGGAATTGTTCTCACACAGCCTGCCGTTCACATATACTTTTCCCGCCCGGAACAGTTCCAGGCAGTCACTTCTTGATTTATTATATACTTTGGAGATCACAGCGTCAACACGGGGGCTCGCCACCTGGATCACCTGTTTTACCGGCTCCTCCTGCGGCACTTCTGCCGCCGCATCCACCACCTCGCATTTCACATGAGTATGGCGGATCTGCTCCAGATTATCACAGATAAATTCCGCGATAGTATCCAGACAGAATAAAAAGGCTTCGCCCTCTCCCGGCAGGATGTCGCCGATGGTACTTCTCTCAATGCCGAGATTCATCAGCGCCCCCAGATAATCTCTGTGGGACAGCTTGTCTGCAAATTTCGCAGACAGAGGCCGGATCCGGATACAGCAGATGGGAAAGGGCTGTTCATAGCCCAGATCCGCTTCCGTTCCAAAGCGCAGGATCTTCCGCTCCGCCTCTTCCCTGCCGCCGTATAACGTGATTCCGGCAAATTTTACATCCCGTTCCACCTGCCACAGAGCATCCTGCTCCGCCAGCCCCAGAAACCCGGTAAAGGTATACTGGTTCTGGTTGTAGGATTTCTCTGCCAGCTCCCGGATCCGGTTTTTCAGCTGTTGTATCTCTTTTTCATTTTCCACGGACATGACGTTTCACCTTTCCTCAGCCCAGAGCCACATCTAACATCATCATCAGGGAGAATCCGATAGCGAAGGCGATGGTGCCCAGATTGGAATGCTCTCCCTCACTGGCTTCCGGGATCAGTTCCTCCACTACCACATAGATCATGGCACCGGCCGCAAAGGCCAGCATATAAGGTAAAATCGGTGTTACGATACTTGCCAGTGCAATGGCCAAGATCGCTCCCACCGGCTCCACCGCTCCCGAAAGTACACCCAGCGCAAAGGATTTTCCTCTTTTATTGCCCTCACTGCGCAGGGGCAGGGAAATAATGGCTCCCTCCGGGAAATTCTGGATAGCGATACCGATGGCCAGTGTCAATGCTCCCGCCATGGTAACCGTTCCGTCCCCGTTCAACACTCCGGCGAAAATCGCGCCGCAGGCTGCACCCTCGGGGAAATTGTGGATGGTCACCGCCAGCATCAGCATGGCCGTGCGGTTCAGGCTGCTCTTATGTCCCTCCGGCGCATCGCTTCCCACATGCAGATGGGGTACCAGACTATCGATGAACAACAAAAAAACAATACCGATCAGGAAGCCGATCACTGCAGGAAGAAATGCAAGCTTTCCCATCTCTTCGCACATATCCATGGCCGGTATCAGTAAAGACCACACCGAAGCCGCTACCATGACACCGGCAGCGAATCCGGTAAATATTCTCTGAATGTTGCCGCCAATCTGTTTTTTCAGGAAAAAGACACAGGCTGCCCCCGCAGTCGTTCCCAGAAACGGAATCAGAAGACCGGCTACTATATTTAAATTCATGAAACACTCTCCTTTCTCTCATTATTTTATGTAACCCGCAGCAAGATGGTATCTTGTCTGCCTCGTAAATCAATCGTTGCCGTTAAAATTAAAATCCTGCCAGATCATTGCCCATAACCGCATACAGCAGGAAATTCACACCACATACCAGATGGTAGAAAAATACGGCGATCTCCCCAACGACGAAGATCACTTTCCAGCTTTTCCACCACTCCCTGATATTTTTCACCATGACGATCAGCGTCATCAGGAACACGAAAAACATGCCGTGCATATAGCCCCAGGAAAAATTGGCATGCATCATGCGGAAGCCCTTTTCATAGAAGACCAGAAACATCAGCGTACCCGCAAGATAATTCAGCCATGCGAACCAGTAATACCGGTTCTGTCTGATAGTTTTAAAATCAAAGACCAGATTCAGGAACAGGACACCGATGGGCAGAGCCATTCCCATGACAATGCTTAAGGGAATGCTCTTGGAATAATTGCTCCATACCTTCGCAAAGCCGATGGCGATGCCGGTCTCCTCCCCCATGACATTCGTTCCGGTGAAGATTCCGGAGAACTGATACAGCAAGGCGATTCCTGTGGGGATCATGGTCACGCACAGGCAGAAAGCGTTACGAAAGATTTTTCCCCTGCTTACGATCAGCTGGACCAGAAGGATCAGGCCGATCAGCGGCACCACTACCATGGTGTAGCTGGGCTTGGTCATGGTAGTCAGCAGGAGGCTGGCCGCGAACAGGACACAGTTCTTCCACTGAAACTCCCTCTGATATTCCCCCAGCACCTTCACCGTCTCGAAAAAGCAGAGAATTGCAAAGGGTCTGGTGGCCAGATAAGTGGCATTCCAGAAAGGATTCGGCGTATAGATCCCCATGCAGCGATACGCATAATCAAAGCCGAAAAACGCTGTATTCTTGGGAGAATACAGGTTGGAAAGCAAAAACAGGGCAAAAACAAGCAGTGTCACAAGGATATCCGTCATGACCTGTTTTCCATGGGTCAGGCTTTCATAATGACTTACTTTCCGGATCTCCCGGTTCATGTAATATTTTGTGATGACCACCGCCGCCAGATTAAATAATGCCGTGGTAATGGCCATAGCCGCTTTCGCTCCGATCAGCCAGGCAGAAAGTCTGGCTGTCCAGAACAGAATCGGATAAGGGAACTCATAATTGCCCGGAATGCCTGCCACCTTATTCACATAGTCCGGCATGTCCGACTGGAAACCTGGCACCTGATAGCATTCCATCCAGAACAGATATAGCATGACCCCGGTATACAAAAACAGCAGGAAAAGAAATGTCACTTTTCCTGCCGTTGTCTCCCGCAGGCCGCTCTTTATGGGATTCTTTTTCATAGAGCCGATCCTTTCTAGTTAAAACTGATCACGGGATCCTTGGGAGCTTTCGCCTTCTCCACGCTGATGGCATGGAGTACGGGACCCTCTCCCTTATAATCTGCGAAGTATTCTTTGGCAACCTTCGCCGTCACCTTGACCCATTCCTTCTGCTTCAGGTCCTTCGTGCCCGCATACTCACAGGCATAGCCCAAAAATGCCATATCCTCCGCACAGCAGGTCATTGCCATGCGTCCCGGCACGAAATAGCCGTCGGGATATTCCTCGGGCTTCAGTACCATGGCCAGGAACTGGATATTCTTCCCTTCATAGCGTTCCAGATGATCCATGGAATCCAGATACCAGATGCCGTAGCCCTGATTGTCCAGTACGATGGGATCCTGATTCAGATCGTAGGGCAGATCCTCCTCGAAGATCTCGTCGATCTCTCCGTTGGAATCCTCGAAGATCACATCTGCGGAAGGATTCACCGCCTTGATGTTACGCTTGTATACATTCAGATCCTTGATACCGTCGCAACGGTTGAAAATGATCATCTCGGACTTGCGGATCATCTCTGCCAGCAGAGACTTCATATTGGTGTAGTACATGGGGAAGGTGGAGCCGTCGATGGTTGTGATCTGCTGTTCCACTTTCCAGTACCAGGGCAGCTTCATGTTCTTGAAGTTCCACATGCCATTGTACTCAATGATGATCCGGGCGGGCCTGTACTGCTTCTCCAGTTCGATCAGATGGTTCGGATTGAACTCCTCTTCCTCCTCGATCAGCACCACATCCGTGCGGCTCTTTTTCAGAAGTGCGGGATCGTATTCATTCTCTCCCTCTTCACAGAGAATGAGCAGTGTCCTGCCCTTGATCTGGAAATAGGGCTGTCCCAGCGTAAATGTGATAAATTCCGTCTTACCACTCTCCAGAAAACCGTTTATGATATAGACTGGTTTCGTCATAATTCATACCTTTCTCTTTCTTATGCTGCTGTATGCAAAATTCTTTCCGTAAACTTACTTGCGGAACAGTTCTGCCAGCTTGTCCTCATCCAGTTTTGAACCGATGACACAGATCTTACCGGTAACTTCCGGCTTACCGCTTCTGATATCATGCTCTTCGGGAACATAATCGTAATATACCCAGGTTCCATCGGGAGCAGGTACCATACCCTTGGCACGCAGGATCGCACCGTACTCTCCGCTGTCCAGAGCGGTAAGGATCTTCTCGATGTCCTCTGCGCTGTAGGTGTTGGGTGTCTCGATCCCCCAGCTGGTGAATACTTCGTCTGCGTGATGGTGATGATGGTGGTGGTCATGGTCATGATCGTGGCAGCCGCAGGTGCAGTTCTCGTCATGTTCATGATCGTGGTCATGATGATGCTCATGGTCGTGGTCTTCATCATGATCGTGATGATGGTGATGTTCATGCTCGTCTTCGTCATGGTCATGATGATGGTGATGCTCATGCTCGTCTTCATCATCGTCGTCATCGTGATGATGTCCACAGCAGCACTCATGGTCATGGTCATCTTCATCATGGTCGTGATGATGGTGATGCTCATGGTCATGGTCGTGATCGCAGCACTCATCCTCACCGTGATCGTCGTGGATATGCTCCAGCATTTCCTTCATCATGTCTTCCAGCTTGTCAGCGCCTTCGATGGTCTTAAGCACTTCCTTACCGTCCAGCTGGTCCAGAGGGGTGGTGATGATGGTAGCCTTGTCGTTGTGCTCACGGATCATCTCTACGCAGGCATTCAGCTTGGCCTGATCCACCTTATCGGTTCTGCTTAAGATAATGGTTCCGGCGTATTCAATCTGGTTGCTGAAAAATTCGCCGAAGTTCTTCATATACATCTTGCACTTGGATGCATCTACCACTGCTACCGCGCTGTTGATCTCCACATCCAGGTCACCTGCCACGTTCTCCACAGCCTTCAGGACATCGGACAGCTTGCCGACACCGGAGGGCTCGATCAGGATACGCTCGGGAGCGTAGGTGCTGATAACCTCCTTCAGGGAAGTACCAAAGTCGCCTACCAGAGAGCAGCAGATACAACCGGAGTTCATCTCCTTGATCTCGATTCCGGCCTCTTTTAAGAAGCCGCCATCGATACCGATCTCACCGAACTCGTTTTCAATCAGAACGGTCTTGCTGCCGTCTAATGCTTCCTTTAACAGCTTTTTGATCAGGGTGGTCTTGCCGGCACCCAGGAATCCGGATACTACATCTATTTTCGTCATTGTTTTTTCCTCCAATCTGGTTCTGAAAACCCATCCTTTTTATTTTCTATCATATTTACAGTATTGTCAATAAAACGATTATTAAATTTTTGTAACTATTCAGCACCCCATTCGCAAAATCGCTGCGATGCGGCGCTGGCTGCGCAAGCAGACACTTTTATGAATGTCGAGGGTGCTCCGCTCCGCCTCAACCATGCTGTAGGGCACCACGGCCACTTTTCCCTCTTCGTCGGCCCCGCACAGAATCCCCAGGAACACGCCGTCCTCCGTAAAGGCTCCGCCTCCCGACATACCGGGCACCATCAGCCCCTGCAACAGTAACATATACTGTTCAAAATCTTCCACGTAGATCCAGGGATCCACCACGAAGGCATAGACCGGTTCTCCGCTCTCACCGCCGTACATCCATACATCGTCATAGACTTCCAGCGCATCGAACACCTTCCGGTCCGTCGTTACCGGAAGGCAGGCTTTCCAAGTGTTTTCCAACAGTTCCGCCTTGTCCACCCACAGAAATGCCAGATCACAGCTGTCCACAGTCTCTGCTCCGGCCGCTGTCACCTGCGTTCCGTCCGGGAATGTCACCTGAATTTCTCCGGTATCATGGGCCAGTACGTGACCCGCTGTGGCGATCAGCAGGGAATTTTCCTCTTCGTCATAGATCACACCGCTGCCCTGCAGATCTCCCGCCCGGATCTCTACCATGGATTTTAACACCCGCTGATCCGTCTCTGTCAGCTTCCGTTCCTCCTGCACCGGCAGTTCTGTAACTTCCATTCCTGCGTCCGTCTGCTGTGTGCCGTCTTTTTCATCCGAGGCTTTTTGTTCCACAGTTTGGGTGCTGACATCCCCATTCTTCCCGGTGCTCTGTCCACAACCGGTGAAAAGCAGCAGGCAGCATACTATTGCAACAGTTGCCGCTGTTGCCGCCGTCGTTTTTATTTTTCTCTGCTTTTTATCCTTTTTCTCCATAACTTCTCCGCCAGACGTGCTCTGCCATCTGATATATTCTGTTAATAACAGAAAACGGACCGCATCTGCAGTCCGCATTTTTCTCAAAAGGTGTAAGCAAAAAATAAGCCGAGTTCTGTATATGACGATCATCTATCTAGTACGGCTGTCACCAGCCGCATCAAGCGACCTACCTGAAAGCAGACCGGGCCGGTCTATAGCTTTCTGTTTGGTCTTGCTTCGGATGGGGTTTACATGGCTCCGTCTGTTACCAGCCGGACGGTAGTCTCTTACACTGCCTTTCCACCCTTACCGGCCAAAAGCCGGCGGTATATCTCTGTTGCACTAGCCTTGGAGTCACCTCCACCAGACGTTATCTGGCATCCTGCCCTGTGAAGCCCGGACTTTCCTCACCTGCATAAAGCAGCCGCGATCATCTATCTTACTTACACCTGTTCGATTATATCTGTTCTACCATGAAAAAGTCAAGTAGAATTGCGCCGGTAACCGTGTAACCGTGTAAACTATTCAGAACCCCATTTGCAAAAAGGGGCCAATAGCTTACACGTTGAAGCAGCTTCCGCCCACGAACTCTCTGCATAGAGAGTTGTTGGGAAGGCTTTCGCTGGTCACACCCAGGAAATACTCTAAGAACTTTAACAGCCGCTTGGCCTCGTAATATTCCGGCTCGCCCTTGTCGATCTGGAACAGCAACGGCTCTGCGAACTGCTTTAAGACTGCCAGTTCATAGATCAGCACGGAGTTGAACATGGCATCCGCATCCTCCTGGAACGGGAAAATATTCTGTTCCTCTCCCCGGCGCACAGAAGCCCACATACCGATGGTACGTCTCGCATCCGCACCTCTGGTTCGGGCATCTCTGACCATCCGTCGCAGAAGTCTGCCGTCGGTGGTGGGAATCCGGTTGTGCTCGTCAATGTTGATATTGGTCAGCGCGCTGATGTAGATCTTGTATTTGCTCTCCTCGGGAAGGGCATAGGAGGTCTTCTCATTCAGTCCGTGGATCCCCTCGATAACAAGGATATCATCCGGCCCCAGCTGCTTGAAATTCCCCTTGTACTCCCGCTTTCCGGTCTTGAAGTTAAAGGAGGGCAGCTCCACCCGCTCTCCGGCCAGCAGTCTGCACATATCATCGTTGAACTGTTTTACATCAATGGCTTCCAGACATTCGAAGTTGTAATCACCGTTTTCATCCCTGGGAGTAAACTCTCTGTCCACAAAATAATCATCCAGTCCGATAGGATGCGGGGTCTTGCCCAGGGTCTTCAACTGGATGGACAGTCTGTGGGAGAAGCTGGTCTTGCCGGAGGAGGACGGTCCCGCGATCATGACGAATTTGACGCCGCCTCTGCTCACAATATCCTTGGCAATCTCGCCGATCTTACGCTCCTGCTCCGCTTCCTGCACCAGGATCAGTTCACTTAAAGAGCCTCTGCAGATCTGGTCGTTTAAATCTCCTACTGTCTCGATGCCAACCTTTTTGCCCCACTCTTCAGATTCCTTCAGAGTCTGGAACAGCATCCTCCGCTCCTCAAAAGGCTTCACCTGCGTGGGATCACTTTTATCCGGTAACAGAAGCATAAAGCCCTCGTCATAGGCTATGACATCAAACCACCTCACATATCCCGCATTGGGCAGCATATAACCGTAATAATAGTCATAATAGCCATCCATTTCGTAGATGTTCACGAAGGAACCTCTGCGGTAACGGAACAGCTTTTCCTTATCCTTCATGCCTTCCTTATGGAACAGTTCCATGGCATTGTCCAGCGAATAGGATCTTTTCAAAAACGGTGTCTTTGCCTCCACCAGTTCCCACATTCTGTCACGGATCTTCGCTGCATTGTCCTCTGTGGCAGCGATCTGCCCTCTGGAGGAGATATAGGAGCCGTTGCCGATGGCAAATTCCACGCGGCAGCTCTGGGCCGCCTCTCTGCCGTAGACATCAAATACCGCTTTCAAAAACAGCATGGTGGCGGAACGCACATAGGTCTTGTTGCCCAAGTCATCCTTCAAGGTAAAAAAGGTGACCTCGCAATCCCTCGTCAGCTTTTTGAACAGTTCTCTGATTTTGCCGTCTCTGGCTGCCAGAGCGATCAGATTCTCATACTCCTGCTGGTAATCGTTGGCCACATCCTCATAGGTTGCCCCCTGAGGATATTGTCTCTCTTCCCCGTTTATCTTCACTGTGATCATTTTTCTCACCCTGTCCTTCTGTAATCTGCTTTTACAGGTCTTCTTTTTTAAATACAATCCGGTTCCTTACCATTATCGTACCACTCCAGTGCACGGGTAAGCAGCGCGGTCTCCTCTGCGATCTCCTGCCTGCGGCGTCCTGTTTTGGGATTGTCCGCATCCGCTTTCTGCTCCAGCCGCTCTGCGATCTTACGGTGTTCCGCAAGCTGCCATTTCAGATAATCGGAAAGCAGCGGATCCCTACGGGACAACAATAACGGTCCAAACGTTTCCGCCAGTTCCGGGTCCCCGCAATCTGCCTTCCAGGAGTCCTCCACCTGCTGCCGCACCGTCTCGTCCGACATTTCTCCCAGCCGGCGCACCTTCATCATAAAATAATATTTTCCTTCTTCGTAGATGATATTCTCATCTGTCAGAAGATATCCCTCTTCCCTCAGAAATGCCCGAAAATGCGGGATCTCCGACTGGGGCTGCAGGATCAGTTCCTGAAAGCTTCCCGCCTGTTGTCTTCCTTCGGTAAGAATCTTCTCCATGAGAGGACCGCCCATTCCGGCACAGATCATTCCGGCCGCCTCTCCGGTCTTCAGGCTGTGCAGGCCATCGGAAAGTCTTGTCTCTATCCGGTCTTCCAGACCATATTCCCGGATATGCTCTCTGGCATGTTCCAGTGGCCCGGACCGTACATCCATGGCGATCACTCTGGGGGAAATGCCCTTCTGCACCAGATAGACAGATACAAAACCATGGTCACACCCCACATCTGTTATCACAGTGCCGGGAGTGACCATGTCTGTTAATGCCTGCATTCGATTGGATAATACAACTTCCGCCATTAATCCAGATAATCCTTCAGCTTGCGGCTGCGGCTGGGATGACGTAATTTTCTCAGGGCCTTGGCTTCGATCTGACGGATACGCTCACGGGTAACGTTGAATTCCCGTCCTACCTCTTCCAGGGTACGGGCACGTCCGTCATCCAGACCGAAACGAAGTCTCAGTACTTTCTGCTCTCTCTCGGTCAGAGTACCCAGTACCTCTACCAGCTGCTCCTTCAGCAGGGTAAATGCCGCTGCATCGGAAGGAACCGGTACATTGTCATCCTGGATAAAGTCACCCAAGTGGCTGTCTTCCTCTTCACCGATAGGAGTCTCCAGGGAAACGGGTTCCTGACTGATCTTTAAGATCTCACGCACTCTGTCTACCGGCATGTTCATCTCTGCCGCGATCTCTTCGGGGGTCGGTTCTCTTCCCAGCTCCTGCAGCAGCTGTCTGCTCACGCGGATCAGTTTGTTGATGGTCTCTACCATATGCACCGGGATACGGATGGTTCTTGCCTGATCCGCAATGGCTCTGGTGATGGCCTGACGGATCCACCAGGTCGCATAGGTGGAGAACTTATATCCCTTACGATAATCGAATTTCTCTACGGCCTTGATCAGACCTAAGTTACCCTCCTGGATCAGATCGAGGAACAGCATTCCACGGCCCACATATCTCTTGGCAATGCTGACTACCAGACGTAAGTTGGCCTCTGCCAGACGCTTCTTTGCCTCCTGGTCTCCCTCTTCCATTCTCTGGGCCAGTTCGATCTCTTCCTCCGCACTTAACAGAGGCACCTTACCGATCTCCTTCAGATACATGCGGACGGGATCTTCGATGCTGACACCTTCCGGTACGGACAGGTCGATGTTCTCCACATCCACTTCATCCTCATCCGTCAGAATGATCTCCTCGTCATCCACATCATCGTCATCGGTAATACGCAGTACATCCACGTTGTTCTGGTCCAGATATTCCAGAACCTTCTCCATCTGTTCCTCTTCCAGAGGCATGTCCGCGAAGAAGTCACTGATTTCCTGATACTCCAGCACATTCTTTTTCTTTTTCGCCATATTCAGGAGCTCTTTTATCTTCTCCGCAAATTTTGCCTGTGTGTTTTCATCCATTTTCGTGGTTCCATCCTTTCATTGCCATTATTTATAGCCATATTTCGTATTTTTTATAACTTTTCAAAGCCCAAATCCCATTATTCCAGAGAAATACGGGCTCTTTGCAGTTCTTCCAGTGCTTTTTTGCCTTCCACCGCCTTTTTCACCGCGTTGACATCCGTCCCCAGCTGTGCCATGTAGTACTGGTAGCTGTTGCGTTTGACCGACACCAGAATGTCGTGAAAAGCTCTTTCTCTCTCCTGTCTGGTGGACAATTCCGGAAGCGTGGTGTGGAACAGTTCCGCCGCCTGCCGCTGTTCTTCCTCGTCCTCAAACATACTGATGATCCCCGCCGGCTGGAACTGTCCTGTGTCCAGCTCTGTAAACATCCGCTCCGCCACCCTGCGGTACAGTTCCTCCGTGAAATCCTCCAGCGAAATATACTTGCGCACGATGGAATACAGGGAAGGGTCATCCCCGATCCAGGTGATCAGAAGCCTCTGGGCTTTCCGGCCGTTCTCTGCCGGGTCGCTGCGGGTCTGTACGCCGCTGCGGGGACGGGGGATCGGTCTGGCGATTCCTGTCTGGGAGGCATAACCAATGACCATCTTCCGCAGATCCTCCGGGCGGATCATGTATTTCTCCGCAATGGCCTGTAAATAGTTCTCCCTCTCCAGATCTTCCGAGAACTCACACAGCTTCTGTGCGATCTCCCGGTGGAACTTCGTCCTCTGCTCCGGATCGCTCTGATCGTATTGTTCGCTCAGGATCCGGATCTCAAAATAAAAGCTGTTCTCCGCCTGATCGATACGCTCCTGAAATGCTTCCCTGCCCAGATTCTTGATAAATTCATCCGGGTCCTTATAGGGCCGCATGTTGATGACCTTGCCGGTCAGTCCCGCTTCCCTTAAGATACCGATGCCCCGAAGCGCTGCCTTGGTACCGGCGCCGTCACTGTCGTAGGCTAACAGGATATTTTCCGCATAACGGTGCAGGAGATTGGCCTGTTCCACCGTAAATGCCGTTCCCAGCGATGCCACCGCCTGGGTAAAGCCCGCCTGATGCATGGCTATGACATCCATGTAGCCCTCGCACAGGATGATATTGCCCGTCCGGGCGGTCCTTGCGAAGTTCAGTCCGTAGAGGTTCCGCCTCTTATCGAAGATCATGGTCTCCGGAGAATTCAGGTACTTCGGCTCTCCGTCTCCCATGACTCTGCCACCGAAGCCGATGACCCTGTGGTTGATGTCCTGTATGGGGAACATGACCCGGTTCCAGAACTGGCTCCGCAGGCCCCGTTGTTCGGAGAACATGGCCAGTCCGGAATCCTTGATCTCTTCATCCGTGAATCCTTTTTTGCGCAGGTACTGTACCACCTGCTCGCCGTTTTTTCCGGCGTAACCCAGTCCGAAATGATGCATGGTCTCCTCGGTCAGCTTCCGTCCCGTCAGATACCGCATTCCCACTTCTCCCTGGGGATTGCGCAGCATATAATAAAAATATTTTGCCGCTTCCTTGTTGACTTCCAGCAGGCGCATGCGCTTACCGGCTTTTTTCTTCTGTTCCGGTGTCTCCTCTGCCTCGGGAAGCTTTACCCCGGCGCGGTCCGCCAGGATCTTAATCGCCTCCGGGAAGGTATCGTTTTCATATTTCATGAGAAACGTATATACATTACCGCTGGCATGACATCCAAAGCAATAGTACATCTGCTTGTTGGAAGACACCGAAAAGGAAGGTGTTTTTTCGTTATGAAAAGGACAGCAGCCCCAATAGTTGCTTCCCTTTTTTTTCAATGAGACATAGCCGGAGATCACATCCACGATGTCATTTCTGGCTCTGACTTCTTCTACCAGTTCTTCGGGATAATACACGTTTTTAAACTCCTATTTTGTCTTATGCCTATCGCTGCCAGGATTTGGGTATGTAGATATCCTCGTATACCGCTATGGCGAAACGATCCGTCATGGCGCCCACATAGTCGCAGACGACCTTCTCTCTGGGTTCTCCTACGGAGAGGAGGTTTAAATATTCATCCGGCAGATCATCCAGATGTTTCAGGAAATGCTGGTACAGCGTCTCCATCAGCATCTCTGCTTTTCCCTCTTCGCTCTTGGCTGCCGGGTTCTTGTAAACCCGCTCGAACATGAACTGTCTGATCTTCGTCATGGCTTCCGCCACCGGCTCCGACATCAGAATATCGTCCTTGTCCATGCTGTTGGTCACGATATCATGAATGAAATGATCCAGCCGTTCGGTAGGGCTGCTGCCGATCACTTCGCAGATCTCCTTCGGCACGTCCGCCTCCGTGAGGATCCCTCCGCGGATGGCATCATCCATGTCGTGATGAATATAGGCTATTTTATCGGAAAGTCTGACAATCTTGCCTTCCAGGGTGTGAGGTTTACCGATGGTCTGGTGGTTACGGATACCGTCCCGCACTTCGTAGGTCAGGTTCAGTCCCTTGCCATCCTTCTCCAGAATGTCCACCGTGCGGACGCTCTGCTCCGCATGTTCGAAGCCAAACGGGCATACTCTGTTCAGTGCACGCTCTCCGGCATGTCCGAAAGGCGTGTGTCCCAGATCATGTCCCAGGGCAATGGCTTCCACCAGATCCTCGTTCAGCTTCAAAGCCTTGGCTATGGTTCTGGCGGTCTGGGATACCTCCAGCGTATGGGTCAGTCTGGTGCGGTAATGGTCACCTTCGGGCGTCAGAAATACCTGCGTCTTATCCTTCAGCCTGCGGAAGGCCTTGCAATGGATAATACGGTCTCTGTCTCTCTGAAACACCGGACGGATATCACACTGTTCCTCCGGCCTCAGACGCCCTTTGGAGTTCACACTCAAGGATGCATACGGACTTAAATAATCCTTTTCCCACTGTTCCAAGTTTTCTCTGATCGTCATAGTTCCTCCTGCCCCTACTTCTAATATTCTGTGCCCGAACGGAAAATCCTTTTCTCTTTTCAGAGAAATTATGTCAATTTTTCTTATCTGTTTTTATCTGCACACAGAATAGATGAATTCCGCATTTTTATCCATGGCCTCGCTGGCCTTCTTGAAGGGTGACATCTGGAATACATGCCACATTCCGGAGAAGCGGTCGATATGGGCGGACACCCCGGCTTTGATCAGATTTTTATATAACCGCAGGGAATCGTCCAGCAGAATCTCGTTCTCTCCCACCTGAATATAGACGGGCGGGAAACCGCTAAAGTCTCCGAACAGCGGAGAAATATACGGATCCGTCAGATCCTGCTCCGGCGCATAGGCCTTCGTCATACGGTCAATGTATTCTTTGTCCAGTACCGGGTCCAGTTCTGCCTTGGTCTGGAAGGTCTTACCCTCGCCGGTGAGATCCGTCCAGGGAGACATCAGCACGAGCCCTCTGGGGAGCAGACGTTCCTGCTCTTTTAATTTCAACACCAGGGAAAGTGCCAGATTGCCTCCGGCGGAATCCCCCGTGATGATCACGTCTCTGGCTCCGTAGCCCAGAAGCATCAGATAGTTCCAGGCTTTCATGGCATCCTCTGTGGCCGCCGGATACGGATGCTCCGGTGCCAGTCTGTAGTCAAAGCACAGCACGTCCATGGAGGTCCCCGCCGCCAGCTTTGAAGTCAGGGTTCTGGCATAGAGACTGCTGCCGGTGGAATAACCGCCGCCGTGGCAGTGCAGGATCACGTATTTTTTCATATGGGCGCGGTTCACGCTGACCCACTCTGCTTCCATGCCTTCAATATCCACAGGACGATATTGGATCTCCTTGCTGTTGCTGAGCAGTTCTCCGATATGATCCTGGGATTGTCTGTGCTTCTCCAGATCCGGATTCTCCACAAGGCCATGGGCTCTGCGGATCAGCTGCATCAGATTCTGATTGTTCTTCTCACTGTTTTTTCCTACCAGTGCCATAAATTCCTCCTGTTAAAATATTTGATAACTATTCAGAGCCTCAATTCGCAAAATCGCATCTTCGATGCTTTCCTTTTGCTTATTGAGGCTACTTCGCCAAAGAAATATTGTCCAAGCATCTTACGAATGCAAGCATTCGACGAAGCTTTGCCAATATTTCATGGCTCTGAATAGTTATCAAAAATGTAATCTCCGGCGCACCGCATTCCGCAGTCTTCTCCGGGATAAAAGGGTCGCTATGGTAATATCCACGATCACGCAGACCGTCAGTACGATGGTGGACCAGCCAAGCACGATCTCCTGCCGTAAGAACCGGTCGATCAGAAGCTCCAGTCCCACGCACAGGACGGCGATCCCCGAGATCAGGTACAGGGCTCCCGTCAGGAAGGACAGGGGGAGCTTGCGGATACAGAAGGTCACTGCTTCCACCACCGCCGTCACCAACAGCACGATGGGGAGTCCCAGTCCGTAGAACCAGCCACTCTGTCCCGTCAGATACGTCAACAGATACAGATACACGCTCACCGACACGCCATCCAGTAAAATCGACAGATAAATGGGCTGTCTCGTATAGATCACCACCGGGATCATGATGACCCACAATACCAGGACGACTCCGATCACCGCCAGGGACCACAGGTTTGCGCGGAACACAAAAGCGTTTAACAGACCGCAGGTCACTGCCGTGGCCAGAACAATGACGGTTAACAGCACTCCCAGGTCTTTTCTTTTTACCACTTCCACCTGTCCTTTTTCCTTCGGGAACGGAGACGGCTGCGCGGCCGGTTCCGGAGCCTTCGGGTTATAGACCGGTGTATCACACAGCGGGCACTTCGTCGCCGAAGCGTCCAGTTCCACACCGCAGTTCACACAATATGACATAAGCATTTCCTTTCTAACCGGAGTATTACCGGTTACTCTCAATCTTCACATGAATGCCGTCCTGTACCAGCTTGCGGAAAAACAGGCGTTCCACATCCGTCTCTGCAATGCTGCTGGCAAAATTAATGGTCAGAATATCTTCAAAACTGGCAATGGCACAGTTGGTTCTCGTGGAAAACGGCTGTCCCATGTAGATATCAAACCGTTCGATATAGGGCTTCATGGTCTCCGGCACCTTTAATGCGCCCATGTTGGTCAGACCCGCCGAAG